>OGKG01004482.1_pt1 | contig 11735 bp, 8 predicted proteins | sample 1572201 | NCBI WGS metagenome assembly OGKG01 (sample SAMEA2582146, study PRJEB24529) | metagenome | biome: Human gut stool | place: China | collected 2011 | reverse complement strand
GAGACGGGAACGGGTCAGGACGCCGAACGGCGGGCACGGCTGCGCGGGCGGGGACGGATCACCCTGTATTTGCTGTCTTCGCTGCGGACCAAGCGATGTACGTCGGGATCGTCCGGCAGATAACGCACGACCACCGAATCGCCGATGCGGGCCATCATGAGATTTTCCGTTTTGCGGACCTTGCCGGTATAATCGGTCCCGTCCACCCTGAACCGGTATCTGAAATAATAGACGGTGCGCTTTTCCCGGAAACTGCGGTGCATCCGCCCCCGGTATCCGGGCCGGTATCCGACATATTCGGTCCGCGAAAAACTCGCGGTGAGCACCGCACGGGACTCCGCCCCATCGGCATCCAGCCGCTTTTCAATGCCCGCTACCAGCTTGTCATGGATTTTTTTGCAGGCGGTCTCCAGGCCGTCGGTGCAATGGGACTTGGGGGTGGCCACATCCCGGTAGCAGACGAACTTTCCGTCCTTATAGTAGTGTCCCGGAGGGAAGGGCAGGATCCGGTCGCACAGGCCCACCAGGTTCTTGGGCTCGCTGGCAAAGATGGGGGCACCCTCCCTGTCGTAGCCATAGTACAGAGGCCGGATGCCGATGGGGTCCCGGGCGGCAATGAGCTGCTGGCCGTCATACAGGACCAGGGCAAATTCCGCGTCCAGGTCCCGGAACATCTCCACGCCCTTCTCCTGATACAGGGGCAGCAGGATCTCACAGTCGGAATCGCTCTGGAAGGTGTAGCCCTTTCGGATCAGCTCTTCTTTTATGGGCCGGAAGCCGTAAATTTCGCCGTTGCATACCACCGCTCCGTCCCCCCGGAGGAAGGGCTGCATGCCTGCCTCCGTCAGGCCCATGATGGACAGCCGGTGGAAGCCCAGAAAGCCCCCCGGCAGGGGCAGCATCCGGGTCTGGTCCGGCCCCCGGGACACGGTGCGGTCAAAATAAGGCCGAATGGATTCGGCAGTGAATTTTTTTCCAAGATAGCCGATAATGGAACACATATGGTTTCCTCCTTCTCTATGACAAAACCGGATTTTTGAAGAAATCCGGTTTTGGAAACGCTATTCTTCCTTCCTTGGAAGCTGATGGTATATCCGATACGGTCCCCCAGGGGCGGCTGATAGCCGCCCCTACAGGGCTGTGTGGTTTTACCGAACGTCAAACAGGATCTGGCCGTAGCTGGGGTAGGGCCACTTTTCGCTGGGCATAATGGTCTCCATGGAGTCCACGGCAATGCGCAGCTCCCGCATATCGTCCAGGATGGTGGTCTTGAAGATGTCGGCCAGGGCGGCGGCATCGGGGGCGGCCTTGGTGCTCAGCAGGTCCTTCTCCAGCTGCCCGGCTGCCCGGTAAGCGGAGGCCTCCAGGGCGCTGAGCTTCCGGCCCAGGTCCTCCTCGTAGCTGCAATCCATATCGCTGAGGGAGGCCTTCTTGGCCTTGGCCCGCTGGGCCAGGGAGCCGGTGTAATCGGACACGGCGGGGAGGATATCCTTCCAGGTCATGTCCAGCATGGTGGTGGCCTCGATGTTGATGATCTTGGAGTAGTTCTCCAGCTTGACCTCGTGACGGGCGGTGAGCTCCGCCTCGGAGTAGACCTTGTGGGAAACGAACAGGTCTACGTTCTTCTTGTCCAGCATATGGGCCAGGGCGTCGGGGGTGGCCTTCAGGTTCAGCAGGCCCCGCTTCTCGGCTTCCGTCACCCAGGAGGCATCATAGCCGTCGCCGTTGAAGACGATGCGCTTGTGGTCCGTAATGGTCTTGCGGATCAGCTCATGGAGGGCGGTCTCGAAGTCCTCTACGTTCTCCAGCCCATCGGCAAATTCCTTCAGCTCCTCCGCCACAATGGTGTTGAGCACCGTGTTGGTGCAGGAGATGGACTCGGCGGAGCCCAGCATTCGGAACTCAAACTTGTTGCCGGTAAAGGCGAAGGGGCTGGTCCGGTTCCGGTCCGTGGCATCTCTCTGGAACTTGGGCAGGGTATGGACGCCGATGCGCATGACTTCCTTTTCCTTGCCGTCGTAAGGCGCTTCCTTTTCGATGGCCTCCAGGATCTCGCTCAGGTCGGAGCCCAGGAACATGGACACAATGGCGGGAGGGGCCTCGTTGGCACCCAGCCGGTGATCGTTGCCGGCGGAGGCTACGGAGATCCGCAGCAGATCCTGGTATTCATCCACAGCCTTGATGACGGCGCAGAGGAACAGCAGGAACTGGGCGTTTTCATAGGGGGTCTCCCCGGGCTCCAAGAGGTTCACGCCGGTGTCCGTGGAGATGGACCAGTTGTTGTGCTTGCCGCTGCCGTTGACCCCGTCGAAGGGCTTCTCGTGGAGCAGGCACACCAGGCCGTGGCGCTGGGCCACCTTGCGCATCATCTCCATAGTCAGCTGGTTGTGGTCCGCGGCAATGTTGGTGGTGGTGAAGATGGGGGCCATTTCATGCTGGGCAGGGGCCACCTCGTTGTGCTCGGTCTTGGCCAGGACTCCCAGCTTCCACAGTTCCTCATTCAGCTCCTTCATAAAGGCGGCGACTCTGGGCTTGATGGCACCGAAGTAATGGTCATCCAGCTCCTGGCCCTTGGGGGCCTTGGCACCGAAGAGGGTCCGGCCGGTGTAGATCAGATCCTTGCGCCTGTCGAAGTCCGCCTTGTCGATGAGGAAGTACTCCTGCTCAGGGCCCACCGTGGTCTTGACGGAGGTCACATCCTCGTTGCCGAAGAGCTTCAGCACCCGCAGAGCCTGGCGGTTGATGGCCTCCATGGACCGCAGCAGAGCCGTCTTCTGGTCCAGGGCCTCTCCGCCGTAGGAGCAGAACACCGTGGGGATGCACAGGACTCCGTCCTTGATAAAGGCATAGGAGGTAGCGTCCCAGGCGGTGTAGCCCCGGGCCTCAAAGGTAGCCCGCAGGCCGCCGGAGGGGAAGGAACTGGCATCCGGCTCGCCCTGGACCAGCTCCTTGCCGGAGAACTCCATAATGACCTTGCCCCCGGCCTTGGGGGAAATGAAGGAATCGTGCTTCTCGGCGGTAACGCCGGTCATGGGCTGGAACCAGTGGGTATAGTGGGTAGCGCCCTTTTCCACAGCCCAGTCCTTCATGGCGTTGGCCACCACAGTGGCTACATTCATATCCAGGTGCTTGCCCAGCTTGATGGTCCGCTGCAGGGCCTTATAGGTCTCCTTGGGAAGCCGGGCTTCCATTGTAGCGTCATCGAATACCATGGAAGAAAAGATATCGGTTACCATAAAAATTTCCCCTTCTCTAAGAAAAATGAAATGAAAAAAGCGACAGGGAGCCGTCAGAAAAACTTCTGAACGACATCCTTGTCGCTTTGTTCAAATGGGAGCCGCCGGAAGGTCTGCCCCCTTGCTTTGCCAGAAATATACCACCGGGAATGCAATTTGTCAATCGTTAAATTGCATTTTGGGAGTTCAGCCAAATTCGGTTTCTCTGGGGCGGCTCCGGGCCGTCATTTTCCACAGTGCGAAGACAGCTGTCCCCATCTCAGGAAAAAGTCCCCCCAAAATCCTGAGAAAAATCATTGACACAGCCCTAAAAAGCGAGTATAATGCCCCCAGTGAACAAGGATGTTTGCTGAACCTGGGCGGGAGCCCTCGTCCGGTGAGCGTCCCTTTTTCTTTTTTTGAAGCAAACACAACTGCGTCATTGCGAACCAGCCCCCTTTCCTGGTTCGCAATGACAGCAAGAAAGGAAACAGACACATGTTATACACCGAAGAGGATGTTTACTCCTACGTGGAGCAGGAGGATGTGAAGTTCATCCGCCTGGCATTCTGCGACATTTCCGGAAGACAGAAGAATATTTCCATCATGCCCCAGGAGCTCAAGCGCGCTTTCTCCCAGGGCATTTCCTTTGATGCCTCCGCCATCGGGGGCTTCGGCGGCGTGGTGGAGTCGGACCTGTTTCTCTTCCCCATTCCCTCTACCCTGTCCCTGATGCCCTGGCGGCCCAGCCGGGGGAAGGTGGTCAGGATGTTCTGCAAGATCCGCTATCCCGATGGGCGGCCCTTCCCCCTGGACTGCCGGGCCCTGCTGGGCCGGGCCATCCGAGAGGCTCAGGATCTGGGGCTTTCCGTACAGATCGGAGCGGAATTCGAGTTCTACCTCTTCAAAACCGATGTGGACGGCAACCCCACCACCCAGCCCTTCGACCACGCGGGCTACATGGACATGGCTCCGGAGGACAAGGGGGAGAACGTCCGCCGGGAGATCTGCCTGACCCTGGAGAGTATGGGGATCCTGCCCGAATGCTCCCACCACGAAGAGGGCCCGGGGCAGAATGAGATCGATTTCCGCTATTCCGATGCCATGACGGCGGCAGACAACGCCCTGCTCTTCGCCTCCACCGTCCGGGCCGTGGCCGTCAGCAACGGCCTCTACGCCGACTTCTCCCCCAAGCCCATTGCCGGGGAGGCGGGAAACGGCCTGCACATCAATATCTCCCTGCTGCAAAGGGGCGACCAGCCTGTGACCCAGTATTTTATGGCAGGCATTCTGGACCATATCCGGGAAATGACCGCCTTCCTGAATCCCAGCGAGGCCTCCTACCGCCGCCTTGGGGAGAAGAAGGCCCCCAGATTCGTGACCTGGTCCCCGGAGAACCGGTCCCAGCTCATCCGCATCCCCGCCGCCCAGGGCCAGTACAAGCGGATGGAGCTCCGGTCCCCGGACCCCGGAGTGAACCCCTACCTTGCCTATGCCCTGGTGATTTTCGCCGGTCTGGACGGGGTGAAGCGGAAGCTCCTGCCCCCGGATCCGGTGAACGCCAACCTGTACACCGCCGGCCCGGAGGTCACAGCGGCTTTGCAGGTCCTGCCCCGGACCCTGGCGGAAGCCAGGCGGGTGGCCGCGGAAAGCGAATTTATCCGGAATACCCTGCCGGAAAGCCTGTGGAAAATCTAAACACCCTCTCCTGGGAGAGGGTGGCAGGGCGCAAGCCCTGACGGGTGTGGGGCGGCACAAAGCCTACAGCAAGGCGATCCCTCAGTCAGCCTGGGGCTGACAGCTCCCTTTACGCAAGGGAGCCTGCCCCTCATCCGCCGCCGCGGCGGCACCTTCCCCCAGGGGAAGGTAAAAAACCGAAAGGAGCGTGACTCCATGGCCCTGAACAAAAACAGCTACCGGGTCCTGATCGTAGGGGCCAATGACAAGACCTTTGCCCTGCTGAGTCAGCTCCTGCAATCCGGCAGCTACGAAATGCCTCTGCGGGCCGGCACCGCCGGGGAGGCCCGGCGGATGCTGCTGGAAACCAGCGCGGATATCGTCATCATCAACGCCCCCCTCCGGGACGAATTCGGCACCCAGCTGGCCCAGAATCTGGCGGACGACAATCTGGCGGTGGTCCTGCTGGTGCCTGGGGAAAGCTACGACCAGGTCTGCTACAAGGTAGAAGACGACGGAGTCCTGACCCTGGGAAAGCCCCTGTCCGGCCAGACCCTGCAAACGGCCATCCGTCTGGCCACGGCCCTGCGGGCCAAGCTCCAGAAGCTGGACAAAAAGAACCAGGCCCTTCAGGAGAAGATGCAGGACATCCGCACCGTCAACCGGGCCAAGTGGCTCCTGATGGAGCAGCTGCGGATGACGGAAAACGAGGCCCACTATTATATTGAAAAGCAAGCCATGGATATGCGTCTGTCAAGACGGGAAGTGGCGGAGAATATCATAAGATCTTACGACACCTAGGAAAAACCCTCTCCCGGGAGAGGGTGGCAGGGCGAAGCCCTGACGGGTGTGGGGCGGCATACAGCACCGACTTGGTACCGCCCCTCATCCGCCGCCGCGGCGGCACCTTCCCCCAGGGGAAGGCCGGGGATATATGGAGGTAGAATCAATATGAAGCAAACCAAATACATTTTCGTCACCGGCGGTGTGGTCTCCGGCCTGGGCAAGGGCATTACGGCGGCATCCTTGGGCCGTCTGCTGAAGGCCCGGGGGCTGAAGGTAGCCGCCCAGAAGCTGGACCCCTATATCAATGTGGATCCGGGCACCATGAGCCCCTATCAGCACGGGGAGGTCTATGTCACCGAGGACGGGGCCGAAACAGACCTGGACCTGGGCCACTACGAGCGGTTCATCGACGAGGACCTGAATCAATATTCCAACCTGACCACCGGCAAGGTGTATTGGAACGTGCTGAACAAGGAGCGCCAGGGTGAGTACCTGGGCTCCACCGTCCAGGTCATCCCCCACATCACCAACGAAATCAAGGAATTTGTCTACCGGGTGGGCAAGCAGACCGATGCCGACGTGGTCATCACCGAGATCGGCGGCACCATCGGTGACATTGAGTCCCAGCCCTTTGTGGAGGCCGTGCGGCAGATCTCCCTGGAGGTGGGACCCACCAACAGCCTGTTCATCCACGTGACCCTGGTGCCCTTCCTCCGGGGCTCCGACGAGCATAAGAGTAAGCCCACCCAGCACTCCGTCAAGGAGCTCCAGGGCCTGGGGGTCAAGCCCGACATCATCGTGCTGCGCTGCGACGAGCCCCTGGAGGACAGCATCTTCCGCAAGATCGCCATGTTCTGCAATGTGAAGCCGGACTGCGTCATCGAGAACATCACCCTGCCCAGCCTGTACGAGGCCCCCATTATGCTGGAGAAGCAGAACTTCTCCTCCATCGTCTGCCGGGAGCTCCGGCTGGATGCCCCCAATATTGACCTGTCCGACTGGAACGCCATGCTCCACCGGATCGAGACCCGGGACAAGACCGTGACCATCGGTCTCGTGGGCAAGTATGTCCAGCTTCACGACGCTTACCTATCCGTTGCCGAGGCTCTGCGCCATGCGGGCTACCAGCTGGGAGCGGATGTAAACATCCGGTGGATCGACTCCGAGACCATCACCAGGGAAAACGTGGCTGAGGTCCTGAAGGACTGCGCCGGTATCATCGTCCCCGGCGGCTTCGGCTCCCGGGGCATCGAGGGCATGATCGCCGCCGCCGACTACTGCCGGGAGAACCACGTGCCCTACTTCGGCATCTGCCTGGGTATGCAGATCTGCGTCATCGCCTTTGCCCGGAGCGTGGCCGGTATGGCCGACGCCAACTCCGGCGAATTTGACGACAAGAGCACCCACAAGGTCATCGATTTCCTGCCGGACCAGAATGATTCCGTAGCCAAGGGCGGCACATTGCGGCTGGGCGCCTATCCCTGCGCCATTGTCCCCGGCACCCAGATGGAGAAAGCCTACGGCGCTTCCCACATCTACGAGCGCCACCGCCACCGCTACGAGTTCAACAACGACTTCCGCCAGGCCCTCCAGGCGGCGGGGCTGGTCATCAGCGGCACCTCCCCGGACGGCTACATCGTGGAGACCGTAGAGCTCAGCGCCGCCCCCTTCTACCTGGGGGTCCAGTTCCACCCGGAGTTCAAGAGCCGCCCCAACAAGCCCCATCCCCTGTTTGTGGCCTTCGTAAAGGCCAGCCTGGAGAAATGAAATTTCAGCGGCCCCTGCCGGAACCGGCAGGGGCCCCGGTGTTCTGTCAACTTCATAGGAACTTAATAACTATCCCCTTGGAATCTTAATAATCATGGGGTATACTGTAGATACAAGTTCAGAAAGCAGAAACTTGTATCTTTTTCATTTTTCTCCTCCAACACATAAGCAGCCGCCGCGGCTTCCTGCCGCGGCGGCTGTTTTGTGTTTCATTCCGTTACCTGCACCGGGGTATGGGCCTCCCGGTAGGTTCTGCGCAGGAGCTGCTCTCCGTCTTTTCCGTAAACCGTCAGAGTCAGCCGGCCGGAGGTCTCCCCCGCCCCTTCCGTCAGCCGATCCCCCTGGGCATCCAGAAGCTTCTGGGTCACAGGATCCATGTCGTAGTCCGGAGCGATCTCCACAGCGGCTGTGAAGTCCTCCACACTGAGCAGGGCGAGCAGGGACCACAGGTCCTCGGTTTTTTGGAGATGGTCCGCCTGATAGGCATAGTAGGCCTCATAATCCGCCGCCCAGTCCCCACTGTCCCGGTGGTCCGGCAGGTCATGGGCCGCCGTCAGGTATTCTCCCAGGGCCCCGGTGATCTTTTTTGCCCCCAGAGGGTTGGTGTGGCCGCCGTCATCGTACCAGTCGGTGTCGTCGTCTAGGAGGTCACTGTGCTGCAAATCGATGGTCTCCGCTCCCAGAGACTGGGCCAGGCGGATGGCGGCGTTGGAGTAGCGCTGCTCCTCGGCATCCCCGGCCCCCCGATAGGGAAGGTAGGTGATCACCGGCGCAATGCCCTCCTGCTGGCACAACAGAATAAATTTTTCCAGATACCCCAGGCCCTCGGTCCACTCATCGGCAACGTCGGAGGCATCCACCACCAGGGGCTCCTCCAGGGGGTACACCCGGATGCGGCTTTCGCCTCCCTTTTCCGGGGAGACCTTGGTTTCCCCAAAGCCCCGCTTCAGCATTTCCGTATCCAGGTCCTTCCACCGGTTGTGGAACACATCCAGGGGGAACAGGAGCTCCGCCCGGTCCTTTGGGCTGTCGTAGATGTCCCAGATGGCCCGCAGCTTGGTCACGCTCAGGGGGAAGGGGTCCATGGCGGCGTGGGCCATGGGCAGGTCCGTCTGCATATAGTTGGATTTGGTGAGAAGCACATCCATGACGGCCACCTTGGGCTTCTGGTAGTCCAGAGCCGTTTCCAGCATCCAGTAGCTGCTGGCAATGGAGCCTCCGTGGATGGCCAGATTGTAGGAGGTGATCCCGTAGTCACGCCACAGCTGCATGGGAAACACGCTGTTCACCACATGGCTGGTGCCGAAAAACAGCACATCGTACTGCCGGTCCTCCCGGATAAAGGGCGTATTTTTGTAGTAGCCGTCGTTCATCCGCAGGGCATTGGACCAGAACGCCACCCCGGACAAAACCAGGGCCAGCAGCAGCGCCACGCTGACAACGCGCTTAAAACTGAAAATAGATAAAGCTGGACGCATGGAAGCCGTTCCCCCAAATTCCCAAAATGATGATCAGCAGCATGAACCCGGACAGCAGCAGCTCCCGAAGGAGAAAGTTCTGCTCCGCGAACCAGCCCCGCAGGTCTGCCCCCCGGTACCGGGCAATGTCCGCCCCGGTCAGCAGGGCCGTGGACAGCAGCAGCACCCACAGGTCCGGAAGGTCCAGGCCCATGGTCCCCTGCCTGAGGGCATCCAGCAGCTCCAGGGGCCGCAGATCGGTGCCAATGTGCCGGAGCATATCCAGCGCCGTGCCCAGGCCGTCGGCCCGGAAGAAGAGCCAGGCGAAATCCACCAGCAGGAAGGTCACCGCCATGCGCAGCACCTTCCAGGACCCGGCCTCGGTGCGGATGCCAAGGCCCCGGACGGCAGCCTCCCGCAGCCCCTTCGTCTGCTTGCCAAGGATCTGGTAGGCCCCGTGGAGGAGCCCCCACAGGGCAAAGGACCAGCTGGCCCCGTGCCACAGGCCGCTGAGGAGAAAGACGATGAGGATATTGCGGTAGTTCTTCCACTTGGCGCAGCGGCTGCCCCCCAAGGGGAAGTAGACATAATCCCGGAACCAAGTGCTCAAAGAGATGTGCCACCGCCGCCAGAACTCCTGAACGGACTGGGCGAAATAGGGAGTCCGGAAGTTGACGGGCAGACGGATGCCCAGCATCTGCCCCGCCCCAATGGCCATGGCGGAGTATCCGGCAAAGTCACAATAGATCTGCAAGGCGTAGACCGCCGTGGCGAACACCAGGCAAATGCCCGGAAGACTGGCGTAAGCGCCGTAGACGCTGTCCACCAGCATAGCCGCCCGGTCCGCAATGACCAGCTTCAGAAAATAGCCCCAGGTCATGGTGCAAAGTCCCTTTCTCAGGTCATGGAAGCCGGGCTTTTTCGGCTCCCGGTACTGAGGGAGCAATTCCTCGCCCCGGCCGATGGGGCCGGAGAGCAGCTGGGGGAAGAAGCTGACAAACAGGGCGAAGTTCACAAAATTGGTCTCTGCCTTGTATTTGCCCTGATAGACATCTATGAGATAGCCCGCCGCCTGGAAGGTGAAGAAGGAGATGCCCACGGGCAGCACCCAGCTGAGCCTGGGCAGAGGCCGGGAAACCAGCTTCTCCAGGGTATAGAGAAGAAAGTCCGTGTACTTAAACACCGCCAGGAGTCCCAGCACGGTGACAAGGCCTGCCCAAAAGGTCCATTTTCTCTTTTCCAGCAGCCGGCCGGCAACGTATGCCACAGCCGTGCAGCCCAGAAGCAGCAGGCAATACCGGCGGCTCCAGCAGCTATAGAAGAAGTAGCTGGCCAGAAGCAGCAGGGGGTTTCGCCACTTCACCGGCAGCACCCCCACCAGGATCAGCACCAGGGGGAAGAAGAAAAGAAAGGAATAGGAACTGAATAACATGAAGTCCTCCGTTTATTGGGGCGGGTCCCCTCCACACCCGGCCTGCGGGCCACCCTCTCCAAGCAGGAGAGGGCAGGGGCTTTTCTATCTTAGATAAACGCGTACTGTTCCATCCGGCGGAAGGCCTCTTCTACTCTTGCCTTGGGCAGGGCCAGGTTGATGCGGATGGCGTTTGCCCCGTGGAAGGGGCGGCCGTCCTGCACCGCCACGCCTACGCTCCAGCAGCGCTCCAGAATTTCGTCCAGGGTAACGCCGTGAGCCTGGCACCAGCCGGTGCAGTCGATGAAGAGCATATAGGTGCCCTGGGGCTTCTGGACGGTGACTCCGGGGAAGTGACCGGCGATAAACGAGCAAGCGTAGTCCACATTCTCCGTGAGCACCTGCCGCAGCTCTTCCAGCCATTCATAGCCCTCAGGCTGATAGGCCCCCAGAAGGGCATACATACTCATCAGGTTCATTTCGTTGAAGTGGGATAGGGACTGCTCCTTCTCGAACCGGTCCCGGAGCCAGGGGTTATAGATAATGGTATAGCTGCCCACCAGCCCTGCCAGATTGAAGGTCTTGCTGGGGGCGTACATGGCGGCAGTGCGCATCTTCGCGTCCTCGGAGACGGACTGGGTGGGAATGTGCCGATAGCCCTCCAGCGTCAGATCGGACCAGATCTCATCGGAGATAACGTAGACATTGTATTTCTTGAAGAGCTCCATGGCCTTTTCCAGCTCCCAGCGCTCCCAGACCCGGCCGCAGGGGTTGTGGGGGGAGCAGAGGATGGCACAGTGGATGTGCTGCTCCCGGAGCTTCTTCTCCATATCGGCATAGTCCATCCGCCAGATCCCCGCCTCATCCTTTTGCAGATAGGTATGTACCAGCTCGTAGCCGTTGTTGACCAGGGCATGGGTGAAGCCCACGTAGGTAGGGGCATGGACCAGGATCTTGTCTCCCTTGGAGCAGAGGACATTGGCTATGGACACCACGCCGCCCAGGACCCCGTTGACATAGCCGATGTTCTCCGGCTTCAACCCCTCTACCCCGTTGCGGCGGCTCTGCCAGGAAATGATGCTGTCAAAGTATTCCTGCCGGGGGTTAAAATAGCCGAACAGCGGGTGCTTCAGCCGCTGGGCCATGCGCTCCATCACCGTAGGCACCGTGGGAAAATTCATGTCCGCCACCCACATGGGGATCAGGTCGAAGCCCTCACGGGTAGGGTGCCGGGGCCCCAGCTGGGAGTCCTCGAAGTCCACCGCCTGAGCGTCCATACCGTGGCGGTCAATGATTGATGTGAAATCGTATTTCATGTTGTTTTTCCTCTTTTCTTATCGTTTTCATACTTCTAAAGGAATGCAGCCCCTGCCCTCTCCTGCTTGGAGAGGGTGCCGCCGCAGCGGCGGGTGTGGAGGGGAC
>OGKG01004460.1_pt1 | contig 11776 bp, 10 predicted proteins | sample 1572201 | NCBI WGS metagenome assembly OGKG01 (sample SAMEA2582146, study PRJEB24529) | metagenome | biome: Human gut stool | place: China | collected 2011 | reverse complement strand
TTTCTCGCACGGACCGCACGGACACGTTCCTTCTGTGCGATCTCACGTTTCTGCCTTTTTAAGCTTTCTTCGAGGCGTGGATGTGTGACCGGGATTGGGAGAATATCTTCGTTTTTGATAAATGGGATCGTGGTCAGATATTCCTGCAGATCTTTCAGATAGCTGTATCCTACCGCCGTTTCAAACAGTTTCTGTTCGATCATTTTGTTATATACCTGTAAAACGATCTCCGGATCATTCATATCAGTTTTTGTCTTGATATATTTGATTCCTTCGATCTCTTTTTTTGCCTGTTCTGCTTCGTCCTGATTTTCAAACGAAAATCCGCCGACACGTATTCTCTGTGTATTTTCTGGCATTCGTCTGCCCTCCGCTTTTCCTTACACATATTTCCTGTAACTGCTCGTTAATAACTATTCTGCACCACTTTCGCAAAATCGCTCTTTCAGCGTTTTACATACATTATAAAAAATCACACCACCGTTTGCAAGTTCTATCCATGCAGATATAAAATGCTTTCCTCCGGGATTTCCAGATACTGCGGCATTTGTTTCCGGTAGTCTTTCTGCCAGCTTTCCCTGGAAATTTTCCACCAGATATCATGTTCAAAAACAACGACAAGTTCAAACGGATCATCTAAGATCCTGCCATTGTGGCATGTCACCAGATTTGTTTTTTGACCTTCTTCCGGAAGTCTCAGATAATGTGCCCGGATTCCGATATGCGTGGTATTCTCCGGGATTGTTCCCTTTACCTGAATGGTGGTATTCCAGTGTGGCACGATCATCGTATGTGCATCTGACCGTATGACCTTCTCAATATTCTTACAGCCTGTCAGTTTTGCAGCCGTAGGTGTGCCCGGATTCTTAAAAATATCCTTTGTTGCGCCGAAACCTGCCTGTCTGCCATTCTCCACGATCAGCATGTGCTCACAGAAACGGTAGATCTCATCCCGGCTGTGTGTCACCATTAAAATATCTTTGTCATAAGCAGATAAAAGTTCTGACAGCTCTAATTGCAGTTTTTCCTTTAAAAATGCATCGAGTGCGGAAAATGGTTCATCCAACATTAAAACTTCCGGATCAGACGCTAAGATTCTCGCCAATGCTACCCGCTGCTGCTGTCCGCCGGATAATTTGCCGGGATAAGCATCCCTTAATTCTGCCACATGCAGCAGTTCCATGTATTCATCTGCTTTCTGCCCGATTTCTTCCGCAGTCAGCTTCTGTTTGTAGCAATACTTAAGTCCTGTTTTAATATTTCCTTCTACTGTCATGTTCGGGAAAAGTGCATAATTCTGAAACAGATATCCGACATGCCTGTCCTGCACACGGAGATTGATCTTCTGTTTTGAATCAAACAATACACGTCCGTTCAAAACGATTCGCCCCTGATCCGGTGTCTCAATCCCTGCGATACATTTCAGTGTCATGCTCTTGCCGCACCCGGACGCCCCGAGTATTCCGGTGATGCCCTTTTTTCCTTCTGTGTCAAAAGAAACCGACAGCACTTTGTCATTCAGTTTTTTTTCAATCTCGACCTGTAAGCTCATCGTATCTTCTCTCCACGTAAGTTCATACCCGCTACAATCAGCAGTGAAAATGCTACAATTATTAACACATATTTTCCGGCAATATCCATATCTCCTGCCGCCACTTCCGAATAAATGGCAAGCGGTAAGGTTCTTGTTTTTCCTGCAATATTTCCGGCGATCATAGCTGTTGCTCCGAATTCACCAAGCCCCCTTGTAAATGCAAGCACACCGCCGGAGAGGATTCCCGGTTTTGCCTGCGGTAAAATGATTTCCCAGAAAATTGTGCGCTCACTCATTCCAAGTGTCCTGCCGGCATAGATCAGATTTTGATCCACCTGCTCGATTGCTCCTCTGGCTGAGCGGTACATCAGTGGAAATGAAATCACGACTGCCGCCAAAACGGTTGCCTGCCAGCTAAAAACAATTTTATAATGAAATACTTTTTCAAAAAGTATGCCGACTGGTCTTTTTGCGCCAAACAGATAAAGCAGGAAAAATCCTGCCACTGTCGGCGGCAACACCAGTGGAAGCGTGAGCAGTCCGTCTAGCCACGCCCGCGCTTTTGTGGAGCGGACTGAAACGACGCCCCTGGCTGCCCACAGACCGAGAAAGAATGTGAGGATGATCGATACCACCGATGTTTTTAACGAAATCCATACCGGAGAAAGATCCATTTTTCTGTGCCTCCCAAAATGCTTGTCTTACATCTGCTTTGCGTTACTGATTTATCGAAAATCCAGCCGCTTCAAATACCGCAAGTGCCTCATCTGTCTGTAAAAATTCCAGAAACGCATCTGCGGCTTCTTTGTTCTTAGTCTCTTTTAATTCCGCCACCGGGTAAATGACTTTTGAAACGCTCTCTTCCGGTGCTTCTGCCACAACTGTAACTTTGTCAGACAGGGAAGCTGCATCCGTTGCATAAACTATTCCTGCATCAGCACTTCCCTCTGCTACCCAGTTTAATACCTCCGTCACATTTGTTCCGAGACTTAATTTTCCTTCCACACTGCTCCAGAGATTACGATTTTCCAATGCCTCTTTTCCATACTGTCCTGCCGGAACACTCTCCGGATCACCGATTGCAACCATATCCGCATTTACAATGTCCTCAAAAGAAGTGTAGCCGTCCTCTTTTCCGGTCGGAACGATCAGAACGATTTTATTTTCCAGAAGATCCACAGATGCATCCTCTGCAATATAACCTTCTTCCTGCAACGCCTGCATCTGCTTTAATGCTGCGGAAAAGAAAATATCCACATCTGCTCCTGCCTCAATCTGTGACTGAAGCTTTCCGGAACTGTCATAAGTTCCCTCAACGCTCACATCAGGATACTGTGCCTCAAACATCGGGATCAACTGCTCCGTGAACGATTTTTCCAGACTTGCTGCTGCCGCTAATGTGATCGTGCCCTCGATTGCGGCACTTGTATCTGCCTCTGCTGCTTCTGTGTCCGCTGTCACCTCTTTGCTCTCTGCCTGCGCAGGTGCATCTGCACTGTTCTGGCTGCTTCCGCATGCCGTAAGTCCAAGGCTAATTGCTATAAGTAACATCATTGCGGTTAATTTCTTCATGATTTTCCTCTCTTGATCTATTTTCCAGCGCAATTGCCAGTGTTTCCTTTTAAAATATCCAGTCCATGCGTCAGTGCTCCAATCACATATTCCAAACACTCCCGCACCGCTTTCGGGCTTCCCGGCAGATTCACGATCAGTGCTTCCTTTCTGATTCCTGATACACCTCTGGACAGCATGGCACGCGGTGTGATCTGCAGTGAATAATACCGCATGGCTTCGGAAATTCCCGGTGTTTCCCGCTCGATCGCCTGCATGGTTGCCTCCGGTGTATTGTCCCTTTGTGAAAAGCCGGTTCCTCCGGTCGTTAAGATCAGATCTGCCTTATCTGTATCTGCCAGTTCACACAATAACTTTGTAAGTTCCTCTCCGTCGTCCGGAATGATTTTCCGAAAAACAACCTCATAGCCTGCTTTTGTCACAATATCCGCAATGGTCTGACCGCTTACGTCTTCCCGTTCTCCTTTAGATGCGGTATCACTTAACGTAATGACTGCAACGCGGTACTGCACATGAAATTCATCCCCCGTCTGAATCGTTCCACCGTGAAGCACTCTGGCAAAAACACCATTCGTCGGCATGATGCACTCCCCCATTTTCTGGAAAATCTCGCAGCCATGATGACATTCTTTTCCAATCTGTGTCAATTCCAGCACAACATCCTTGCACGCAAATCTCGTACCGACCGGAAACTTTGTAAAATCATAACCTCTGACCACAAGATTTTCACCGAATGCTCCGTCTGTGATCTGTGCGCCGCGCGCCTTAAACGCCTCGATTGTCTCCTGCGACAATAGGGAAACCTGCCTGTGCCATTTTCCTGCATGCGCATCCCCCTGTATGCCCCAGTCCTCCACAAATACTGCGGATTCTATATTTTTCTTCTGCGTGCCGCGTTTCTCGCTGATGCACACAGCCCTTACTTTTCCCATTTTTTTACTCCTTTTAATAGACAAATGCGAAACTCTATTTGTTTCTCGTGATTGTTCAAAATTACTCCATTAGCCTCCGATTTCAAACATACTCCTCCGCTCGGTCTGCCCTGTCTCATTTTGTTTTTCAAACTCGTGACACTTTGGCTTTTCTTTGATTGCCTTTTCAATCTGGCTTTGCAGTCCCTCCTCTTTAGCACCGCCTCGCAGCAATGTCCGCAGATCCACGCCTGTCTCATACTGTAAACATGGTTTTAAGAAACCATCTGACATCAGGCGGACACGGTTACAGCCACTGCAGAATTTATGTGAAATTGCACTAATAAATCCAATTTTTCCTGCAAATCCATCAATTTCAACATAGTGTGCCGGGCCGCTTCCCAGTTTCTGAGTGACAGGTTTCAGTATTCCATATGTTTCCGAAAGCATTTTTATTATGTCTGCTTCCTTTAACGTATGCTTTTCTTTTCCCTGCCCGATCGGCATAAGCTCGATAAAACGGACACTGATATTTTTTCTGGCAAATTCGGTCAGGGCAAGTAATTCCTCCCGCGTCTGGTGCATCAGCACACAATTAAGCTTTACTAAAACACCTGCTGTTTTCTCCGCCAGTTCTATGCCCTTTAATACCTTTTGCAGGCTGTCGCTTCCGGTGAGATTGCGATAACCTTCTGCATCCGGCGTATCCAGACTGATATTCACACCGTCTAGTCCGGCTTTCACAAGATGTGCAAACTGCTCCTCCAAAAGCACTCCGTTTGTGGTCAGCGTTACTTTTTCCATTCCACACTCTGTTTTCAATCGATAAATAAGCTCCGCTATCTGTGCTCTCACCAGTGGTTCTCCTCCGGTAAGCTTCACATTTTTGATCCCAAGCTTTCGAAAAATTCCTGCAAGCTTTACGATCTCATCATATGTTAATATTTCATCCTGATCCGAATAGCATTTGCCATTCTGTGGCATGCAGTAGGTACAGCGCAGATTGCAACGGTCTGTGACTGAAATCCTGATATAATCAATGTTCCGGCTGTACTGATCTAACATTCTTTTCTTTCCTTACTTCGCTCAAAAAGTCCGGATTTTCCACCGTCTTTTTTTTCTAAATGAACATCAAAAATCTCCATGGCACGGTCCATTGCCTTACACATATCATAAATCGTGAGAAGTGCCACATTCACACCCATGAGTGCTTCCATTTCCACCCCGGTCTTTCCGGAAACTTTGACCGTACATATTGCCGTTATGATGTTTTCTTTTTCATTGACTTCAAAGTCAACGGTACATTTGTTCAGACAAAGTGGATGACAAAGCGGGATCAGATGAGACGTCTGCTTTGTTCCCATAATCCCTGCCACTCTTGCAACCGTCAGCACATCCCCTTTTTTTGCGGTATGATTGACGATAGCTGACATCACTGCATCATTCACACGGATTTTACCGCTTGCTGTCGCGATACGCTCCGTAATCTCTTTTTCAGAAACGTCTACCATGACAGCGTTTCCGTTTTCATCAAAATGGTTCCATTCCATATTATATTCCTGCTTTTTCTATCTGTTTTTTCTGCAAAACGATTCCTATAAAATCTATTCTGGTTCAGACTTTTCCAAAGGAACAGTCCGGGAACCGGCACTCTGCACATCCAAGGCACAGTCCGCCATGTCCTAACACATAAAAATCTTCCGCTTTCACCGGAATCCCTGCTGCGATACGTGGCAGCATAATGTCAAAGATCGTGCTCTTTGCATACATCACGCAGCCCGGCAGCCCCATGACAGGGGTTTTGTCCTCAAAGTATCCGAGCAAAAACATTGCGCCCGGAAGCACCGGTGCGCCATATGTGACGATAGAAGCCCCCGAACGCTTGATAGCTCCCGGTGTTCGGTCATCCGGATCTACGCTCATGCCTCCGGTACAGAGGATCATATCCACACCTTTTGCCTTGTACTCCAAAATTTTTTCTGTGATAAGGTTCTCATCATCTCCCGGATAACAGTGCTCCACTGTCTCGATTCCATAAGCTTGCAGCTTTTCAATGACCACATCAGAAAAGGTATCCTGAATCAGTCCTTTTGCAACCTCTCCACCCGTAGTGATCAGCGCCGCTGTCTTTAACTGATATGGCAGGACATTCACAAGCGGCGATTCCCCTGCTGCCCGCTTTGCTGCTTCCATTTTCTCTTTTTCAATAATTAACGGGATAATTCTTGTCGCCGCAAGCTTCGTGCCTTTTTTCACCGGGGTATAGGAATGTCTGGTCGCGATCATCATATTGCCGAGGGAATTGACGGCAAGAAGCTTTTCCACGTTGACTGTTAAAATTCCGTCAATGTCAGAGGTGAGTTCTATTTTTCCCTCTTTTGGCTCTGAGGCATGCATACGCTCGCCCTGACAGATAGCGCGCAGAATTTCTGCCGCCTCATCCTCGTGAAGCATGTTCTCGTTTTTCTCCCACACGTAGAGATTTTCCTTTCCCATAGATAAGAGAACCGGGATATCCTCCTCGGTTACAATATGTCCTTTGCGGAATCTTGCGTCTTTTGTGACGCCTTTTATGATCTGCGTCATGTCATGACATAAAACATGACCGACTGCATCCTCTGTTTTTATTAATTTCATTTATTTTTCCTCTTATTTTCTATCGAACATTACTTTGCATGGTGCTTCTCTCTTTTCCACACCAAGCACATACTATTTCATCTTACTCACACGTCTTGGCATTCGGATATATCCGCGCCATTTTCGCATCGTCATAATGCTCGTCCATGTAAACCTGCCAGCTTTCTGTCGCCTCCACCTGTCTGTCACGCTCATCATACCTTATCAAAGCAAGGCAGGAAAACACAACATTGCAGCACATAAATACGATCAGAAGCCATGTCACCGTTTTTCCAATCACAACCGGAATTTTCTCGATCAGGCCTGAAATTTTTGGATACAATACTTTAAACCATACTACCGCTGCGATTCCCCAGAAGAAACAGTATAACAGATTGATTCGTCCACCCAGGTTAAACGGCATCCAACTGTAATCCCAGAATACTTTTCCAAAGACCAGCTCTGTGAATACACTGCACAGATACTCATAAGCTCCACCTAAAAAGGTTCCTGTCCAGAATAAAAAGCCGTCGCTTTTGTCTTTGTATTTATATAACATTGCCGTCACCAGCGCAATCGCAAGTCCCCACACAATACTGAATGGTCCCCACACAACGCTGCTGCGGCTCATCCATACTCCCGCAGTGATCCGGCAGAAAATTGTTTCCGTAAGATCCCCTAAAAATGCTCCCACAAAAAACAGCATCACAATTTTATAAAAATCGCAGCCTTTTGCAAAAACAGTTTTATCTTTTGTGATTTTTTCCACAAAGCTTGCCTTCGGGTAGGCTTTTGTCATTCGTTTTTCAATCGATCCTGCAATCTTATTGCCAAGCCTGATGCGGAAACGATCGATTTTGTTATTTGCTTCCAGCCACTTCTCCGGGTGTCTGCTCTTTCCTGTCACCAGAAGATAAGAGGCAAGCACATCCACCGCGAGCACACCGATCAGCACAAGCAAGATAATGTGGATCAGAAGCTCCGGAAGGATTGCGAGCAGATGAAATACCCACCGGTTGGCATAACGGACAACCACATAGCCCAATACACCTTTTCCAAGTGAAACCGGAAGGCAGATGTAACCGTCTAAGTTCCATTTACTCTTACTGTAATCCCACCAGCGTTTGTGATAAAATTTCTCGATTAATTTTCCTGCAACAAACTCTGTCACCGCTGCATATAACGATGCGAACAAAAAAAGCCAGATCCCCGTCAGCTCCTGCAGACCGACTGACATTGCCACGGCTCCCACACCATATAAAATACAAAGCGGTCCATTCACCAGTCCCCTGTTAGAAAACTTCCGGTGCATAAATGTTGCCGCGGCTGTCTCTAACACCCAGCCCGCAAAAGAATATATAAAAAATAGCCACAATAAATCATATCCGGTAAACTGTATCATTCGTATGTCCTCTTTCTGTTTCTGCTCTTTTGGCGGATTCTTTCGTTTTTACTCTGTTTCTTCCTGATTACGTACTGTCAATCCCACAAGCATACTCTTTGATTATATAGAAGCCGCCACTTTTCTTCAAGTAAATTTAAAAAGCCTTTGCAGAAAATTCTTTCCACAAAGGCTTTTCAATCACTTAAATTTGATAATTATCTTCTTACTCTTTTTTTCGCATAACAGAATGCTGTAATCGCGCAGCCGGCAAATAATACCCATAATATACTGCCATACTGCCGTTATCCCCTGTTTTTGGAGAAGATGTCACGGTCTCTGCTGTTGCAGAAGCTGTATTGTCCGTCTCTGTTGCCTGACTCTGTGCTGGTTCTGCTGTTGTTGTCGGATTTGTCACAGAGCTTCCCGGTGTTGTCGGGTTTGCTGGTGTTGTCGGGTTTTCCGGTGTTGTGCTTGTATCGTCTGCTTCCGCAAAAATGAATGTACTAAAATGAGTTACTGTGAAAGTAATGGTACGGTTTACACCGTCATAAATGTATCCACCATTTTCAATTGTAAGTTTCTCATTTACCGTACTGTCTGCATTCAAATGTAAAATAACAAGTTTACTGATATCAATACCTTTTGGAATTGGCATTGTAATCTGTACTGGAACAGCTAAATTGTTTACATCGTTTGCTCCATTTAATGTAATTCCAAGTGAAACACAATTTTTGTAAAGAGTAGAGTCAACGCTTGCTGCATCTTCCTTTGTAATCTTTAAACCAACATTTGTTACCCCTGCTGCAGCATTTAGTCCAGCCCCTATTACGGAAATATCTCCTGCTTCAATTAAATCACCTGCTTCGGCAGATACATCCGGTTTATCAACGGCGATTCCTGCTGTTTCGGTATACATTTTTTCGATTACCCCGATGCTGGCACGAGTGTCACTATTGGTCTGTAATGCCACTTTTAACTCGTTTGTATCAAGGCTATCCAGTCCTTCTTTTAATGCTTTGGCAATGGTAACTTTATCTGCATCGGATGCATTATTATAGATCATGTTTAATGTGTCTGCATCTGCTTTCTCAACAGAGTCAACCCCTGCCTCTTTCAGAACATTATTTAAAGTATCCTTTAAATTATTGTCCACATCTTCGCCTTCTTTGGAAGGATTATAAACATCTGTAAATAATTCGTCACTGTTTGCAACTGCTGTGATATCGTTACTTAACGTTCTTATACCAACTTTATAGAGATAACCTTCCTGTAAATAATTACTATAATCATAGGTCACAACATCAGAATTAATATAGCTGCTTCCTGGAACATATTCATTAAATGAAACACCATTATCAGAACTTCGATACAGAAAATAAGTATATCCATATGCCCCTTCTACAGCGGGAAACGATACTATACCATTTTCGAATGTTGCTTTTGTTATATCAACTTCTGGCATTTTACTTTCCGGTTTCACATAATCATATGTTATACTCTGCACTTTAGAATATGAATTATCTTTATATGTAATTATTCTCCATTCATAAGTTCCCGATTCATTCATATATTTAATAGCACTGTCATTTTTTTGCTCTCCTGAATGATCATATGTATCCGTTGATTGATAACGTACATTCAAAAGATGTTCATTATTATAAAATATAGCAACATATGTATCTGTCATTTGCGGCAAAATAGTAAAATCTAAAATGCCTTTGTCTACACTCATATTTGCATCGTATTTGATTTCATCCCCATTTGTATACACAATATCAGAATTATTATTATCTAAAAGAACTGAGCAGCTATCTACATACCTACTAAAATTCAATTTTTTGTCAGGCGATAAAGTATTTCCATCCTGATCTATAATCCATGCATATACATAATCACCATCATTAACAGTGAAAGTTACAGTAGATGAATTTTCTTTTGTTGCAGATGCAAAAGCCTTCTCTATCTCTGTATATCCCTGCGAAAAATAATTATACTGATAATGTGCAATTCCACATCCGCTTGCATTGGTAGACAACTCAATTTTGAATGTCTTATTTCCCATGTCAAATTCTTTAATTTTACATGTAATAGTGTCCCCCGTTTGTGATGACTGCTCTGCATATGATATCGTATTTGGCATTATAAATAAAATGCTCATGACTGCCATACACATAGCCAATAATTTGCGTAGTGTTTTCTTCATTTTCATGCTTTCCTCCTATAAATGTATTGATACAGCAACAAAATCAAACCCTTGTCCTATTTTCCAAAATAATGGTTATAATTTTATTAACTGCTCGGTACGTTCGTCTTATTATGTAAAAGACGAACCTTTTTTCCTTAAAACATATTTACACACTTAGTTTTCTGTTTTAATGTCGCATGAACATATAAATCCATGGTGATCTGTGTGGAAGAATGCCCTAAAATAGAGGAAACTGTTTTACACTCAACCCCACTCTCAAGACACGAAGACGCAAACCCATGACGCAGTGAATGAAAATTATAATCAGAAAGATTACAGTGCTTTAAAATGGTCTTAAAATGTTTCTGCACATTCCGGGGTTCTGTACAACGTGTGGTTCCTGTCAGGAAATAACAATCCTCCGGTTTTCTTTTTTCTTTCAAACAGTTTTCCAAAAAATCTGGAATCGGTATCGTTCTTATCGATGAAAATGATTTTGGAGTTCGGATATATAGCATTGTTTTGGGAAGTCCTTCCCTGTAATTATCATTTTGAATCCGCGATACAGTCCTTTTTATCTCAAATATTCCCGTGTCCAGATGAATATTTTCCCATTTTAATCCACATAATTCACCAATTCTGATACCTGTGCTTCGGCACAACAGAATCCCAAGTGCATATGTGTCATTTTTCTGTAATAAATATTCTTTGATACATGCACTTTCGTCCTCAAGCAGTGCTTTAGATTCCAAACGGTGAACGGTAAGATAACAGTGATGTATCATTTCTTCATAATTTTCGTTTTGCACTGCATGTTTTCTTAGAATCGTTTTCAAAACACGCAGCGCAGAATAAATGGTACTATCCGCATATTCTCTTTCCTGCAAATCCAAAACCAATTGTTCGAGGTATGCCTTTTTCAATTTCATGACATCAATTTCCCCTAATTTCGGTTCAATGAGCTTTCTGATCAGATAACAGTAATTTGCATACGTACTCTTTTTAATTTTTGCTTTTTGCTGTATCAGCCAATTTTCACACATTTCTTCTGTCTTTAAATCATTGTTCATAGTTCCTCGTTTCCGCATTGTTCCTTATTTTTTTGTTGAAACACAATGCAATTACAAATTATAAAAGGTTGTTACATCTCTTGCTTTTTGAATTGAAATATGCTAGATTAGATAAGAAAAGGTTCGTCTTTTACATAAAAAGACGAACCTTTTTTGCTCCTTACATGTGTCACATATTTAAGATGTCGAATCAAAACATGAATGGAGGATAATATTATGCGCTGGTGATCTTTCGTTATAGAATAGGAGCCGACCCTAAATAATGCATCGTATCTAGGTCTCGTAATATTCCAAAATTACCAAGATGCTCGATCCCTTTATCTGTTTTTACCCATTGATAGTTCATCCCCACATAAGATTCCTTACTGTTTTCAAAGTGATAATGAAAATTCGCTTACGATAGCAAAAAAATAAGGAAACCATTGATTTTTCAAGGTTTCCTTATTTACAAAATAGAGCGGGTGATGGGAATCGAACCCACGTATCCAGCTTGGAAGGCTGGTG
>OGKG01004458.1_pt1 | contig 11779 bp, 5 predicted proteins | sample 1572201 | NCBI WGS metagenome assembly OGKG01 (sample SAMEA2582146, study PRJEB24529) | metagenome | biome: Human gut stool | place: China | collected 2011 | reverse complement strand
TTGCCCTGAAAGGGGAGTTCACCGAATGAAAAAGACTTCCACTTTCCAAAACGGCCTGATTTGGTTCGGCGCGGGCGTCTCACTGGCAGAAATCCTCACAGGTACGTCCTTTGCACCGCTGGGCATGGCAAAGGGCTTTGCGGCTATCCTCATCGGCCACATCATCGGCTGTGCTATGATGCTGCTGGCGGGCCTCATCGGCGGCCGCACCGGCCGCAGCGCCATGGAGACCGTCAAGATGAGCTTCGGCCAGAAGGGCGGCCTGCTGTTCGCGTTCCTGAACGTCCTGCAGCTCGTCGGCTGGACGGCCATCATGATCTACGACGGCGCACTGGCGGTCGGCGGCATTTTTGCGATCGGCCGCTGGGTGTGGTGCCTGGTCATCGGGGCGCTGATCGTGCTGTGGATCGCCGTAGGCATCACTGATTTGGGCTGGATCAACAAAATTACGATGGCCGCTTTGTTTATTTTGACGTTGGTTCTGTGCAAGGTCATCTTCTTCTCCGGCAACGCCATGGTCGGCGTCGGCGGCGAGAGCCTGACCTTCGGCGCGGCGGTGGAGCTGGCCGTGGCGATGCCGCTGTCCTGGCTGCCGCTTATCAGCGACTACACCCGCGACGCCGAAAAGCCCACCCAGGCCACCTGGGTCAGCGTGCTGGTCTACGGCGCGGTGTCCTGCTGGATGTACGTCATCGGCATGGGTGCGGCGATTTTCACCGGCGAGTATGACATTGCCGTCATCATGGTCAAGGCGGGGCTGGGCATTGCCGCGCTGGTCATTCTGGTGTTTTCCACCGTTACCACGACATTTTTGGATGCGTGGAGCGCGGGCATTTCCGCCGAGAGCCTGTCCGCCAAACTGGACGGCAAAAAAACGGCCATCGTCGTGACGGTCATCGGCACGCTGGGGGCCATTCTGTTCCCGATGGACGATATCACGGGCTTTTTGTACCTGATCGGCTCGGTCTTTGCGCCGATGATCGCGGTGCAGATCGCCGACCACTTTATCTTAAAGCGCGATCGCTTTGCCGTGGCCGCCGACGCGCGCAATCTGGTCATCTGGCTGGTGGGCTTCATCGCCTACCGCCTGCTGATGGGCGTTGACACCCCGGTAGGCTACACCCTGCCTGATATGCTGCTGACCGTGGCAATTTGCGTTATTGCCGAGAAGGTCAAGCCGACAAAGGCGTAAATCCATAGTTTATAGTGCGTGGGGGTTCTGTCCATCAGAACGCCCACGCTTTTTTGCGTATCCCAGGCAAAGCGAAGGCCGGAGGGGGGCTTTGCCGCCGTGCCTTACTTGCCCGCTTTCCCCGCTAAGCCCCCCACCGAACAATTCTTGCGCAACATTCGCGCAACAAATGCGCAATAAATCCGACAAAACCTGCCAAGCTTACCTAACTGCGCAACTGATTCGACACGAGTTGTACAAGACCAACTGACGAAGTGCACAAAAATATGACTGACTCTTTTCGCAAAACGCCGAAAATAAGCAAATCGAGTTGGACATATTGCGATTTTGCAACAAGAGTGCTATATTTTTATATAAGAAATGTAAAAACCAGGTAGGCAGCGGCAGAAAAAGGCTGCTGCATATTTTTAACCAGGTTGCGCACCAACGGTTGCGCAACGGGAAAGGGGCTAGCCCCTTTCTATTCCACAGCAAGCTGTGGAATAGAAAGCTCTGTCAGGCAAGGGAGGGCAAGCAGATGACAAAGAAATTTTCTGTACTGCAGCGCGCAGCGGCATTGCTGGCCGCTCTGTGCCTGCTGGCGGGCTTGGCTCTGCCCGTCTGCGCCGAGGGCACCGCCGACGCCCTTTCTGCGCAGAATGTGGAAACGACGCAGCAAGGGAACGACCCCACCGCCGAAACCCTGACGGGTGAGCAGACCGACGAGGACAAGACCGCCCCGGACGGCGCGGCTGCCGCGACCCCGACCCCTACGCAGACGGCGACACCCACCGCGACGCCGACCCCCACGCCGACGGCAATGCTCACTGCGACCCCGGCCCCCACGCCGACGGCGACACCCACCGCAACCCCGACCCCCACGCCGACGGAAACGCCCACCGCGACCCCGACCCCCGCACCGACGGCAACGCTCACTGCGACCCCCACCCCGAAACCGACGCCCACCGTGACGCCGATACCGGATGACGAGGAGAACGGCGAAAGCGAAGAAAGATTTGTAACCTTCGCGGCAGTCAATGCAGTTGCGGAGGGCGGCAACCCGGTAAACGGCACGTACACCTTCTACTTTGCCCCGCCTTCCGCCAACTGGGTCGAAAACGATAAGGTTATGTTCATAGGCAAGCGCGGCTCGGGTGGTGGGGACTATGCTACTGAGATATCCCGCCCAATGAGCCGAGTCCCAGGCTATTGGACCAAGGATAAACGCCCAATTTATGTCGTGAGTCTGCGATACAAAAATGACGACAAAGAGGCGGAATGTACATATGGCGGTTATCACTACATAAAATTCCGTGCCAATGGGCATGAGATTCAAATGTATGGCCCAGGCACATACGAAAACAATAATGATAGTAGATGGCTCCTCGTTAATAAAATGCACGAGCAGGTCTTTGACGCGGGCGGCCTGGAGAATAAAACATACCCCTGGAACGACAGTTGCCTGAAACCCTACGCCGAGGTCGCCCAGCAGATTCCCTATACCGGCCAGAAAATCTCGTTTCAAAACAAAACGGCGAACACTCTCACCGGTATCAAAGTAACGTTCTACAAAAAAGACGGTAATGGATACACGGCATTCGGCGATCCGCAGACCATTAAACCGCTTGCCGCAGGCGAAGTCTTTAAGGAAATCACGATTCCGGATGGTTCTTACCGCTATGTCAGATTCACCGATGAAAAGAACCAAACCATCGGCAAACCGTACTATAACTTCTACAACGATGACGTTGCTTCGGAAGAGGTAGGTACATTTCAGTATAACGCCGAAACGAATGACTGCTTTATCTACAATGGGCCGTCTGACGTCCAGTGGGGCGAGCCCAACACAACACGCATTTACTTTGACGCGACGTTCTCGGATATGTCGTACCAGAACGATTCCGGAACGAAAGACGGAATGCCGGGAACCGACGGAAAGCTCTACTATATCCTGACCGGGGATGGCCAAAAGCCGTCGACAGGTGAGATGACCCGGCTGGAGGAGCGTTCCGAGTCAAGACACCTTTGGTATGTAAATGCCCCGAAAGGCTACACGAGCGTACAGTTCTACGATACAGCAATCCTGCCGACGAACAATATCGATGGCATCAATGGCCGTGCAACGGCCACGTTGACATGGAATAATAAACTGAAAGAGCCGTGCTTCTATGCGGACACCGGCGATGACATTAACTACGTCGGCAGTTATCGTGGAGGCTATTGGGATGAAAAATCTGCAATCCGCGACGTGGAAAGAGGCAAGAACGCTGAGATAGTAAAGCTGGATACCACCGGTACCTTTACGCCGAAAAACAATGTGAAGTATATCGACAGTACCCTGTATGACTACTACTCGGATTACGAACTGAACGGCAATAACCGAGCAAATTATAACTACACAGAATATAACAAACAGCGCAGTTATGTTACGTTTGAACAGTTTGACCGTGCCCTAAGTGATTATTACAGCGAGTATGCAACTAAAAATAGTAAGACAATCCAGTATCCGCTTTATACCGGTCATTTCCAGCCAAGCAATATGGACGATAGTTTTGCAGCCATTGCAAATAACCTGGGACTGTACGGCTGGGGTTGGTATGACCGTGGGGCGACCGAAGAATCACAGAAAAGCTATTGGCGCTTTATAGCAGCAAATAACTCAAATTACAATGCGGCTTACGATGCGAGCAAGGGGAACGACTATTCAACGCACGGTAATAGCGCCTTCCAAGGTCTGGTCAATACAAATTTGACTGGTGACGGAAGCCCAACTATAGCGGGAACAACGCTTATAGAACCGCATTTTAGTGAGGCATTCTTGACAGGCGATAACAAAGCAAAAGCGGTTTTGGGCAAGGTCTACAAAGATGTTGCGTTCCCCTTTAAGCAAGCACCGGTCTTTGCAGATCCAAACAATACTAATGACCCGGAAAACGAAGCAAAGTACTGGTACTTCGATAGTAATGAAACGTCACTCTATCTAAAACAGGATGGAGAGGATTATTACTTAGAGGGCAACGGCACGGATCCGCATTCTTCGAACCGAAATTCGTCAAACACCGAGACTGGTCACGGGTTCTTCCCCTTCAACCAGTACACAAACGGAGGTGCCAACCGGTATAACTACGGCTTTGGTGCTAAGCTGCAATTTGACTTTACGTTGACAGATGACGGCAAGGTCGTAGTAGGAAAAAATGTGGATGGGTCAGACAAGACAGTCCCCATCAAGTTCTTCTTCTCCGGCGATGATGATGTTTGGGTGTTTATCGACAACAAGCTGGTTTTGGACGTCGGTGGTGCGCATGGTAGGGTTGACGGTCTGCTGGAATTTGGCGAAGAAGGCGACAAAAATACAGTAACAGCGTATGTCAGTAACGCGAAAGCGGGCCAAACAGGTGGCTTTGGTATTACCTATGATGCGATGAAGACGCAAAAGACTGTAACCTTTAACAAGGATAAGAATAACCCTAACGATAGCGCCGCAACCAGGACGTTCCGCTATCAGAGCAACGAAAACAACCAGATGACGCTCACCAAGAACACCAAGCACACCCTTACCATGTACTACATGGAGCGCGGTATGTGGGAGTCCAACATGGCGGTGGCGTTCAACTTCCCGGATCATAACGAGCTGCAGGTGGAAAAACAGGTCGATGCGGACGAGGTTCGCGGCTTGCTGAAACCCTACTTCACGAAGTCCACCCGCCAGTTCACGGTCAGCATCAAAAACTGGGCGACCCATTATGCCGCACGGGACTTGACGGCAACAACGGATGCAGGCGGCAGCTCCGGCATCGGCTTTACGACCAAGCAGTATACCATCCCGGACTACGGCTCGGTAAAGGCAAAAGGCCTGAAGGAGGCGGCCGGTGCGCAGTACACCACCAGCAAGGACGAACAGATCCGCATGGTGGACGGCGAGGGCAAGTTTACCCTGCAAAACGGCGAAACCGTCACCTTTGCGGATCAGTTCCGGCGCGGCAGTTATATCTCGCTGCAAGAGGACCTGCAAGAGGACGCCGCCCGGAAACTGTATGCCCCCACCTGGGAAATCCACGAGAACGGCAAGCTCGTCATGCAAAGCAAGGACGATGACGCAGTTGACCTTGTAGATAATCACCCGACAAAAATGCAGGGCGATGGCACAACCCCGGATGATGGCCGTATGGAAGTGTGCAAAGATGACACAGACGAAGACGGAAAGCAAATCAAGAACACCGGCTACACAGAAACCAAAAAGCCGGATGAAAAATCCATCGTGTTCCGCTCGTACAGTAACCCGGCGGGTACAGACCAGTTCACCAAGTTGAAGGTGAAATTCATCAACAAAGTCAAAACCGGCTCGCTGAGCATCACCAAACAGGTGCCGCCGGACGAGCTAGATACTTTGGGGGGTGAAACGTACACCTTTACCGTGCAGTACTCGAACATCGGCGGTATGCACCTGGAAGGCGACAAGAAAGTAACCGAAACAGTTCAAGTGAAAGTCGGCGAAGACAAAACTGTTACGCTGAAAGGGATACCGATTGGCACGGAGGTTACAATCACAGAAGACACCCCGAAGAATCAGTATATCAAGGGCATCACCGTGGACGGCAAGTCAGTAGACGACAACAAAGCCTGCGTCAATATTGGTGAGGACGAGAAGGACACGAACGGCAACACGATACCCAGCGTTGTTAAGGTGGTGTTCACCAACACGGCACACAAGCCAATCAATATTGATGTAGAAAAGAAATGGCAGGATGCTGAAGGTAATAAGCTTACCACCGGCCTGCCGACATCGATTTGGATCAAATTGCAGCGCCGCCATGCGGGCAGTACGAAGGATACGGACTGGACATATGTGCAGGGCACGGAAGTTGAACTGAAGAATGGAACGTGGAAACACACGTTCACCGGCATGGATGCCTATGACATCAGCGACAAGAACAATACCTATTATGAGTACCGCGTGGTGGAATGGATAACGAAAGAAGGCGATTACACCGCCGACGGCACGCTGAAACTGGGTGACTATAATTACAAAGTTGACAGCGAAACGAGAATCATAACGAACAAGGATGATTCGGTATCGCTTACCCTGACCAACGAGCAGGTGCCGCCGGTGTATGAGCTGGCTATCACCAAGCAGGGACTTGACGAGAACGGCAAAAAAACCGAGCTGCTGAAAGGCGTGGAGTTCAAGCTGGAAAAGCTGAACGGCAACGAAGTTGATACGACGTTTAACAACAACAAGGGTTCCATGACCGGGACGACCGAGAGTGTTGGCGACAACGCGGGCAAGTACAGTTTTGAAAACCTGTCTGAGGGCAGCTATCGTTTGACGGAGCTGAAAACCGTGGACGGCTACAACCTGCTGGCCGCACCGATCGAGTTTGTTTTGAAAGACGGCGAATGCCTGATAAACAATACGCCGCAAAAAAATATGGTTACAGACAACCCCGCCAAGGGCTACACGGTGAGTTTGACCATCAACAACCGCAAGGGCTTTACGCTGCCGCACACCGGCGCGGACGCCCCCAGCCTGTGGCTGCTGATCGGTCTGCCGCTGCTGGTGGCCGGGCTGCTGGTGCTGGTATTCCGCTACAATCGGAAAGGGGGCAAGCGTTCCTGATATGGCCCCCGATTTCCCCGCTACGATAATCTTAAAAAGAAAGAGGTTATGACAGATGAAACTAAAACGTTTCCTTACCGGCGTCCTCAGCGCCGTAATGGCCCTCAGCGTCTGCGCCCTCCCCGCCGCCGCGGCGGATGGCGACGCGAGCACAACGGCGACCAAGTACACCACAAGTACGATTAACAAGAGCAAAAAGGGTTCTATCACGATTTATAAGCGTGCAGAACTGACCGACCCGACAGACCGACCTAAGTCTACCGGTGAAGAAATTCAGAGTCCGTCTGGTGACCCGCTGGAAAATGCAGGTTTTACAGTATATAAGGTTCTGAATGCCGACAAACTGGTGGAATATTATAATGGTTTGTCCACTGAAACAGTAAAAGAAATTACTGTCGCAAGCTGTTTTAATGATGGCACAGCTGCAACAGCGTACACAAAAGAAAATCTGAAACCGGAAATCGCAAATGCAGCTGTCAAAGATAGCAACAACAAGACTGAGCTGTTTACGAATGACCAGGGCGTGGTCAAATTTGACAATTTGAAAGTTGGTCTGTACTTGGTGATGGAGACTACCCTGCCCCAAGCTGTTACCAAGAAAACCGAGCCATTCCTGATTTCTGTTCCTATGACGCGCATTGGTGCAACCGAGGACGAGACGGAAAACGAAAATCAGAAAGTTTGGATGTATGATGTTACTGTCTACCCCAAGAACAGCATCGCACAGGGCGATGTGATTCTTGAAAAAAAAGGTGTTGTCGGCTCGAAAGTGACAGATGCAGTCTCGCTGCAGTATGTCAAGTTTACTCTGTATAAAAAGAACGATAACAATAATGACTATACTCCTGTGGCTGGTTGCACGGATGTTTCCACTGATAGTAGCGGTCAAATCAAGTTTGAGAATTTGACAAAAGGTTCTTATTACGTGATGGAAACTGGCTACGAGAGCGGCCACGATAATGTTGGATATATCCTGGATACAAAGACAAAGTACGCATTTGATGTCGATGATAAAGGAAATGCTGTTGCAAGCACAGATACAAATTTGACTGGTGACAATGTGGTCAAAAAGACGACCACTGGAATTTTTGAAATCAGTGCGGAAACGGCGGCACAAGTAAACCTGACGGTATACGACTACAAGCCCGACGTGGAAAAGACTGTTACTAAGCGCGATGGGAGCAGTACAGTTACGAACACGGACGGCACGACCGTTGGCAACCACGAGGCTGACTACAGTGTTGGTGATAAAGTTCCCTACACGCTGACTATCAAAGTCCCCGAGAATGTTGCAAAGCTGCATACCTTCAAAGTCGTTGATACAACGCTGAAAGACCAGTTGAAGCATATTGAAGAAGGCTTTACGCTTACGGCTACCGATAAGGCCAGTAATGCACAAACACTTACAGAAAAAGCTGCCTATACAAAGAAAATCACCGAGGATACGGATACAAATACTTCTATTCTGACCGTCGATTTTACTACTACGGCGCTGGCAAGCGTTGCTGGTGGTACGATTACCATTAAGTACTATGCAACCCTTGGCGCTGGTGCTGTTGTTGCTGATAAGGGCAACCTGAATACGGCAAAACTGCTCTACTCCCGCACGACGGATACGACTAAAGCGGAAGAAGGCGACAACAAGCCTTACGAAATCGAGGACCAGAGCGTTGTTTATACCTTCTCGACCAGCCTTCTGAAAAAGGGCGAAGGCGGTACTTACGGCGATAAGGCCATGAAGGGCGTTGCCTTTGAACTGTACAAAAAGATTGAAACCGACGAATGGGGAACCGATGGTACGGTAGTGATTGCCGGTAAACCGTACGCAAAGTCCAGTGCTGTGGTAAAAAATGCTGTCGAATTGGGTCTGGCAACAGATGCGAATGAAACATGGATTTTGATTCCTCATCCCGATGCATTAAATGCGGGAAGAGGTGATGACGCTGGTACTACTGACGCTGACGGCAAACTGACCTACACAGGTCTGCCGAAGGGTACTTACAGATTTGTTGAAACCAAGACGCTGGATGGTTACAACCTGCTGTCCAAGCCTGTTGATGCAAAGCTGAATCAGCAGTACACAACTAAGTGGACTACGAGCACGACCTATGTAGGCGGAAAACTGGAAAAGAATAAGTACTCGGAGACAACCTATACTGGGGATGAGGCATCTACTACGGATAACCCCATTACCATCATCAACCGCAGCGGCTTCCAGCTGCCTGTCACCGGTGGCTTTGGCACACTCCTGTTCAGCGGTATCGGCGTGCTGCTGGTGCTGGCCGGTGTGGCGGTGCTGTTCAGCATGAAAAAGAAGAACGACCGCGCTTAAAACCGCATGATGCAAACACCAAAAGATAATTAGAAGGGGTAAACCCATAGGGGAAGGGCCGGGATTGGCTCTTCCCCTATGGGTGGTTATGGGGGTATACTATAAGGCAAAGGGGGGAGGTTTGAATCCCTCCGTCTCGCAAAGCTCGGCCCACAGATATTTCCCCCACGAACAGAAAGGCACACCTATGGACACCACAGGCAAATTAAAACTTGGATTTGCGGCGCTGATGATTCTGTCGGGCATCGGCGTGGCGATGTACCCGGTCGTCAGCAACGCGGTGGCACAGCGCCATGCGTCGGCGGTCATTGACAGCTACGACGATACCGTCCAATCCATGGATACAGAAAAGCTCGATGCTGCAAAAGAAGCGGCCCGCAGCTACAACGAACAGCTCAGCAATGCCGTGGGCCGCGACGCGGCGGGCGAAGCCGCCGACACCGGCACAAGCTATGTGGACCTGATGGACGTGGGCGAGAGCCTGGGTTACATAAAAATCCCCAAAATCGACGTCAATCTGCCGATTTATGAGGGCACCAGCGACGAGGTGCTGCTCAAGGGCGTTGGCCATCTGGAAGGGTCGAGCTATCCGCTTGGCGGCGACAGCACCCACAGCGTGCTGACAGGCCACCGCGGCCTGGCCGAGGCCGTCCTGTTTACCGACCTGGACAAAATGCAGGAAGGTGACAAATTTTACCTGCACGTCATGGACGAAGTCCTAGCCTACCAGGTCGACCAGGTCAAGGTCGTGGAGCCGGAACACACCGAGGATTTGGAAATCATCCCCGGCGGGGACTACTGCACCCTTGTCACCTGCACGCCCTATGCCATCAACACCCACCGTATGCTGGTGCGCGGCGTGCGCGTGCCCTACAACGGCGAGGACGAGGACACCGACACCCCGCAGGCCGTGCAGTACCAGGCATTGAACACCGGCAACATCGTCAAGCGCGTGGTGGACGCCTGGCCGTGGATCAGCGTGACCGGCAGTATTATCATAGGCGGCGAGGCGCTGCTGCTGCTTTTGCTGCTGCACCGCTGCAAAAAGCGCGAGGAGGAAGACTGATGAAACGCCTGCTGCTGCAAATTTTTGCGTGGCTTGCCATACTGGTGGGGGCGGGGCTGATGCTGCAGCCGACGGTCAGCCAATACCTGACCCGCCGCAAAAGCACCGCCGCCGTGGAAACCTTTGTGCAGTCTGCCGCCGAGTCCGCCGCCGTGGCCGCTGACGACCCGGCTGCCGAAAACACGCGCCCCTACGCGGATTTGTACGACGCCCTGCAAGCCTACAACGCGGAAATCTACGCCGCGGGGCAAAGCGGGCTGAAGGATCCCTTTGCCTACGAGATGCCCGCCTTTGACCTGACGGCCTACGGCCTGCCCGATGATATGATCGCCGCGCTGTGGGTGCCGCGCCTGGATTTAGATTTGCCGGTGTATCTGGGGGCCAGCACCGAAAACATGGCCCGGGGCGGCGCACTGCTGGGGCAGACCTCGATGCCGCTGGGCGGCGCGAACACCAACACGGTCATTGCCGCCCACCGCGGCTACTACGGCGCGGAGATGCTGCGCAACGTGCAGCAGATACAGATCGGCGACAAAATCACCCTGACCACGCCGTGGGAGACCCTGACCTACCGCGTGTGTGAGCTGAAAATTGTACAGCCGGACGACATAAATGCGATACTGATACAGCCGGGACGGGATCTGTTGACCTTAACGACCTGCCACCCCTACACCCAGAACACCCAGCGCTACCTGGTCATTGCCGAGCGTGACCCCGACGCCGCCCCCGCCACCCATGAGGAAGATTTGGCCGAGTGCGCGGGCAGCTGGGACGCCGCGCCCCGCCAGGTGACGGTGGAAAGCCCCGACGGCACCGCCGCCGTGGAGGAGATCGCGCCCGAGAGCATCAGCCCGCTGCCGAACGAGGGCAGCGGCGAGGATGCGGGCGGGGCGTACTCCAACTGGATGATATGGCTGGAAAACAACGCCCTGTGGGCAGGAATTGTGCTGATTGCCGCCGTGGTGGGGTGCGGGCTGATCCTGCGCCGCCACAGAAAGGACTGACCGATGCAGACACGAGAAAAAGCGCTGGCCGTGACGGCCGAGGTGGGCAAGGCCGTACTGGGCAAGCCCGAAGCAATTTTGAAAATCATGATGGCAATGCTGGCCCGCGGCCATGTGCTGGTGGAGGATATCCCCGGCGTGGGCAAAACCACACTGGCCCAGGCGTTTGCCCGCGCTATGCAGCTGACCCAGAACCGCGTACAGTTCACACCGGACGTATTACCGTCTGATATTGTGGGGTTTTCGCTGTACCAAAAAGAAACCGGCAAGTTCGTTTACCACCCCGGCGCGGTGGCCTGCAACCTGTTTTTGGCCGATGAGATCAACCGTACCAGCGCCCGCACTCAATCCGCCCTGCTGGAAGTCATGGAGGAAGGTGCGGTGACGGTGGACGGCGTGACCCGCAAGCTGCCCCAGCCCTTCACCGTCATGGCGACGGAAAACCCGGTTGGCTCGATCGGTACGCAGATGCTGCCGGAGTCGCAGCTCGACCGTTTTATGGTCTGCGTGGTTATGGGCTACCCCGACACCGAGGCCGAAATGGAGATTTTGACCCGCCAGCCGCGCCACGGTCAAAATCTCCATTACG
>OGKG01004454.1_pt1 | contig 11789 bp, 9 predicted proteins | sample 1572201 | NCBI WGS metagenome assembly OGKG01 (sample SAMEA2582146, study PRJEB24529) | metagenome | biome: Human gut stool | place: China | collected 2011 | reverse complement strand
TAAAACCCACCAAAGGCTCTGCCTTTGGAATCCGCAAGCCTTTGAAAAGGCTTGAGCGAAACTTTTAATTTCTATCAAACTCATGTTAAGATTACACATAGAGCGTATCACAAAGATAGGCGGTCAATCCTGCTCCCAGAAATGGGGATGATACATATGGAAAGTTATGTTACTTGGTCTGATTTAATTCAGCTTGGTATATTGATAATTGGTATTATCAAGCTTTTCAATGATAATAAAAGGAAATAACCGCCCCACTTCCCAATAAGGCGGTTATTTCAAATAACTATAATTTTTGGGAGCGACCGTTTTGTGATACGCTCTATCCTTATTTATATTATATAACATAAAAAAATATATGTCAATCTATAAGAACTTGATTTTGTAAAAACAAAACCGCACGAAAGTTAAATACCTCGTGCGGTTTTTGTATAGGAGGAATATAAATATATTCTTACACTCTATAAATTATTTTTGATTGACTGCTGGGTCATAGCGGAGAAATTCTATTGTATGATGACCTCTGCCTTGGGTTGCCTGTCGAATAAAGGTTGAGAAGTCGCTCGTTTCTGCCATAGGAATTTCTGCCTCGATTGTCTGATAGCCATTTCCAGCAGGATTCATACCGTAAACACGACCTCGGCGTTTATTGATTTCGCCCATAACATCGCCCATTGCGGAATCAGGCACAGTAGCCTTTAATGTGCCGATTGGTTCAAGGAGAATTGGGTCTGCACTTTCCATAGCCGTCTTGAATGCAATAGCCGCAGCCATTTTAAAGGACATTTCGGAGGAATCAACAGGGTGATAAGAGCCGTCATAAAGAGTAGCCTTAACACCAACAACAGGATAGCCAGCAATAGGACCTTTCTGCATACACTCACGCAAGCCTTTTTCAACAGCAGGGAAAAAGCCCTTAGGTACAGCACCGCCGACAACTCTTTCATCAAACTCAAAATCGCCGTCAAATGGCTCAAATTCTATCCAGACATCACCAAATTGTCCGTGACCGCCAGTTTGTTTCTTGTGCTTGCCTTGTGCCTTAACCTTTTTGCGGATAGTTTCACGATAAGCTACCTTAGGTGTGCTGAGTGTTACCTCAACACCAAATTTACTCTTTAGCTTGGATACGATAACATCAATATGCTGTTCGCCGAGAGCAGTAAGAATCATTTCGTGAGTTTCGTTATTTGTTTTAAAGCGAATTGTTGGGTCTTCCTCAGAAAGTCTTAATAAGCCTTGAGCGACCTTTTCCTCATCACCCTTATTCTTGGGATAAACTGCCTTAGAATAGGAAGGTTGAGGATATTCAATGCCCTCAAGGATAACCTTTCTCGCAGGAGCACAAAGAGTATCGCCTGTATTGGTAGATTGTAATTTTGCCGCCGCACCTATATCGCCAGCGGTAATATATGGAGTATCTATGAGCTTTTTGCCACAGATAGTCATAACCTTGGTCAAACGCTCAATCGTACCTGTACGCATATTCATAATCGGAGTTTCAGGGGAGATTTTGCCTGAAATAACCTTAAAGTAAGACAGCTTGCCGACAAATGGGTCTGCAACAGTTTTGAAAACGATTGCAGCGGGCAGAGCATTTTCATTTACAGAAAGCTCAACAGGATTGCCCTCGGTATCAAGTGCAAGCTCTTCTGATTTATCCTCAGCAGATGGAGCAAGCCAGATAAGACCGTTCAAAAGCTGTTCAATACCGTATGTAAGAAGTGCGTCACCGCAGAATACAGGACTGATTTTTCCCTCTTTAACGCCCTTACTTACGCCGACAATGATTTCTTCAGGGGTGAAGTCCTCGCCTGAAAAATATTTCTCGAACATTTCGTCACTTGTTTCAGCGACAGCCTCACAAATAGCGGTTCTAAGACCTTCAAGACGATTTCCCATATCAGGAAGTGGAACAGTTGTGATTTTTCCATTCTCATATTTATATGCTTTATACTCAAGAAGATTGACATAGCAATCTGCCTGACCGTCAACTATATAAGGAACGACAACAGGGCAGACGGACGGACCGAATGAGGCTTTAAGATTTTCAAATACACGATAGAATCTTGCACTCTCATCGCAAAGACCGTTTACAAAGAAAATCTTTGTCAAACCACGCTTATCAGCGGCGGCAACAGCCTTTTCAGTGCCGACACAAACACCGCTTTTGCCAGAAACAGTAATAAGAACTGAATCAGCGGCACGAACGCCCTCATAAAGACCTCCCTCAAAGTCGAATAATCCTGGGGTATCTATAAGATTTATTTTATGATTTTTCCACTCTACTGGAGCAGTAGCCGCTACAACAGAGCTTTTTCTCTTAATTTCTTCAGGGTCGCAGTCAAGTATGGTATTACCCTCAGATACCTTGCCGAGGCGTTCCGAACCACCACAGGTATAGATAATAGCTTCAGCGAGAGAGGTTTTACCAGAACCGCTATGACCAGCAATAGCGATGTTAAGGATATTTTTTGCATTATATTGTTTCATACGAGTTTAATTCTCCTTTCGTAGGTGGGCAAAAATCTAAGAGATTTCACAAAGATAGTTGCATAATAATTTATAACATATTATAAATTATTTATGCAAAAAATACAAGAGGAAAATTGAAATTTTTTGTAGGATAGTAATTAAATATTGTAAAGCGAAAGAAAGAGCTTTAAGATTATATTTTTACATTATAATAATGCTCTAATATGCCTTTATATCCGATGCCCTCTTTAGCCATCTCATTTGCTCCATATTGGCTCATTCCCACATTATGCCCATAGCCTTTGACTTCAAACTGAAATTCCTTGTTGTACTTAACACTAAAGCAAGCACTCCTTAATCCCAAAATTTTCCTCACTTTGCTGCCGCTAAATTCAACACCTCCGATTTTAATGCTCTTAACACTTCCTGAATCGGTTAATTTAATATCGCTAATCCATTTATCAGCACTTTCTGAAAAATTGACAGTATCTGAATTTTCCTCAAAAGCTTTTTTGAAATCCTCCGCAGAAATAGCTTTTTCGGATTTATAATTTGGAGCAAAGGCATCATAGGGGCTTGAAACCGCCGTAAGATAAGGTAAATCCTTGCCGAAAATATCCTTAAAGCTGTCAGTTTTTCCGCTGGAAATCGCAAAATATGTGCAGGTGATAAGCTCGCCTTTATAGGTTAAAACCTCACCCTTTACAGCTTCAACAATGCTTTTATATTTTGAATAAATTTCATCATAGCTTTCTCCGCAATCCTCTTTCATTCGGTCTGGCGTGAGATAAATTTGTTTTTTTGATAAATCCGCCGAAAAGTCCGCACCGTTCAATTCCTTGTGAGGATTGTCTCTCTCATCAGCTCTTTTTTTAGCATAACAAGTGTATGCAGCAACGCATTGAGCTTTTAAAGCCTCTGTTTCATAGCTTGGAGGCATTTCTGCGGCGACTGCCCCGATTAAAAATTCCTCGTCTGTAAGGGTGAGAACTTCATTTGTAGAGGTGTCGAGAATTTTAAACCTTCCGTCAGCGGATATTTTATCGCTGTTGCTTACTTCAACAAGGCTTTCTTGCGGGCTTTCGGAAGCTTTGGTTTCTGATGATGCAGCCTTGTTTTCGGTTTTAGAAGGGACTTTTTCTGTTTTACTTTCAGACTTGGAGCTTTCAACCTTTGATAAAACACCAGATGTATCAGTGTTTACAGGCTCTTCTAATCCGTATGAAGCACCAATCGCAAAAAGTGGCAAGCTTGCCATTAAAACAAAAATAGCTGTGCAGATTAAAAATTCACGCTTAATTTTCATAATTTCCTCCCTTTTGGTATATAAATGAAAGAATTTATTATAATAGTTTCAATAACGATAGGGCATATTCCGAATAAATCGTTTATAAAGATTTTATTTTGAATTTTAATTAACGGTTTCTTGCAAAAAACTGACAATAAATTATAAATTCTGCTATGGCTAATTATGTAAAGTAATGAATATTTTTTCGTAGGCTCTTACTTTCTTGACAGCATAAAGTAATTAGAATAAAATATAATTTATGGCATATTGCCGACAAAGTATCTACAGTACTTTTTAAGAATATAAATCGGAGGCGTTGTCTTATGACACTTGCAAGCACTGACTTCACTAATAGATTATCACAATTATGCGAAGAATATCGTCAGAATAACGGGTTTACTCAGGAAGATTATACTACCTATAATGTTAAGAGAGGTCTTAGAAATCCCGATGGCACAGGCGTTATGGCAGGTCTTACGAGAATTTGTAATGTTCATGGCTTTCTTGTCGATGATGGTGTTAAGATTCCTGATGAGGGAAAGCTCACATATCGTGGGATAGATGTTAATGATATTATAGATGCCTGCATATCAGAAAACAGATTTGGCTATGAGGAAACAGCCTGGCTTTTAATGTTTGGTAAATTGCCAACAAGGGAACAGCTTGAAATGCTCAAATACTTCCTTGCAGAGGCAAGAGATTTGCCAGAAAATTTTGCTGAGGATATGATTCTTAAAGCACCATCAAGGGATATTATGAATAAGCTTGCCCGCTCTGTGCTTGCTATGTATTCATTTGATGATAACCCAGATGATAACTCCCTTGAAAATATAGTTCGTCAATCTATTTCTCTCATAGCCTGTCTGCCTACAATTATGACCTATGCTTATCAGGTTAAACGCAGACATTTTGAGAATAAGAGTATGTACTTCCACCCGATTGATAAGAGCCTTTCTACAAGCGAGTCTATTCTTCACGCCTTGCGTCCTGATTGTCATTTTACAGACTCTGAGGCAAAGCTTCTTGACCTATGTATGATACTTCACGCAGAGCATGGCGGTGGTAATAACTCTACCTTTACAACAAGAGTTCTTTCATCTTCAGGCACAGATACCTATTCTGCTATTTCAGCGGCTATCGGTTCGCTTAAAGGTCCTCGTCATGGTGGAGCTAACATCAAGGTTAAGCATATGATGGACGAACTTCTTGCTAACATCAAGGATTTGACAGACGAGGAAGAAATTGCAGATTATCTCGGCAAGATTATTACTAAGGACGCTGGTGACGGTTCGGGTCTTATCTATGGTTTTGGTCACGCAATTTATACACTTTCTGACCCAAGAGCAAAAATCCTCAAGAAAAATGCTAAAAAGCTTTCTGCAGAAAAGGGTATGACTGATATTTATGAGTTCTATAAGAGAGTAGAAAAGCTCGTTCCAAGTGTTTTTGAAAATGTAAAGGGCAGTAAGAAGGTTATCTGTGCAAATGTCGATTTCTATTCCGGCTTTGTATATGATATGCTGGGGATTGAAAGCGACCTCTTTACTCCACTCTTTGCTGTTTCGAGGATTGCGGGCTGGTGCGCTCATAGAATTGAGGAGATTACATATGGTGGAAGAATTATTCGTCCAGCATATCGTTCTATGGTTAAACCTACAGGCTATGTTCCTCTTGATGAGCGTACAGCAGACTAATATTATGATATTAAATTTAAACAATTAGTAAAAAATCCTTTTTTTGTTGTGTGTAACATTGCAATTATCGGCGGTTTGGTATAAAATATAAGAATATCACTGGTGCATTTACCGTACAAATTTAAAAAGGAGTGCTAATTGAATGAAAATTAAATATAATTGGATTGTCCTTATAATAACGGCGGTCGCATCTCTTGGTTTAGGTGTATGGCGTTCTGTTGTTATTAATACTGGTGGAGAGTTTTTTCTTGATAAGTCTATGTATTCGATAGTTATTTTTGGCTTGATAGCTTCAGGCTTTATCATAGGAGCAATTCTTACCCTTCTCGATAGAGAAACTCCGCAAAATTATGATATTGGCAAGAATTTCTTTGCGGGTTTTTTTGGCTTGCTGATTTCAATTTGCTTTATTACTAATGGCATACTTGGATTTATGTCAATCTCAAATATTCCAGAAGATACTAATGCACTTTTCTATATCATAACAAATCTTTTTGAGATTTTGGCTGGTGGAGTGTTCCTTATGGAATCAGTTTCATCACTTGTTGGCAAAAATTTCTTAAAGACCAAACCACTACTTACAGTTATAGTTCCAGTAATGTTTGCACTAAGACTTATAAATCTTTTCTTTGATTATACAAAGGTTTCTGTTCAAAGCTCAGAGATGTTTGATATAGTTGCAGTTGCTCTTGCAGCATTATTTATATATTATCACGCAGTTATGTTTGCAGGCTTGAAGAAAAGCTGTATAAAATCTCTGTTTTTCTTTGGTGTACCAATGATTTGTGCTTGCCTTGCATATGGAGCTGACATTATAGTTTCTGCTGTTCTTTCGGGTGAGTTTAAGATAAATGATAAGCTGATTATGGAGATTTCAGACATACTGCTTTGCTTTTATACAATTTCACTTCTTGCAGAGATTACAAGCAAGGCTGGTAAACAGTACCTTCATAAGCAAGCCGAGGAGCTTGAAGAAGCAGAAAAGGCAGAGCTTGATGAAAAATCTGATGCCCAGGAAGAGCCAGCTTATAGCTCCTTTGAGGATATAGCTTCTTTCGGAAAGTCTGCACCACATATTCGCAGAGAAACAATTCTTTCTGAGCCTGCTGCAAGTATAGAGCCTAAGCAAGAAGAACCAGAGGTTGCATCTCACGCAGATGCACTTCACAGCATACTTCAAAGTAATTTTGAACAGGAAGAAAAACAAACTCCGGCAGAGGCAGAACCACAGCAAGAGGTTGAGGAGATACAACCAGAGCCTGAGCCTATTGTTACAGGAAATCATATAGCAGATGATATTACATTAACAGACAGCAATCCTGATATAACAATTGAAACCATTCCAGAGCCAAGTAAGTCTTCATATACACCAACAACAGATGGTGTTGATATGGATAGAATAAATCGTTTGCTATTAGAGCTTGAAAAAGATAAATAATCAATTAAAGGGACGGCTTGAAGCCGTTCTTTTTATGTATCATATAAAAAAGAATAAATTTAAAAATAGAGTTGACAAAAATAGATAAATTGTGCTATTGTTATATATATAAATATAATATTGAGGAGTTATTATTATGAATAATTATCCACAAGACCCACAAAATCAGCAAAACCCTCAGCAATATCAGCAACCACAGTACCAACAGTATCCACAGCAGTCTTATCAGCAGCCACCATATCAACAGCCACAGTATCAGCCACAGCCACAATATCCAGCTCCAGAAGACCCAGGTAGGGGTATGGGTATAGCTTCTATGGTTCTTGGTATTATTGGACTTTGCACAGGCTGGTGCTGGGGCGTTGGTGCGGTTCTTGGTATTGTAGGTATAGTTCTTGCCATTATGTCAGGCAATAAGAGTAAACAAGTAGGCCTAAAGCAAAATGGTCTTGCAATAACAGGTCTTGTATGCTCTATTATCGCAGTTGTTTGCGGTGCTGGTTGCCTTATATGCACAATATCAGCTTTTAGTGCAGTAAATTCTGCTCCTTATGTTTCTTATAACTATAAATGGTAAGGATAAGCGGATATTCGTTTGTAAATGACACAAGGATTTATATTAATCTAAATTAAAATCAAAGTGAAGCGTTCTTATTCATGAACGCTTCGCTTCTTTTTTAAGAGGTTTTTAAGTTATGCTTCCTACGATAAATATTTTTGGAATGAATATTCCAAGCTATGGCATATCAGCTATTTTTGGAATAGCCTTAGCTGTTGTATATATATGGCTTAGGGTAAGACGGAGAAAAGATATAGACCGCACACAGCTTATAAATATACCAGCAGTAGCTTTTATAGGTGCGTTTATAGGAGCTCATATTCTCTATGGAATAACGCATTTAGACAAGCTGTGGTGGTGTATAATGCACCTTGACAAAGTTTTTAGCTCATGGGAAAATTTTTGGTTTTATACTACCGATATTTGGGGCGGAATGGTATTTTATGGCGGACTTATAGGCGGAATTATTCTTGGCACTATTTATTGCAAAAAGCAAAAGCTTGATACAATGTTTTATGCAGATATATATGCCCCTGCGATACCACTATTTCACGCATTTGGTAGAGTGGGCTGCTTTTTGGGTGGCTGTTGCTATGGAATAGAGAGCAGCTGGGGCGTTGTTTATAATAATCCGAATATCCCAGAGGCTAATGGTGTAACAAGATTGCCTATACAGCTTGTTGAAAGTGCAGGAGATTTAATAATATTTGCGATATTGCTATTTCTTTCATATAAGAAGCTTAGAAAGGGAACTCTTTTTCTGCTATATCTTCTTATGTATGGAGCATTAAGAATGACGACGGAATTTTTCCGAGGCGATGAAATAAGAGGTTTTCTCTTTGGAATATCTACATCTCAATGGATAAGCATAATTTTGATTATATGTTCTTTAGCTATATTGATTTATAGACACATAAACTTCAAACAAAAAGGAACGGATTAGAACCGTTCCTTTTTTATAATATTTGGTTGTATTATTCAACCTCGACATTATCAAGCCCAAACTCAAGCAAAATTCCAATGATTTCATTTCTGGAGCGATTTGTTTCCTTTGCAAGCTCGTCAAGACGATGTATGGTTTCATCTTTTATGCGAACTGAAATAACCTTGCTTCCGTCCTCACCCTTTAATGGATTGCGTTTTTTAATTGTCAGCTTGCTTTCTGCCATTACTATCACCTCCAATACAAATTGTAAGATTTTTAGATTAAATAATATATGTTACAAAAAGCTTACTATACTTAAAGCATTAAAAATGTAAAAAATACAGTTGACAAAATCGTAAAAATGTATTACAATTTGTAGTAGTATAACAAATACTTTTTAACTATGTTTAAAGTTCATTTTGAGAAAAGTAGTTACATTGAATTGTAGAAAATTACATATGTAACTTATTAGATTATTGGTTATATATTATTTTAAATATACTTATTAAAAGATGGTTGATTATGGAGAAAGCTATAAATTTTAAAATTGATAGTGAGCTGTATAAAAAGATTAAGATTAAAACTGTAATGGAAGATATTACTATTAAGCAGTATATTCTTGGTTTGATTGAGAAGGATATTGAAAATAGTGAAGCAACTATCTCTGATTTTGTAGAAAAATAAGCTTAATAGGAGTAGTCAGAAATATGACTACTCCTTATTTATATATTTTTACTGTTAATTCTGCTATATTTTTTAAACTGCAAAGTTGTATGGTATTGAATTTCACTTAAAAATATGCCATAATTACTATAAAACTATTTCCAAAGTTTATAGGAGGTTAATATGAAAAAGAAAAGCTTTTTAAAATCAAGTATTGCGTTAATTCTTGTGGCAATGCTTGTAGGCTCAGCGGTTGGCTGTAAAGGTAATACTGATAATAATGAGTCTAACACAGGCACAACACAATCGGTAACAGAAAGTAGTACAGAAAAAGTAAGCGTTAATTATGGCTTGACAGATAATATAAAAGATGGTGCTATTCTCCACGCTTGGTGCTGGTCTTTTAATACTGTAAAAGAAAGTATGCAGGATATAGCTTATGCAGGCTATTCTACAATTCAAACCTCACCAATTAATGAGTGTTTTGTAGGTGCAGATGGTGGTATGCAGATAAGCGGTGAGGGCAAATGGTATTATCATTATCAGCCAACAGACTGGACAATCGGTAACTATCAGCTTGGCACAAAAGATGAATTTAAGGCTATGTGTGATGAGGCTCATAAGTATGGCATTAAGGTTATCGTCGATGTAGTGCCTAACCACACAACAACTCAAGTCGACCAAGTAAATAAAAATCTTCTTGATGCTGTTGGTGGCAAGGAAAATCTTTATCACGCAAATGGCTTTAAGGAAATTACAAAGTGGGGCGACCGCTTTGAGTGTACAACAGGTCAGATGGGTGGACTTCCTGATGTAAATACTGAAAACAAGAATTTTCAGGATTACTTTATAAAGTATCTTAATGATTGCATTGCTTGTGGTGCAGACGGTTTCAGATATGATACAGCAAAGCATATCGGACTTCCTGATGACCCTAAGGACAGCAAGGCAACAGAAAATAATTTCTGGCCCCGTGTTATCTCAGAGGTTACTAACGCAGATAAAATCTTTAACTATGGCGAAGTTCTTCAAGGAGATAACGAAAGAATAGACGAATACCAAAAGGTAATTGGTGCTACAACAGCAAGTGCATATGGTGCGACAATCCGTTCATCTATAAATTCTGGTAATCTTCTTGCTTCAAAAATGGAAGATTTGCAGATTGATGTAGATAATCCTACTGCTGTAACATGGGTAGAATCTCACGATAACTACTGCAGCGACAGCTCTTATAAGACAGTAGATGATAACGAAGTTATCAGGGCGTGGGCAATTATTTGTGCAAGAAAGAGCGGTACACCACTTTTCTATGACAGACCTTACGGTGCGACAGCAGACAATATGTGGGGTACAATGAATAGAATCGGTGCAGCTGGAAATCCTTTCTATAAAGATGCAACCGTTGTTGCTGTAAACAGATTTAGAAATGCTATGGTCGGTCAGGACGAAAAGCTTCTCAATCCTGACGATACAAATAAGGTTCTCCTTATTGAAAGAGGCACAAAGGGTGCAGTTGTTATAAACGGCAGTGATGAGGATTATAAGCTTAATGTCAAGACCTCTCTTGCAGATGGTACATATATAGACAGAGCAGACGGAACAACACAATATACAGTTTCTGGCGGAGTTCTTACAGGTACACTCAAGGCCGGTGCAGTAATCGTTCTCTATAATGATGGCTATATTGAAGTTCCAAGCATTGCATCGGTATCACTCGATGCAGATAATTTCGTTTTCACAGCAGGTTCGACCGAAACTGTAACACTTAAATCAGAAAATGCCGCATCAGCAACATATTCTATTGATGGCGGAACAGAAACAAGCTACAATAACGGTGATAAGCTCGAAATCGGCAAGGACGCTAAGGCAGGTACAGCCGTTAAGATTACACTTAAAGCTAATACGTCAGCCGGCAACGGTGCAACAGTTATGTCCTACTACTTTACAGTTCAAGAGAATAGAAGCGTTAAGAATGGCACAAAGGTTTACTTCACAAAGCCATCAAACTGGGGCAACAAGGTTTATGCCTATATCTATGACGAGAGAGGAAGCAAGATTAAGGAAGCTGCTGCATGGCCTGGCGTTGAATTAAAGGACGAGGGCGATTCTAAATACAGCTATACATTTACTGAGGCTTGGGATAATGCACTTATTATATTCTCAGACGGTACAAACCAAGTTCCAGCGGCAAATGAGCCTGGTATGTTGGTAGAGCCTGAAAAGACCTATACAATAGATTCCGCATCAACTAAAACAGATACAGGAACAGCAGGAACTGCTGATACAGATACAAATGCAGAGGGCGTAACAGTTTATTTCACAAAGCCATCAAGCTGGGGAAATACAGTCTATGCTTATGTCTATGACGGTGGCGACCAAGTAGCCTCATGGCCTGGAACAGCTTGCAAGGACGAGGGCAATTCAAAGTATAGCTATACCTTTACTAAGAATTGGAAGAATCCGCTGATTATATTCACAGACGGAAAAAATCAGTATCCAGCCCAAAACGAAGCAGGCTTACCTCTTGAATCAGGCAAGACCTATACAGCAAACTAAAATCGAATAAATGCCATAGAAAAAGCTGACAGCGAAAAACTGTCAGCTTTTTTGCTTAGTATGAGTTTTGAGAGTTTAATTATTTTGCCCATACATTTCTTTCCCAAGACAATTAAAGTTTAGGTCAAGCCTTTTTAAAGGCTTGCAGTTTCCAAAGGCAGAGCCTTTGGTCGCTCTCCGCAGAGAGCGAA
>OGKG01004444.1_pt1 | contig 11820 bp, 9 predicted proteins | sample 1572201 | NCBI WGS metagenome assembly OGKG01 (sample SAMEA2582146, study PRJEB24529) | metagenome | biome: Human gut stool | place: China | collected 2011 | reverse complement strand
TATCTCGGACTCCAATCTGCTTCAACATAGGGCTCAATCTGTCTCGGAATAAATTTAAAACAGCTTCTAAGATTCAGTAAAAAATCCGTGGGATAGACATGGATTTTAGCGATGCAATCTTCGCAGACAATCTCATTCCAGTCTTTTCAGAAAAAGGTCGAAAAGATTACATAATCTTTGATTGTGGAGTTTAACCCCTTCACCCTGAGGGTACTTCCCCCCCCCTATTTCCTTGTGCCTTCACCACCCGATAAAAGCGGGATATTTGAGAGTAAAGTTTTTGTTTGTATTAACCCCTTCGTTCTCTGGACACTCCCCCTATGTTTATTCGGAAACACCCCATAATGCTACGGGGCACGGCAAGGAGGAGAGGGAGATGCATCACTCTGTTCCCGTTATCGAAGGTATTCACACTTCTCCCCTGTGTTTTGCACAGCAAAATATAGGGGAGAAACAGAGGAGCGATAGCGACGATGAGAGGGGTTAAGAATAATATCTTAGAGATTTTTGATTAGTGTTAGAAAAAATGGAATATTTATATAACCTCTCCCCCTGCCGTGTCCCGTAGTATTGCGGGGTGTTTCTGTAAGGAAATAGAGGGGGAGTGCCGGCAGGGCAAGAGGGTTGAAAAGATTATATAACTTTTGATGGAGGGAGTAAAGGTATAAAAGGACAATACCCTCTGATTTCCTACGGAGTCGATATCCCCACCAATTATCGACTGATCCATTTCCCCTACCTATCGACCGAGCTATAAACGACTGTCGAGGCATATAAATAAAAAAAGGAGAGACCTTCCCAGCCTTTCCTTTTCTATGCCATAATAAAATAAATGCTTATTTTACTTTGTCTGCCAATTCTGCACCGGCTTTGAATTTAACCACTTTCTTAGCAGCGATAGTGATTTTCTGTTTGGTTGCAGGGTTGATACCCGTACGAGCTGCTTTTTCAGTAACACCGAAAGTTCCGAAACCGATAAGGGCCACTTTGTCACCCTTAACAAGAGATTCAGAAACAGCTTCTACGAAAGCATCCAATGCTTTTTTAGCATCAACTTTGCTCAAACCGGCTTTTTCTGCCATGGCATTGATAAGTTCAGTTTTGTTCATAACGCGTATAATTTAAAGTTAAGTAAATAATTCTCCATGAAGAGCAGCACCGCAAATGTAAAGATTAAAATGAAATACTGCAAACAATAAAGTAAAAAAATATAATAAAAGCCTCGATTTTATAATATAAGCAAGCTATATTTGACTAAATACTCGAAAAATCATTACTTTTGTCCGCACAATCAGAGTATAATACATTTACCCTGCTTGGAATGAATGGTTTATACTTCGTAAGAAAAGTACATTTGATATATGCAAAACAGATCATTTTTGGGATCTATACCACCGGTGACACTCAACTTGATTATCGTTAACTTCATCGTGTGGCTGGCAGCTTTAACTCTACCTAAAATTGCCGGAATAAATTTGAACTATTGGCTGGGGTTACACTATTTTGCAGCCGACGATTTCAATGTCGTGCAGTTGATTACCTACATGTTTTTACACGACACCAGCGGAATAAAACATATTTTCTTCAATATGTTCTCCGTTTTCATGTTCGGTAGAACTCTCGAAGCCGTATGGGGAGGGAAACGTTTTCTATTCTACTACATTACCACAGGAATGGGAGCGGCATTGGTGCAAGAAGCGGCATGGTACTTCGAACTACATTCAGCCATATCGGAAACCGTAGCCTTGTACGGTTGGGAACAAACGTCCCAACAACTCAACATCTTTATAACCGTAGGAGCTTCTGGCGCGGCATTCGGTATTTTATTGGCTTTCGGCATGTTATTTCCGAATGCTCCGTTGTTCATCATATTCATACCCATTCCCATCAAGGCAAAATACTTTGTCATCTTTTACGGGTTACTCGAATTATTCTTCGGTATCAGCGGAAACATGAGCAACGTGGCTCACTTTGCACATTTGGGCGGCATGCTCTTCGGCTTCTTCTTGATTCATTATTGGAAAAAGAAAGGAATAGGCGGTGGCGGATTCTATTATTGACAAACTGAAACAGCAATTCAGGCAAGGCTCCGTATTGCTGAAACTCATCTATATCAACGTAGCGGTCTTTCTGCTGCTGAGACTCACATGGGTCGTTTTGATGCTGTTCAATATCGACGGGCATGTCATAATGCCCTTCATCGAAATGCCATCGATACCCTATGAGTTCATCACCCATCTGTGGACTCTGCTCACATACATGTTCGTCCATTACGATGTATGGCACATTCTGTTCAACATGCTTTGGCTATATTGGTTCGGGCAAATATTTCTCATGTCGTTCAGTGAAAAACAAATGGTAGGACTCTATCTTTGGGGAGGTATAGCCGGAGGTTTATTATATCTGCTTTCGTACAATTTGTTTCCCTATTTCGATGGCAAAGAAGGATTGTTGTGCGGAGCCTCTGCCTCGATAATCGCCATTGTCGTAGCCACGGCATTCCGAATGCCCGACTACAAAGTCAACCTGCTTTTTCTCGGAGCTATATCTTTGAAATACATTGCGCTGGTTACTATCGTCATTGATCTGTTGAGTGTCACATCGGCCAACGGAGGAGGACACATCGCTCACCTCGGAGGAGCCCTTCTCGGCTACTGGTTTATTGTTCGATGGGAAAAAGGGAAAGATTTGACGGCGCCTGTCAACAAACTCATCGACAAAATCGTAACGGGATTCAAGCCCCGCCCGAAAATCAAAGTGTCACGACCTTCGAACCGATCCTCTTCCCGGCCCGAGACCGATATGGAATACCGAGCCCGCAAAAAGAAAGAAAACGACGAAATCGATTCGATTCTCGACAAAATAAAAAAATCGGGGTATACCTCGCTCTCTGCCGAAGAAAAGAAAAGACTGTTCGAAGCCGGGAAAAAATAACGTGGTAATGAAACATGTCGTCAAAGTCATATTATTGCTGCTCAATCTGCTATGGGGGCTTTTGCTTGTCATCGGCTCCTACTCGGCATACTTTCCCTCCCGCATAGGTACACTGGTCGAGCTCTTATTTCCGCTGAATCTGTTTGCCTGCATAGCGTTCTTTTTTATATGGCTCGCCTATAATCCCCGTTATATATGGGTTCCGCTCGCCGCACTGGTCATCTCTTGGGGAGGAATAGCCCGATACTGTCCGGTACATAAACCACAGCCGATAGACAACAGCCAACCCGGTTTTTCCCTGATGACTTATAATGCCTACTTCTTCCTCGATTATGAAGGAACAGATACCCGACAAAACCGAACCCTTTCCTTTATCCTCTCGCAAAACGCCGATCTCGTTTGCTTGCAGGAAAGTCCGGGTCTGATCGCTCCGAATCCGGGATTGAAAATCACCGGGGAACAAATAGACAGTGTAAACACGCTGTATCCCTACCGCATTCCTACGACCCACGGTATGAATTTCCTGTCGAAATACCCGGCGACATTGTTGTTCGATACGGTATATTCCGAGTCGAGCGCCATCGCCATTTACCGGGTAAAGATAGAAGACCATACAGTCACCGTTGTCAACCAACACATGGAATCTATTGGATTGACTCAAACCGACAAAGAACTATATCATGAAATCACGGCACACCCCAATACCGACCGACTGGACGAAATAAAGAAACACTTGTTGTCCAAACTCATGAACGCATCCGAGATTCGAAATCGCCAAGCCGACCTGACAGCCGAGAAAATACAAAACATTCCCGGTAATATCATCGTCTGCGGCGACTTCAACGACTCACCCTTGTCCTATTCCGTCCGAAAGTTCCACAGTATGGGTTTTCGCGACGCCTACAACGAATTGGGATTAGGACCGGGAATCACATATCATGCCAATCGCTTCTGGTTCCGCATCGACCATATCCTATACAAAGGCAATATGGAAGCCCGATGGCTTGTCCGCCAACGACATAAAAGTTCAGACCATTATCCCCTTGTCACAAGGTTTGTATGGGAAAATTCCGAAAATCATTAACACAGTAATATTATACCTCATGAAAAAACTTTTAGTAACATCGTTAACTTGTCTTATGATGATCTCTTGCAATCAAAAAGAGAATCCGCTGCTTAGCGAGTTCAGCACTCCTTTCGGGGTTCCACCGTTCGAACAAATAAAGCCCGAGCACTACTTGCCGGCTTTTGAAGAAGGCATCCGTCAGCACGATGCCGAAATTGCCGCAATCATTGCCAACCCCGAGGCTCCTACATTCAAAAACACCATCGAACCGCTCGAATTCAGCGGTATGCTACTGACTCAGGTCAATCTGATATTCAGCAGTTTGACCGAGGCGGAAACGAACGACGAACTCCAAGCCATCGCCAAAGAGATTTCGCCCAAACTGACCGAGCATTACGACAACATCTCGCTCAACGGAGAACTCTTTGCCCGAATTAAAACTGTATACGAGAACCGGGATAAAGAGAACCTCGACACCGAACAGATGAAAGTTCTCGAAAACCACTACAAAGACTTTGTTCGTGCGGGTGCTCTTCTCTCCGAAGAAGATAAAGCCACGCTTCGCGAGATTAACAAAGAATTGGCTATGTTTTCCATACAATACGGAGACAATGCCTTAGCCGAATCAAACGCTTTTGAACTGGTCATCGACAATGAAACCAACCTCGCAGGCTTGCCCGAGGCAGTAGTCACGGCAGCAGCCGACGAAGCGGCTGCTCGCAACAAAGCCGGTAAATGGGTATTTACCCTCGATGCACCCAGCCGCCTCCCATTCCTGCAATACGCCGACAACCGCAATCTGCGCGAAAAAGTTTATAAAGCCTATATCAACAAAGCCGACAACGACAACGAATTCGACAATAAAGAAATCGTATCGAAAATGGTCAACCTCCGTTTAAAGAAGGCCAATCTACTGGGATTCAATACTTATGCCGACTTTGCCCTCGACGATCGCATGGCAAAAACCGATGCGAACGTCAACGATCTCATCAATCGGGTATGGGCCTATGCGATACCCCGTGCAAAAGAAGAAGTAGCCGACATGCAAAAGATCATCGACGCCGAAGGCGGCGGTTTCAAACTCGCCCCGTGGGATTGGTGGTACTATGCCGAAAAAGTACGCAAAGCCAAATACGATTTGAACGAAGACGAACTGAAACCCTATTTCAGCCTCGACAACGTACGTGAAGGTGCGTTCATGGTTGCCAATAAATTATACGGAATCACTATCACCGAATTGAGAGATATGCCGGTCTATCACCCCGATGTCCGCGCATTCGAAGTGAAAGATGCCGACGGCAAACATTTGGCCGTATTCTATACCGATTACTTCCCCCGTGCCGGGAAACGTGCCGGAGCTTGGATGTACAACTTCCGTGAAGCCTACGTACAAGACGGTAAAGAAGTACGCCCCATCGTTTACAACGTGGCCAACTTCACCAAACCTACCGCCGATACTCCCTCTTTGCTTACCATCGACGAAGTGCAAACCCTTTTCCACGAATTCGGACATGCCCTGCACGGCATGCTCACCCGTTGCCACTACCCCTCGGTAAGCGGGACCAGTGTCGCACGCGATTTTGTAGAGCTACCGTCGCAAATCAACGAACACTGGGCAACGCACCCCGAAGTCTTGAAATTATATGCCAAACATTATCAAACCGGCGAAGTCATTCCCGACTCGTTAATCGCCAAAATGGAGGCAGCCTCTAAATTCAATCAAGGATTCGCCACCACCGAATTTTTAGCTGCGGCTATCCTCGACATGCGTTGGCACGAAATAGACGAAGTTGAAGAATACGATGTGCGCCAATTCGAAAAAGAAGTAGCGCAATCCGTCGGACTCATCGACGAAATCACCTATCGCTACCGTAGCACCTACTTCTCGCACATCTTCACCAACGATTACTGTGCAGGATATTACAGCTACATCTGGGCCGAAGTTCTCGATGCCGATGCTTTCGACGCATTCAAAGAACACGGTATCTTCGACCCTGCGACAGCCAAAGCATTCCGTGAAAACATTCTCGAAAAAGGCGGGAGCGAAGACCCCATGAAACTTTATCGCCAATTCCGTGGAGCAGAGCCTAATCCCGATGCCCTGCTTCGCAACCGTGGATTGAAATAACAATTTCCTCTATATAAGAAAAGGGAGCTGTGCCGTGGCACAGCTCCCTTTTCTTATAAAAAAATATCGATACCCTTTCAATTTATCGATATTCCCATTATATTTGTACATAAACAACAGACACATAACCTCGGAAAAACAATCCTATTTCAAGTTGCGATGGACATAATCATATCAAGTTGGCTCTTGTGGCTCATCATTGCGGCCATACTCATTATCATAGAACTGCTCACTTCCATGATAGCGACATTCTGTTTGGCGGCAGGCTGCTTGGTAGCGATGGTATGCGCCCTGCTGGGCTGGGGCATCGAAACACAACTGACCGGAGCCATAATCGGCACCGTAATCGCATTTATACTCGTCCAACCCTTGATTCGCCACCGAAAGGAAACGATAAAGAAACAGGATAAATCGGCAAGCAACATGGATGCGCTCATTGGTTGCACGACCATTCTTACCGAATCGATTACCGAAAACTCTCCGGGACGCACACGAATCGACGGAGTAAACTGGCAGATACGTACAAACTCAAATGCACCACTTGCCAAAGGTTCGAAAGTCCGTATCATCGGGTATGACAGTATTATACTCATCGCAGAACCCATTTAACCGAAAAATACAATAACCTCTAAAATTATACTTATGGAATACGTACTATTAGGACTGTTGGCAATCATCGCCATTATTTTGGTTTCGGCAGGTATAAAAGTCGTACCGCAATCCGAAACCCGGGTCATCGAACGATTAGGCCGTTTTCACAGTGTGCTATCTCCGGGAATCAATATCATCTGGCCCTTCATCGACAAACCCAAAATGATCTACACCCGGCGAGTCGACACCATTGGCGGCAGGTCTATCGTTCGCTTCACATCGACCAGTGCGATAGACTTGCGAGAACAAGTCTATGATTTCCCTTCACAGCAAGTCATCACAAAAGACAATGTCACCACCGAAATAAATGCACTACTCTATTTCCAAATAGTCGATCCTCAAAAGGCGGTATACGAAATAGACAACTTGCCCAACGCCATAGAAAAGCTCACACAAACGTCGCTACGTAACGTCATCGGAGAACTTGAACTCGACGAAACACTCACCTCGCGCGACACCATCAACTCGAAACTACAAACGATTCTCGACGAAGCCACCAACAAATGGGGAGTGAAAGTGAACCGGGTCGAACTGCAAGACATCACCCCTCCCGAAAGCGTGAGAGTAGCTATGGAAAAACAAATGCAGGCAGAACGAACCCGCCGAGCCGAAATCTTAAAAGCCGAAGGAGAAAAACAATCGTTGATTCTCCGATCCGAAGGGGAAAAAGAATCTAAAATCAATCAGGCCGAAGCCGTGAAACAATCCGAAATCCTCCGCGCCGAAGGAGAATCGAAGGCCAAAATACTCATGGCTCAGGGTGAAGCCGAAGCTATACGACGAATCACCGAGGCTATCAACAGCACAAAAACCGACCCGGCCTCCTATCTCCTCGCCGTAAAATACATCGAAACACTCAACCAAATGGTATCCGGTAAGGACAACAAAACGATTTATATCCCTTACGAAGCCTCGAACCTCCTTAGTTCCATCGGCTCTATCAAGGAAATATTCAATAAATAAACAAAATGGGAAAGGGCTGCCACAGCCTTTTTCGTCCCTCCACCCGGCTGAAATGCACGGCAAAATGACATCTGAACCCCGAAACCGACACAGTGTTCAATGTAATTCTAAACTCTCCCTTTGCTCATCGCAAATGAGACAAGGGGAGAGTGAGCGCTGGGTGAGGGAAGAGTAAATATCTCGGTTCAATCCTTCATATCGTTATAAACATCAACGCACATTGAATACAAACTGTGACAAATCGAGAAGCGTAAAATCGCCTGCACAAAAACGAATCGACAGTATCGATCTGTTCAAAGGAATCGCCATTCAGGGAATCGTGTGGAAACACACCTTTCATCCGCAATGGTGTGACCTCATTCACATAAGCGCGCTTTTCTTCATCTTATCGGGAATCTTTTTCAAAGACGAGCCATTCATTCCCTTTTTAAAAAAGAAAATCCGAACCATACTTATTCCGTTCCTTTTCTTTTACATACTCTCCTATCTCGCCCGAATATCCTTCTATTTCGGACACTTTCGCACCCTACACGGATTCGCATGGGATAGCCTGTTAGAAATCTTTTCCATTTCCAATACACCCGACTACCTCACGGTGAACATACCTCTGTGGTTTCTCGTCTGCCTATTCGTCATGCAAATTATCTTTTGGTGTCTGAACAGAGTAATACCCTGCAATAAATACCGCATCTACTGGTTCTTGGTAATCTTAGCAGCCCTATACGCTGGTTATGGTACAATCGGGTCTTGGCATACACCGTTTATGTTCAATGTCGCCATCGAGTGTCTCCCCTATTTTATTGCTGGAAACCTTTTCGGACTACAAATAGCCCGATTTCTTTCCAAGTCCTCTCTGAAATATCTCCTCGCCCCGACATGTTTTGCCCTGTTCATCGGGTTCCAATACTTGCCGATCGATATCTCTACCCTTGCCTTTATCAAAGCATTGACCATATTCTTGGCAATACTTTCCCTACTGTCTTGCTTCGAAAACAGCTGCTCGATGATATGGACGACAGTCCGATATTTCGGGAAATCATCACTCTTTATCATGGGTATTCATGTACTCTTATTAGCCCCTATACAATCGATGGCACGCGCCATCACCGGAAAACCAGACTTACTCACCGGATTAATCTGCCTTGCGCTTACTATGCTCCTCATATACGTTCTTATACCTTTCACCGAGAAATATATCCCGTGGGCTATCGGGAGACAACGACAAAAACAGGACACGAAATTATCTCAAACAACAGAATAGCATGAATAAACAAATTTTAACAATTAGGGGGGGGTAAAACCAACCTCTTCAAAACGAATCGATTACATCGACCTTATTAAAGGAATCGCCATCATCGGTGTCGTATGGAGTCACACTGTACACCCGCAATGGTACAATGTAACCTACATAAATGCACTTTTCTTCTTTCTCTCCGGATTCTTTTTCAAAGAAGAACCATTTCCCGCTTTCCTAAAAAAGAAAGTCAAAACGCTCATTATCCCATTCACTTTCTTCTACCTCCTGTCCTACCCGTTCCGAATCATTTTTAACCTTTGGGATTACCGTACGCTCAACAACTTCGACTGGGGGTGTATCTTCGATGTATTCGACATAACAAACAAAAGCGATTATCTATTTGTCAATGTTCCGCTTTGGTTCATATTTTGCTTGTTCGCCATGCAACTGATATACTGGTGCATGAACAAGATCACTCCGGAAAAATACCGGACAATCATATATCTCATATTGACCGCAGCAATCATGATCTGGAACGAGGAAATCAAATCTTACCCGACCATTTTCATGTTCAATAACGCAGTGCAATGGTTGCCCTATTTCATAATCGGCAACTTGTTCGGTCTGAAATTATCTCGCTTGATTCTCGACTACCCATCAAAATACATCATTGTACTGACAACCCTCGTCGCTTTCATCGGCTTACAAGCCATCGACTGTAATCTGCCTGCCTATTTTTTCCTAAAAGCCATCGTCCTGTTTCTTTGTTTCATGTCCGTCCTATCCTATTTCAACGACAACAAGAACCATATATGTGCGATTGTTCGTACCTTAGGAACATCTACCCTCTTTATCCTCTGCATACATATTCTCATACAAACTCCTTTCCAACGAGCCATCATGAAAATATTCGGACATCGGGAAGTATTCACCGGATACATCGACGTCACACTCACCCTGCTCGTCATATATCTCCTCATTCCCTTCGTGAATAAATATCTTCCCTGGGCGATCGGGAAAAAAAGATAAGGATAAAAAAGAACCGGGGCTAGAATTATCCAGCCCCGGTATCTATATAGACAAACTACTTTATGGCTTAGGTTGCAACAAACGATTATACTCCAAATCGTCATTTATAATTTCCATAGCCTTGACGAACGAGGGATTTCGAGGATTCATTACTCTGAAATAGGCAGCCGTGTCGAACATATCCCGGGCAATAAGAGCCTTTATCTGCAAAGCTATCAACCCTTTGGATTTCCGATACTGCTCCTCGTTATATTTCACCTTTTCGGTTTCTCCCATCTTCAACAATTCAGCGAGCATATCGTCCGTAACCGCAAATTCTTCGACAAACTGGTCCACCTTTTTATACTTATTCATCAACTCTTTCCGATGACTGTCGAGATAATTGACCGGATATTGATTCAATACCCCTTTCGCCAACAAATCCCGATGGAAATCGGTATAAATCGTCGTGTCTAACGGTATAAAAATATCGGGCATAATACCCCCGCCACCATATACCGTACGTTTACTCTTCAAAGTTTGGAATTGCAACGAATCCGGGAAGTGAATGCTATCGGTATAAATAAGCTCTCCATGATTGAACCGGTCTAGCAATTCCCGCTCGTATGCCTCGTGGCCTTTGTCATAAGGCTTCTGTATACTCCTGCCAGAAGGCGTATAATATCGGGCGACAGTCAACCTTATCATCGATCCGTCGGGGAATGGTATGGGACGCTGAACCAAACCTTTTCCGAAAGTACGACGCCCTACGATTATACCCCGGTCCCAATCTTGAATCGCTCCCGAAAGGATTTCACTTGCCGAAGCCGAGCTCTCATCGACCAGCAAAACTAATTTCCCCTTTTGGAACTGCCCCCGTTTCGAAGCGAAAGCATCGTCCCGTGGAGAACGACGACCCTCGGTATAAACGATCGACTGCCCGTCGTCCAAAAACTCGTCGGCCATAGCGATAGCACTGGTCAAGAATCCACCGCCGTTGCCTTGCAAGTCGACAATAAGATTCTTCATGCCCTTCTTTTTCAACTCCTTAATGACATCAGAAAATTCCTTGTCTGTCGTCACGGCAAAACGGCTCACCCGTATATAGCCCGTTTCTTTATCGGCCATATAAGATGCATCGATACTGTAAATAGGTATTTTATCGCGTACGATTCTGAATTCGATAGGCTCCTTCACCCCTTTGCGCAATACGGTCACTCGCACCACCGTACCCGATTCCCCGCGTAGCCGTTTCATGATGTCGGTATTTTTCATCTTCACTCCGGCTATGGTTGTATCGTTTACAGCGATGATACGGTCACCCGCCAATATTCCCACCTTTTCCGAAGGTCCGCCAACGATAGTCTGTATCACATACAACGTATCTTTATTCATATTGAACTGGATACCCACTCCGCTGAAATTACCCTGTAAAGGCTCGTTCATCTCCCGAGTCTCCTCGGCTGTCGTGTAGGTCGAATGCGGATCGAGTTTATCGAGCATACCCCGAATGGCATCCTCCACCAACTTATTCTCGTCTACCTCATCGACATACAAATTCGTTATGGCGAAATCGGCCAAACTGAGTTTTCGCATTCCTTCGCTTTGGCCTTGCGACCACATGGCTCCCACCGCTATCACGGGTAGGAATATGATAAAAAATAGTCTTTTCATCTTCAACTTAAAATTATACTAATTTCAACCCTTTGGGAACAAATTCATCGACACTGTGACCGAACCTTAAAAGCTCCCGCACAATGGTAGAACTGATATGAGTCAATTCCGGCTCGGTAAACAAAATTATCGTCTCTACCCCCGATAATTTCCGGTTCA
>OGKG01004418.1_pt1 | contig 11883 bp, 9 predicted proteins | sample 1572201 | NCBI WGS metagenome assembly OGKG01 (sample SAMEA2582146, study PRJEB24529) | metagenome | biome: Human gut stool | place: China | collected 2011 | reverse complement strand
GACTCATTTACATGATGCCCTTCAGCTGACCGATGTGATCCGGACGGATTCCAGCCTGCAGCGCCATCTTGATCTGATCCATAAGAACGAGGATTATCTGACTGCCGGATCCCGGGAAAGCATCTATAAAACCCTGCAGAGCCTTTATCAGCAGCATAAACAGCCTTATCTGGTTTATTCCGCAATTATTAACCCACGTTTTCTCACCTATACATATGGCTATGGCTATGATAAACTGAGCGAAGCCCTGATTTCCCAGATTCTGGACACAGCAGCTGCTGCCCACGGCTCTCCTGTATGGATTCCTGACCAGTCCGGCCACTATCTGTTTCTGGCCCGACAGATCCGGAAGATCGACCAGCTGGAGCTTTCTGACCTTGGAACACTGGTGATTGCTGTTGATATGAATGTTTTATTAGAGGAGTTGACACAGGAAACCAAGAATTTCCAGAACATTTTCTGGTACATCTGTAAAAATGACCAGGATTTCTATTCTGCTCCACAGCTGGACGAGACAGTCCTGGAGCAGGTGCGCCATCAGACCGGAGCTTATCATACCATCATCACCCATGGACATTCTTATCTGGTCTTAAAAGGTTCTTTAAAGTCCATGAAATGGGATTATTTCCAGTTGCTGCCTTATGATGCCATAACCAGATCCCGGCACTATGTCATCCGGGTATATGTGATCGCGATCATAGCAGGTGTTGCCCTGACTATTTTCCTGATTCATCTGTCGATCCGCCGGATCACCCACCATATCAGTATCCTGTGTCAGAAAATGGCCTCCTTCCATGGTGACAGTTCCCAGATTATCCAGACTCCTTATGATTATTCCAAACGGACTGACGAGATCGGCCAGTTGAACCATTACTTCGACAGCATGGCTTCTGAGATTGAATCCCTGATCAACAACGACTATAAGCTGAAGCTGGATCTAAAAAATATGCAGCTAAAGGCCCTGGAATCCCAGATCAACCCACATTTTCTTTACAATACCCTGGATTCCATCCATTGGCGGGCCATGGCAGGCGGCAATGAGGAAATTTCAATCATGGTCGAATCTCTTGGAACCTTGCTGCGGGCCTCCCTCAGCCAGAAGCATTCGCTGGTTCCCTTAAAAGAAGAGCTGGAGCTGGTACACCGCTATCTGCTGATCCAGAAGATCCGCTATGAAGAACGACTGCTCTGTGCATTTCTTATCAATGGCCAGCCGGTCTCTCTTCCCGATCTGGAAAATGAGATCCCTCTGGAAGGCAATTTAGGAAAAATCCTGATCCCTCCATTTACCATCCAGCCCCTGGTGGAGAATTCCATCAAATATGGTCTGGAGCAGTTCCCAGAGGAATGCTCGATTATCATCGAACTATCCGCTGATCAAGATCATTTATTGATTCAGGTGAAAAATAATGGATCTATTTTTGAAGAAGATCTGTTGGAGCATCTGGAACACTCCGAGTCCAGGGCCCACGGTTTAGGAATCGGTCTGTTAAATATCAACCAGAGAATCCGGCTTCTGTTCGGCCCTGAGCACGGGCTTTCGTTATACAATGAAAATGGCTTTGCTATTGCAAGTATCCGTATTCCAATTACCTACCATGAGGAGGCGCCAATATGCTGAAACTAGTGATCGCAGACGATGAACGAGTGATCCGGGAAACCATTTCCACCATCATTGACTGGAAACAATACGATATTGAGCTGGTGGGACTCTGTAAAAATGGTCTGGAGGCTTATGATACGATTCTGGACGAATCCCCTGACATTGTTCTGACAGATATCCGCATGCCCGGCATGGATGCCATGGAACTTCTGGAAAAATGTTCGGAGCTGGATTTTCCTCCCCATTTTATCCTCTTATCCGGTTATGGTGAATTTGAATATGCAAAAAAAGCCATGAAATATGGTGTCCGCCATTATCTGCTGAAGCCCTGTAACAAAAATCAGATTCTGGAAAGTATCCAGGATGTAGCCAGAACCTGTCTTCAGGAAACCGGAAAGCAGCATCTGGAACAGGATTCCTTCCGCATTGCCAATGATATGGTCCATAATGCCATGTTTGGTATCTTAAATGACGCCCTGTACCAGAACCATTCCTATGAAGACACCTTTCGGGCTTATGAACCGTTCCTGGATTTTCATTTTTCCCATTATCAGCTGGTCTATGTTTACTACCTGGAAGAGACCTGTCTGCGGTCTTTCCTTTCGGATTTGAAGGTCTGGTGGGAACAGCATATGCCGTTTACCACCCTTCACGGAGTCTATACCCGCAATACCCTGATCCTCTTTGCCAAGGACTGTGGGGAGCAAGATCCTGTTTTTCAGGAATTTCTGGAGTTTTTATCCAACCTTTCCGTTTCGGGACAGACGGCGCACCAGGAGATCCAGACGGCTTCATTTCCGGATCTGGCCCAGCTGCTTCCGGTCATTCTGGATAAAGTCCGCCGTTACAACATGATCTGCTACATCCACAGCTTCCATGTGATCGCCACCTGTAATTATGGTCTTCTGTCCGCGGAGCTGGAGCGCCTGGCTTCCCAGCTCTTTGGTGACAACAACCAGGAGCTGGCCCCGCTTTTAGAGACCATCAACAATGTCCAGGATCTGCAGTTTCTAAAACAGTCTGTCAGCAGTCTTCTCTTAAAGCTCGGTTCATCGAATCTGGGCTTTACGGCTGCGGACCTGACGGATTTTCTCATGGAGATCAACCAGGAGAAGTCTTTGGATAACTTAAAAAAGAAGGTCTGCCAGTATTTCGTGAACATGAAAAAGAACCATGAACATCAGGGCAGTCAGCCCGTCAGTGCCATGGTTCTTCGAATATTCCAATATGTGGAGGAGCACATTTCCAGCCCCAATCTGACCTTAAAATCCATTGCGGAACAGTACCTGTTCATGAACACCGACTATGTCAGCCGCAAGTTCCAGAAAGAAACCGGGGAAAAATTCTCCAGTTATTTAACCTCTGTCCGCATCCGAAAAGCCAAAGAATATCTGGCTTCTTCCGACGCCGGTAAGATCCAGAATGTGGCCTGCATGGTTGGCTGCGGCAACAATCCCCAGTATTTCTCCCAGCTATTCCGGAAGCAGACCGGGATGACCCCCAGCGCTTATGTAGCAAAGCTGCACAATACCGGAACATGACTGCCCATACGCCTTACTGTCCCGTTACTTTTGCTGCCAGCCAGTCCTCCAGTAAAATCATCCAGAACCAGCCTTTGGCGATCAGCTTCTGGATACTATTAATATGGAGATAATGGACCATGTAGTAGTAAGCACTCTCATTCCTCAGCTTCTGACGCTTTAACAGCTGGGTGTAGGTCTTGTTGATGGACACGGAATGCTGGTGCTGATAGGTGCGGTTCAGTAACAGCACCGTGCGGTAACCAGATGCACGCATCCGCTGTCCCAAAACCGCCTCTTCCTGATAGAGGAAGATTCCCTCATCATAACCTCCGGTTTCTTCAAAAGCCTGTGCACTGATCATCAGCATGGAACCATGAACTGCGTCCACATACACAGCTTTTTTATCCTTGAAGTAGGATCTTGGATAATTAAGAAAACAGTTGAAGATCCGTCTGCACACCGGTTCCATGGAGAGAAGCTCTCCCACAAAGCCATGCAGCTTCCAGCCATTGCGTCCCCGGCCTTTCCCTAAGGTTTCATCCTGAATCGAAGCTGCCACCACACCTGCGTCCGGGTGATTGCCATAGACTCTGGCCATGTGGATCACGCAGCTTTCGGAAAATACCACGTCCGGGTTTGCCACCAGCACATGGGTAGCTCCGTTGTGCTCGATGGCATAGCGGATCCCTGTATTGTTGCCATAGCCATAACCGCCATTTTTCTCTGTGCGGATCAAATCTACCTTTTCATCCTTTAAGACCTGCAGCTGTTCCCAGGAATCATCGGTAGAATGATTATCTACCAGGACAATTTTTTCCAGATAATCATAGTCGTGGATCATGTGCACCAGCCTGCTCACCGTTTCCCCATCGTTAAAATTTAAAATCACACAGTTAATCCGTATCGGGTTACTGCCGTCCTGCTCCATGATTCTATACTCCTCCTGTTATTCTCTAATTTTTTCATTTTTTCCAGGCATCGTCACACATTGTGCCCAGGTTCCAATCACTGAACTCTTCCAAAATCCATATTTTCTGATGGTCAGCGCCCGTTTTAGAGGGTTCTGTCTCTGTAATTTCAGGAATGCCGTCAAGATCTCTTTTTGCACCCCTGTCATTCTATCACAAAACTGCCACAAAAGGGCGTCTGCCTGGCTAAACATCAACTGATAATTTTTCTCAACTTCCTTCTGTCTGTTCAATCGCTCTGCCACCTGTTCCACACCGGCCTTCGTTCCCGCTCCCAGGGAATTATCTCCATGCTGACGGTACTGGTACAGTGCCTGTGGTACAAATCCTATGGTTCCGAAACAGGCTGCCGTCAAAGCCATCCACCAGTCATGCATGAAACAGCATTTCGGCGGCGTCTGGAAATAAGCCGCCAGCGGACCATTGAGCATCACCGCTCCTCCGGTCACCGGATTCTCCACCAGAAGTTGGGCCAATGTGTTTCGATAGGGATTGGTTCCATTATGGGCAAAAAGGCTTGAATTAATGATGTTTAAGTTCTGGTCTGTCACTTCCAGATCCGAGTGGACCAGGATCGGATGGTCATCCCCACACTCCGCCTCAAGTTCCTTTATTTTCCCCAAAAGCACCTGGATCTTATCCCCATACCAGACATCATCCTGATCGCTTAAAAGAATGTATTCTCCCGGTCTGGTAGAAACCTGCGATAACAGCCAGAAAAAGTTCATGGCAGGAGCCGGAACCTGATCCCACCGATCCTGATAATCGCCTTCCCGTTTATGAGCAACCAGGCGAAGCACAGACGGGTACTCCGCCTGTAACCGTTCCAGAAGCTCCACCGTTCCATCGGTAGAGCCATCATCAGAGATCAGAAGCTGGTCTGGCGGAAGTGTCTGACCTAAAATGGACCGGATCTGCTCTTCGATGTAGGATACGCCGTTATAAGCGGCAAGTAACACGGTGATATGCTGGCTCATGACTGCTTCTCCCCGACATGTTCTGCTGTTCCTGCCGCTGTTCCTGCTGTTGTTCCTGCTGTTGTTCCTGCCGCCTTTGCTGCTTTTCCACCTTGTTTTCGTGCATCTACCACCTTGATCCCCAGTCTCCGGCTGATTTCCCACCGCAGTGCCGGGCACACCACTGTCAGATAGTCCATGCCATGATAAAGCAGCATATACAACCGCTTTCCACCCTGCTTTTTTGCCCCTTTCCATGGGGTCATAGCCAGGTATTTCTCGTAAGCCCTGCGATAATGGTTCAGATTTCCCGCAATCCAGGGCCGCTCATCTCCCATGTAATGGATGATCATTGGATGCTTCTTCGCCAGACAGAACTGGCGTTTTTCTACCTGTCGGTAAGATGGCCCATGCTTGCACAATTCTTCATAAGAAAAATACCGGTAATTAGTGAAAAAGTTATATCTCGGGGTCATAGGCAGAAGCTCTCCCTTTAACGCCCCATTGATCGTATCCTGGTCGCAGGCGAACAGACTTCCATTTTTTGAACCATAGAAGTCCAACAGCCGCTTCTCTGCCCCTTCTGTTCTCCATCTTTCCAGATCAATCAGCAGTACACCTGAGTTAAAATAAGGATCCTGTTCTTCCAGTCCGATTTCCTGTTTCACTGCCTGGTAAATGGTCGGCTCCATGACCGCGCCAGCCACATGTCCCTTCAGATCCAGATTCCACAGCTTTCCAATGGACTGCACCACCACCGTGTCACAATCCAGATACAGCACCCGCTTCACTGTCTTGGGCAATAATGTTCCAATAAACAGACGGCTCATGGCGCTGATATCAAATCCACGGGTGTCGATCTCATAATCAAACCGGTCCCGAATATCCGTCAGATCCAGAAGTTCCAGGTTCCGGTGATACTGATCCGCAATCTTCTGCAATTTTTGTCTGCTCTCCTCCGTGATTCCCACCGAAAGCACATAAACGGTGATCTCTTCTGCCTGCTGATTGCGGTCAAACAGGGAAATCATAGAAACCGCCAGGTGTCTGGCGTAAAGATCATTGGACGCGTATACAATATCCACAGTTCTACCTCCCGGTCACATCTCTGACCAGTTTTCCACCGGCCAGTCCATAATTCATGATTATTATACTGAATTTCCCGTGAAAAGAAAATGCAATTTTACCAAATTTTTTATTCCATTTTCCATAATGTGTGCTATAATTCTTTTGTAAACTTGATACCCATGGGGCATTAGCGCAGTTGGGAGCGCGCAACATTCGCATTGTTGAGGCCACGGGTTCGACTCCCGTATGCTCCACTTTCTTGTTATATAGAACAGTTTCTTGTCTATACGCTGTTTTATTGGTCACACAAAAAGGACTTGATGCAACCGATCACATCAAGTCCTTTTTCTTTATGTCTGATTAAACTTCAAAAATCAGATCGCCATAGCTTGGGAATGGCCACAGTTCTTTATCAACCAGCATCTCCAGTTCGTCAGCCGGCTTTCTCAGTGCTGCCATAGCCGGAACAACTTTTTCATGATATGCATGCGCACACAGGCAGGCATCAGGGATCGCCAGACTTTCTTCTGTGATATCCTCCAATGCTGCTAAAGCAACCTTCATATCAGATAACAGTGCAGATGTCTCGATCAGTAACTCAGACTGAACACTGGTATCTGCTTCCGGACAAGCTGCTTTGACCTTGCCTAAAGAATCTGCCAAGCCAGTGGTGTACTTAATCACTGCCGGAATGATCTGCTTACCAGCCATATCGATCATCGTTCTTGCTTCGATGTTGATGGCTTTTGCATATGCCTCGTACTCAACCTCTGCACGGGACTCCAGCTCTGCCTTGGTGAATACGCCAAATTCCTCGTACAGTTTTACTGCCTTTGCAGTAGTCAGTGCCGGGATTGCGTCTACCATGGATGTGATATTTGGAAGGCCACGTCTTCCAGCTTCCTCTACCCATGCGTCAGAATAACCATTGCCGTTAAAGACGATGCGCTGATGGTCTGTCACCAACTGCTTGATCAGATCATGCACGGCAAGATCAAAATCCTCCGCCTTCTCTAAGATATCGCAGACATCCGCAAATGCCTCTGCAACGATGGTATTCAGTACGATATTCGGCTCGCCGACAGAATCCTGAGAACCAACCATACGGAACTCAAATTTATTTCCTGTGAAGGCAAACGGTGATGTACGGTTACGATCCGTAGCATCTTTCATGAAATCCGGCAAAGTCTTAACGCCGGTCTCCAACTTGGCACCGGAGATCGAATGTGTCGCTGCTCCGGTATCAATGAGCTGTGTCAATACGTCCTGCAACTGCTCGCCCAGATATACAGAGATAATAGCAGGAGGTGCCTCGTTTGCGCCCAATCTGTGATCATTTCCCACATCTGCTGCTGACTCGCGCAAAAGGTCTGCATGTTCATCTACCGCGCGCAGGATACATGCCAGAACCAGTAAGAACTGGATATTGTCATGTGGTGTCTTGCCCGGTTCCAAAAGGTTGATACCATCATCGGTAACCAGTGACCAGTTATTGTGCTTACCGGAACCATTGACGCCTGCAAATGGCTTCTCATGGAGCAGACACTGCAAACCGTTACGTCCGGCTACCTTTTTCAAAGTCTCCATAATCAACTGGTTGTGGTCAACTGCCACATTTGCCTCTGCATAGATCGGTGCCAGTTCATGCTGAGCCGGTGCCACCTCATTGTGCTGTGTCTTGGAAGATACGCCCAGTTTCCACAACTCAATATTGACATCGCGCATATATGCTGCAATCCTCTCACGGATCGCGCCAAAATAATGGTCATCCATTTCCTGTCCCTTTGGCGGCATAGCACCAAAAAGAGTACGTCCGGTGTAGACCAGATCCTTACGCTGTAAGTACTTGGCACGGTCTCCGATAAAGTATTCCTGCTCTGCACCGACTGATGGCATAACTCTCTGTGAAGTGGTATTGCCAAATAAACGGAGCAGGCGGACAGACTGCTTGGAGACGGCTTCCATGGAACGCAGAAGCGGTGTCTTCTGATCCAATGCCTCACCTGTATAAGAACAAAATGCAGTCGGGATGCAAAGTGTTGCACCTGCGGCATCCTGTCTGACAAAAGCCGGAGAAGTACAATCCCATGCTGTATAGCCACGCGCCTCAAACGTTGCACGCAGACCGCCGGACGGGAATGAAGAAGCATCCGGTTCGCCCTTGATGAGTTCCTTGCCGGAAAAACTCATAAGTACCTTACCATTGGACATCGGCGCAGTGATAAAAGAATCATGCTTTTCTGCCGTCACACCGGTAAGCGGCTGGAACCAATGTGTATAGTGGGTTGCTCCCTTTTCGATCGCCCATTCCTTCATTTCATGAGCAACAACATCTGCTGTTTCCGGGTCCAGTTCTCTGCCCTGACTGATGACCTCTTTCATCTTCTGATAGGTTTTCTTTGGCAAACGCTCGCGCATCACAGAATCATTAAAGACATTCTCGCCAAAGATATCAGCAACGTTGAAATATTCCTGTTCTTTCATAATACTTTTCCTTCCTCGTTTCTTTCACTTGTAGCACAACTCTATCAAATATATCATAAAAATCTGATAAATCATACTATTTATAAGCAAAAAGGTGCCCCGCTATGAAAAACACATACGGAACACCTTTGTACCATCAAAAATATTAAGCTCTATTTACAGAACCAAACAGTTCCATCTTCTCTTTTACCGTTGCCTTGATTGCTTCTGTTCCAGGTAAGAGAAGTTTTCTAGGATCAAAGCCCTTGCCTTCCAGATCCTTGCCAGCCTCGATATATTCTCTTGTTGCTGCTGCAAAAGATAACTGACACTCTGTGTTTACATTGATCTTGGCAACACCAAGCGAGATTGCCTTCTTGATCATGTCATCCGGAATACCTGTACCACCATGAAGAACCAGTGGCATATCTCCTGTCAACTGCTGGATAGCATCCAAAGTCTCAAAACTAAGACCAGCCCAGTTTGCAGGGTACTTACCATGGATATTACCGATACCTGCTGCAAGCATATCAACGCCAAGATCAGCGATCGCTTTACATTCCTTAGGATCAGCACATTCTCCCATGCCGATAACGCCGTCTTCCTCTCCACCGATAGATCCTACCTCGGCTTCGATAGACATTCCCTTGCTATGTGCAAGAGCAACCAACTCTGTTGTCTTTGCAACATTCTCATCGATTGCATAATGAGAACCATCAAACATAATAGATGAGAAGCCTGCCTCAACACACTTCAAACATCCTTCATAACTACCATGATCCAAATGCAATGCAACCGGGACTGTGATATTCAATTCCTCGATCATTGCCTTTACCATTGCTGCAACTGTCTTGTATCCGGTCATGTACTTTCCGGCACCTTCAGACACACCTAAGATGACAGGAGAGTTCAACTCCTGAGCAGTCAACAATACAGCCTTTGTCCATTCTAAGTTATTGATATTGAACTGACCTACTGCGTAATGTCCAGCCTTAGCCTTGTCCAACATTTCTTTTGCAGATACCAACATAGCGGTTCCTCCATTCTTCTATATAATTTCACTCCATGAGTCATTATAGCTCAATTTATAAATCTATTCAACAATAATTTCCATTTCCTGTTTACAGTTGCTGATGGCAACAAGATGATGATTCCCACCGTACTCACCGTCCAAAGTCCATGACACATCTTCACTGCTGGTCAGTTTTAAGAAGTTGGTCTGGAAAGAGTAGACCTGATTGGAATCCTTGGAAATCCCTGTCAAAAAGCAAACGATATCATTGAGTTCGATCGGGTTTTTCGGGGTCTTGATTAAAGTCACTTCAAACACACCATCATCCAGCGCGATATTGCCCGGAATGATCCCCTTAAATCCACCTACAGACATGGAATTCGTCACCATGCCATAGATAAACTCATCATATAAGACATTGCCGTCATACTCTACCTGCATACGATAAGACGGGATATCCCAGATCTGCTTGGCTCCCTCTAAGATATAGGCAGCATGCCCCAACATATTCTTCAGATCCTGACTGGTCTGGTAACTCACCTCGGTAAAGATACCGAAGGCTGCGACGTAGACAAAATAATCTTCATTAAATTTGCCTACATCACAAGGGAAAGGCTTTCCCTCCGCAGCAATATGCGCTGCCTGTACCATATCTGATCCGATCCCCAGGGAATTACCAAAATCATTGGTACTTCCGGCAGGAATATAACCGATCGGCACCGAAATGCCAGATGCCATAACACCGGTGACAACCTCATCCAGTGTGCCGTCTCCGCCACTACAGATGATCCTGTCATAGTTGCCTGCCTCCGTGCGCGCTTTTTGCACGGCATCGCCTGCAGACTGTGTTGTATAGACCATCACTTCATATCCGGCTTTGACCATCACATCAATGATGTCTGCGAGATTCTCTTTTATCTTCCCTTTGCCGGAACGCGGGTTAAACAAAAATAAAACTCGTTTGCTCATGCTAAAAATCCTACTTTGTCAAAAACTTCTCGATCTCATCGACTGCCTTTGCATCATCCTCGCCCTCAGCGTCGATCGTAACGACATCGCCCGCAGTAAGGACTAAACTCATCATACCCATAATACTCTTGGCATTGACCTTTTTCGTGTCCATCTCAAAATAGATACTGCTGGAAAACTGGTTTGCCAACTGTACCAGATGAGCGATCGGTGTGGACTCCATACTGTCTGTCATATTGATTGTTACGTTTTTTCTCACGATTGTTCCTCCTATCCCCTATGCCTGTCTGCGATCTCGCTAATGCGTCGCAGGCGGTGATTGACGCCCGACTTTCCCAGTGGCGGATCCAGCAACTGCCCCAGATCCTTGAGCGGCATATCCGGATGTTCCAAACGTACCTCTGCGATCTCTCTGAGACTGTCCGGCAAAGAACCAAGTCCTCTGGTCTGTTCGATCCACTGGATATCTTCCACCTGTCTGACAGCCGCACTGACTGTCTTTGTGATATTCGCCGTCTCGCAATTCACCTTTCGATTAACAGAATTTCTCATTTCTTTCAGGATCCGGACATTTTCCAGATCCATCAAAGCCACATGGGCTCCCATGACATTTAACATGTCAACAATCTGAGCGCCTTCTTTCAAGTAAACTACGTAATGTCTCTTTCGCTCTACTATCTTTGCATCCACTGCAAAACCCTTCATAATCTCCTGCAGTTGCAGTGCCTGTGGGCTTGTCTTACAAACGATTTCAAAGTGGTAATTCTTGTTGGGGTCGCTGATGGATCCGGCTGCCAGAAAGGCACCGCGTATAAAGGCGCGACGACAACAGGTCTGCTGTAACAACAGCCCATCTACCACGTCCATGCGGATGGATACGCCATCCTCCCTCTCTTTATACATCTTTACCATGGTCAGGACATCTTTTGCATCCTGCTCATCCAAATGAGCCCCATATTCAGATATATTAGTTGTTTTATCTAATAAAGTAAAGTACTTTTTTTGCACCAGCGGGTTTTCCGATTCCATGGAAAGGATTGTCTTTTTCCCCTGGGTCAAAAGTTTTCCTTCATGACTGAGAATTGCCGCCAATTCCGCCAGTCTGCAATGCCTGCTTCCGTCGATATGCTGGCTCAATTCCTTTTTTACTTCTGCTGAAAAGGACATTGGAACCTCCTACTTTCCGCGCAAGGCATCTTTACCGATGTCGCGGTGCTCGATCTTGACTCCGATCGCATCTTCATCCAGTAAGCGCTCGTGCAATTTGTTTGCCAGTGTGACCGAACGGTGCTTGCCACCGGTACAGCCGATGCCAATAACA
>OGKG01004409.1_pt1 | contig 11906 bp, 9 predicted proteins | sample 1572201 | NCBI WGS metagenome assembly OGKG01 (sample SAMEA2582146, study PRJEB24529) | metagenome | biome: Human gut stool | place: China | collected 2011 | reverse complement strand
TCTGTTCTTTGTAGTATAAAAATGCAATCCATCATCGTCTAATACAACTCGCCAAGGTTGAGAATTTCGAGAAGATGGCGCAAGTCTTACTGCCTCTAGTGCATCTCCATAAATTCCAGCTTGTCCATTGAGTGACCATTTTGATTATAGCATAGCTTTATGAATTATTCTATTACAGCACTGAGCATCATGGCGCTTTAGGGGAAAGACATGGCGTTTTCGGGGGGATTTTTCCTTTCGCCGACTGTATAATGGTAGGCGGTTAGAAAAGGTTGACCCCACACGGTTAAAAGACTCAGCTGTTCTGTTATTTCGATATGCACGCCCGTTGGTTAGCTTACTCTAACTAAAGATTTATTACTCAGGAGGTCGTCAGAATGAAAAAATCCGCAATGCTCATGTTGTGCCTTGTGCTTGTGTTTGCTCTTGCAGCCTGTGCTGGAACGGATACCACGCCGCAGGGATCGGTCTCGGATACCGTCACGGTAACGGATATGAAGGGCGAGGTTGCCATCCCGGCAAATCCACAGCGCATCGTTGATGTAGCTGGCTTGACAGAGGAACTTCTTATTCTGGATATGAAGGTTATCGCCTCGGCTAATACCAGCATGTTCGATGGGGTGTCTGTTCCCAAACATCTGACAACGCTTTTTGCCGAAAAAGGTATTGAGGTTGTCGGCAATTACTCCGGGTCTTCTTCTACCGGAGACCTGAACCTCGAAAAGATCGCGGAGTTAAAGCCTGATCTGATCATTATGAATATTCGCCATGAGAAAGTTTATGAACAACTCGCGGCTATTGCTCCCACGGTCATGATCGATGATGACATAAGCTATGTTAACTGGCGCGGAAGATTTAAGCAACTGGGGCAGTGGTTTGATAAAGAAGCAGCCGTAGAAAAATGGCTTGCCGACTATGACGCCAAAGCTGCGGAGCTTGCGGCGAGAATCAGGGATATGATTGGGGACGAAACCTTTGCTGTTTTGGAGGCCAATTCTGTTCATTTTGGTTCCTATTACATCTATCGCAGCGGCGGGCCGGGTGAGCTTGTCTACGATGAGCTGAAACTCACACCATCAGCCGGAGTACCGGAGAATGTCTGGGGTGAAGTGGTCGATGCGGAATACTTTTCCCTGATCGATGCAGATCACATCTTCTTCTTTAGCGACGGCAGAGCTGGAGACACGGGGAACCTTGCCGTGTGGAAGAATATGAAAGCTGTCAAAGCCGGCAACGTTTACTTTGGTATCAATGAGGATCAGTATAATATGGCTTTTACGGCGATGGGGAAGGAACTCTATTTGGAAAAACTCGCAAACGCGATTCTGAACCATGGGGACGTTGAGTAAGGGAACAGGCGCGGTTGCGGGAATATCGCAGAGACAAGGGCGATACAAACGCTCCGCGCCGGCTTTTCTGATTATTCTTGCCGCATTGGTGCTGCTGCTTGGGTTCTCAATGGTTCTCTCCGTCTGCACCGGCATTGCTGGCGGTAGCTTCAAGGTCTTTGCAGAAACGGTTATGTCCCCCGCTAAAGCTTCTGGTGTTGGAATGATTATGTTGGAAATGCGTATGCCCAGGGCGCTGGCTGCCGGGCTGACAGGAATGGCCTTCGCTCTCTCCGGCGCTGTGATGCAGGGAATTACCAGAAACCCCCTGTCGGACGCCGGCCTTCTGGGGATCAATGCGGGAGCTGGTTTCTTTGTCGCGCTGTCCGCAATTCTGTTTCCCGCCGCATCAGACATCGTGAAAACATGCGCCGCCTTTGCCGGAGCCGCTCTTGCGGTATTCATGGTCTATGGTTTCGGTGCCGGCAAACATAGATCCGAATCTTTCCGGTTCATTCTGGCAGGCGCTGCTGTATCAGCCCTGCTTACCGCGTTGAGTCAGGCGGTTTCTCTGGCGTTTGGAATCGTGAAATCCCTTTCTTTCTGGAGCGCGGGCAGTTTGTCCGGTGTGACATGGCAAAGCTTGAAAATGCTATCCCCGGTGATCCTCTCAGCCGGTGCGCTTGGTTTGCTTTTATCGAGCCGGCTATCAGCTTTGGCACTGGGAGAAGATAGCGCCGCCAGCTTGGGCGTAAATGTCCGCACGGTCAGGCTTTTCGGTATGCTTGTGGTGTTGCTACTTGCGGGAGCCAGTGTATCGCTCGTGGGAGGCATCGCATTTATCGGTCTTATCGTACCGCATATATCCCGACTTCTTGTGGGCGGTGATTACCGCAGGCTGGTTCCCGTGTCTGCGCTCATGGGCGGCGTTGTGCTGGTGCTGTCGGATATTGCGGCGCGCATGATAAACGCCCCTTTTGATACGCCTGTCGGCGCACTGGTGTCCATCCTCGGCGTGCCCGTCTTTTTTGCGCTTACTTTCAGGAAGGAGGGCATGGTCTTATGAAAAAGAAAACCAGGCAGCTCCTTATCCTCAACGGTCTTCTTATCCTGATTGTAGCTGCGGCTATCTTATCCGTTAACAGTGGTTACGCAAGAATTCCCTTCTCGGCTGCGGTTCGCAGCATATTCCAACCGCATATGGAGGGAACCTCCGTAGTCGTAGCGCAGTTTCGCGTTCCGAGAATCGTCCTCGCCGTTCTATGTGGGATGGGTCTGGCACTTGCCGGATGCATCATGCAGACTGTCACGGGGAATCCGCTGGCCGATCCGGGGATATTGGGCATAAACGCAGGGGCGGGATTTGCCGTTATGCTGTTCCTGACATTTTTCCCTGCGCTGCATATACGTACCATGGCATACCAGCCGATATTTGCCATAGCGGGCGGGCTTTGCACAACGGGACTGCAGTATCTTTTTGCAAAGAGGAACGGAAAACTTCTCCCAATATATTTTCTGTTGGGCGGCATCGGTCTTGCGTCCCTATTTTCTTCTTTTATGCTGATCATGGCCGCGAACATGGACAACAGCAGCTATCAGCTCGTGGCAAGATGGCTTGCAGGAAATATTTGGGGAACGAGCTGGCATCAGGTTCTTGCCCTGTTGCCCTATATGCTCATACTGGTTCCTTTTCTTCTTACAAAGTCGAACATACTGGATATTCTGCTCTTAGGAGAGAATACGGCCATTTCTCTGGGGATAGCCGTAGAGAGGGAGATAAGACTGCTCCTGATTGCATCGGTGGCTCTTACCTCTGCCTGCGTTGCCGTCAGCGGAGGGATCGGTTTTGTGGGACTGGTAGCGCCGCATATGGCACGAAGGTTGATTGGAGGCAGACACCACGCCCTTATGCCTGCCTCCATGCTGCTGGGGGCGCTGCTGTTGCTTTTGGCAGACACGTTGGGACGGTCTGCCTTTCAGCCGAGGGAGATCCCGGTTGGTATCGTGATCTCCGTGCTTTCGGCTCCGTATTTTCTGTTCCTGCTCCGCAGGTATTTTTAAGGGAGGATGTCTATGCTTTCACATATGCAGGCAAAGGGTTTGTCTGCCGGATATAACGGGGAGGCCGTCTTCAGGGGGCTTGACTTAAAAATCCCTGAAGGCAGCATAACCACCTTGATAGGCTCCAACGGCTCTGGAAAATCCACCATACTGAAGACACTGTGCCGGATCATTTCCCCGGATTCCGGCGCAGTATACCTTGATGGCGAAGCGATCCACAGAATGCCGACAAAGCGTGTTGCCCAGAGACTTGCGCTGCTGCCACAGGGAGCGCAAGCCCCTGCCGGCATCACAGTCGGCGACCTTGTGGAATACGGACGTTTTCCTTACAGGTCGGCGCTAAGCGGTCTCGGTGAAAAGGATCGGGAGATCATTCAGTGGGCTCTTGCCAGTACAGGCATGAGTTCCCTTGAACATAGAGAAATGGAGAGGCTTTCGGGAGGTCAACAACAGCGGGCATGGATCGCCATGGCACTGGCGCAGAAAACCGGATTGCTGTTTCTGGATGAACCCACGACCTATTTGGACATCTCGCACCAACTGGATATATTGTACCTTCTGCGCCGCCTCAACCGGGAAAATGGTGTTACCATCGTAATGGTTCTTCATGATTTAAATCATGCCATCATGTTTTCCGACTATTTGGTGGCGATCAAAGACGGGACACTGCACAGCGCAGGTACGCCGCAAGAGGTTATTACCCGGCAGGCGTTGCGGGAAATCTTTGATGTAGAAGCGGAGGTCATTACACATCCGGTATTAAACGTTCCGGTATGCCTTCCCTTCAGGATAACGGAGCAGAACAAAAAAACAGGAGGTTCGAACACATGAAAAAAGGGGTGCAATCAGTGCTGTTCTCCGTGCTGGTGGGTGCGCTGCTGCTGTGCGCAGGATGCGGCAAATCGGGAGACATCTACACGGCGGGCGTTTATACGGCTTCCGCTGAAGGTTATTCCGGTCCGGTTACCGTAGAGGTAGAGTTTGACGGGCGCAGCATATTGTCTGTACATGTCCTATCTCACAGCGAAACAGTAAATATCTCAGACCGCGCAATAGATGAACTCCCTTCCCGGATCGTGGAGGCGCAGACCTGGGATGTGGATGCCGTTTCATCCGCAACATTTACCAGCGATGCCATTCGTGAAGCGGTCAGAGATTGCCTCGCGCAGGCGGTGCTCCGATGAGCCATTTGCGTTGCAAAGGATATTTTGCGGTGATAGAATGGGTGAGATGAAGGGCAAGTCAAAAAATCAGCCATAGCTGCTGTTTTAAGTGCTTTTCCAGCGAAGTGCCGCAGGCATTTCGCTGGAGATTCCATATATGGCTGTATGAACTCCCTTCCATGCGCAAAAGAATATCGCGAATCCTCCAGGCAAGGGTATATGTGTTTAGTATAAAATGTGTCACTCCCATTGACAAACCAAATCTACGCGGTTATAATATACCAGTGGTATGTACTGCTGGTATATCAGGAGGCGTAGGAGATGGAACGAACGGAAACCCAAAGGAAGATCCTTGAGATTGGGAAAAGAGAGTTCTTGGAGAAAGGCTTTAAGGACGCATCTCTAAATAAAATCGTCGCGGAGGCAGGCTTCACGAAGGGCGCCTTCTACGGCTACTACCCGGATAAGACCGCTCTGTTTGAAGACCTTGTGGGCGAGACAGCAAGCGAGCTGCTCACCCGCTTCAAGGCAGCACAGGACGATTATTTTGACCTTGTCCCGGAGGGGAAAGCAAAAGACAGTCTGGCGCTTTCCACCCAACACCTGCACGAGTTTGTCGCGTTCATGTACGACCATTTCGATGAATTCAAGCTGATCCTCTGCCGAGCGGAGGGAACGGGCTATGCGGATTTCATCGAGGTGCTGGTAGAGCTGGAGGTCGATCGATCCGAAGAATACTACGCCCTCCTCAGAAAAAACGGCATGCTCTCCGGGAGCATGACTCGTCAGCTTCATCACATGATCACAAGAGCTTACTTTACGGCGGTGTGTGAAACCATCGTCCACGATATGCCGAGAGAGGAAGCTATGAAATATGCCGATGAACTGGCTATCTTTTTCCACTCCGGCTGGAGCGGACTTTTAAGGCTCGAATGAGCCTTAAAAAAATAACCGCAAGTTAGTCGTCTCTAACTAGCGCGGCGCATCCTCCAACAAATCCATATATTTCAAGAAAGGAACACGGAATATGAGCAAACAGAAAAAAGAAAAGCAGCCGCCGGTGCTGGGCAGGCTGCTGGCATATGCCGGAGGGCATAAGTGGCTGTCCGTCTTGGGCTGCGGGCTGTCCGGCGTTTCGGCAGCAGCCGGCATTTTCCCGTTCGTCTTTGTCTGGTACGCAGCCAGAGGCATTTTAACGCCGGGAGGCGGCGTTTCGGCAGGGCTTGCCCGCTACGGCTGGTATGCGCTGGCGGCGGCGCTTCTGAGCGCGGCGATCTATTTCGCCGGCCTCATGTGTACGCACCTTGCGGCCTTCCGGGTGGCGACAAATATGCGAAAGGTGGCGGTCGCCCATCTCGTTGACCTGCCGCTGGGGTACTTTAACGCCAACCTCACGGGGCGGCTTCGCAAGCAGATCGACGACAACGCGGCGCTGACAGAAACGCTCCTTGCCCACACCATCCCCGACGCGGTGGGCGGGATCGTAACGCCGATACTGGCGGTGGGGCTGCTCTTCGTCTTTGACTGGCGCATGGGGCTTGCCTGCCTGATTCCCATGGTCATCGGGCTTGTCTGCCTGATGAGCATGATGACTGGGACGGGCATGAAGTTCTTTGAGGAATACCAGCGCGCCGGAGAGCGCATTTCGGCCGAGGCCACGGAGTATGTCCGGGGCATCCCGGTGGTGAAGGTATTCCAGCAGACGGTTTACTCCTTCAAGAGCTTTCATGCCGCCATCCTCAGCTACCGCGACCTTGCCAGCGGCTACGCCATGATGTGCCGTATGCCCTACACCCTGTTTACGGTGGTTCTGAACAGCATGTTCCTGCTTCTCATGCCCTTGGGGATGGTTCTCGTAGGCGGGGCGGACGGCTGGGCGGTGCTGGCCGATCTGGTGTTTTACATTTTCTTCGCGCCCCAGCTTGCCTTTATGATGGAGCGGCTGATGTACGCGGTCAACGCACAGATGGAGGCCGCCGAGGCAGTGAACAAGCTGGAGGCCATATTGAAGGAGTCGCCCCTTCCCGAGCCTGCGGCGGACAGAGGAAGCAGGCCTGCGGACAGCAGCATTTCCTTTGAAAACGTCACCTTTTCCTATGACGGCGCGGACAGGCCGGCGCTGACGAATGTGAGCTTCCATCTGCCGCAGGGGGAGGCGTGGGCGCTGGTGGGCCCCTCCGGCGGCGGCAAGACCACCATCGCCCGGCTGATCCCGCGCTTTTTCGATGTGCAGGCAGGGGCGGTGCTCCTGGGCGGACGGGATGTGCGAAGCATCCCCACCGCGGAGCTGATGGAGCAGATCTCCTTTGTCTTTCAGGAGGTGAGGCTTTTCAAGAAGAGCATCCGCGACAACATCCGTGCCGCCCGGCCGGACGCCACCGAGGATGAGATATTACACGCGGCGCAGCTTGCCCAGTGCAGCGATATTCTCGAAAAGACGCCGGGCGGGCTGGACGCCGTGATCGGCGCAAAGGGCGTGTACCTCTCCGGCGGTGAGATGCAGCGCATCGCGCTGGCGCGGGCGATCTTAAAGGACGCACCCATCGTGGTGCTGGATGAGGCCAGCTCCTTTGCAGACCCCGAGAACGAGGCGAAGATACAAAAGGCCTTCGAGGCGCTGATGAAGGGCAAGACCGTGTTGATGATCGCCCATCGCCTGTCTACGGTACGGAACATGGATCGCATCCTCGTCATCCGGGACGGCGAGATCGCCGAGGAAGGAAAGCATGATGAGCTTCTCGAAAAGGGCGGCGTATACGCCGCCATGTGGGAGGAATACCAAAAGGCCGCGCAGTGGAAGGTAGGAGGTGCCGCATGATCGAACGCATCAGCAAAAAATACGCCATGACGGAGAAGGGCGCAAGAGACTATGTGGCCGCCGTGTTCTGGTCCGTACTGGTCAACATCAGCAAAATGCTGCCGGTGGGCGTGCTGGCCACGGCGCTCTCCGGCATCGTCGAGGCGCTGACAAACGGCACCGACCCGAAAGCAGGGCTTACGCGCTTTCTGGTGGCAGGCGTCCTTGCCCTCGCCGCGCTCTTTGTGACCTTTCTGATCCAATACAGAGCTTTATATGAAGCCACCTACCGGGAGAGTGCCAACCGACGCATCCGGCTGGCGGAGGTGCTGCGCCAGCTCCCGCTGTCCTTCTTCGGAAACCGTGACCTGACCGACCTGAGCACCACCATCATGGGGGATACGGAGACGCTGGAAAAGGCCTTTTCCCACTTTTACCCCGCCATGCACGGCGCGCTCATCTCCACGGCGCTGATTTCCGCAGGCATGCTGCTTTACGACTGGCGGATGGCACTGGCTCTTTTGTGGGTGGTGCCCGCGTCGCTGCTGATGGTCTATCTCTCCCGGCGCATGGAAAAGCGGCATATAAAAAAGGGCCTCGTCACCCGCCACGCAGCCACCGACGCCATGCAGGAGGTGCTGGAGTGTGCGCCGGAGATCAAGGCGTGCAACCAGAAAGCGCGGTATATCGCCGACCTGAACCGCAGGCTGGACGAGGCGGAGCGGGACACCATCCGGGGTGAGTTGTTCACAGGCTCCGTGGTCACGGCGGCACAGTCCTTCCTGAAGCTGGGCATCGCCACCACCGTCCTCACGGGGGTAACGCTGATGAGCCGCGGCGACCTGTCGCTGATCCCGTTTCTGATGTTCCTTATCGCCGCCACCCGGGTATATGACCCCATCGGCTCCATGTTTGCCAACATGGCCGCGGTTTTCGCCTGCGAGGTGCGCATTGAGCGCATGCAGGAGATCGAGAACGAAAAGCGCATGACCGGCATGACTGAATATGATCCAGACGGCTACGACATCCGCTTTGAGCATGTGACCTTTGCCTACCGGGAAAAAGAGGACGTGCTAAGAGATGTTTCCTTTACGGCGAAGCAGGGACAGGTGACGGCGCTGGTAGGACCCTCCGGCGGCGGCAAATCCACGGCAGCCAAGCTGGCGGCCCGTTTCTGGGACATAGCGGGGGGAACGGTGCGGCTGGGCGGCGTGGACGTGTCCACGGTGGACGGCGAGGCACTGCTGAAAAACTACGCCATCGTATTTCAGGATGTGGTGCTGTTTGCGGATACCGTGATGGAAAACATCCGCCTCGGCAGGCGGGACGCCACCGACGAGGAGGTGCTGGCGGCGGCAAAGGCGGCGCAGTGCGACGCCTTTGTATCCAAGCTGCCGGAGGGCTACCATACCCTGATCGGGGAAAACGGCTCCCGTCTCTCCGGCGGCGAGCGGCAGCGCATCTCCATTGCCCGCGCCATCTTGAAGGATGCGCCGGTGATTTTGCTGGACGAGGCCACGGCCTCGCTGGACGTGGAAAACGAAACGGCGGTGCAGGCGGCACTGTCCGGATTGATCAAGGATAAGACGGTGCTCGTCATCGCACACCGCATGCGTACCGTCATGAACGCCGATCAGATCGTCCTGCTCTCCGGCGGCCGCGTGGTTGAGATGGGTTCTCCGGCAGAGCTGCTGAAAAAGAACGGCCTGCTCCGCCACATGGCGCAGCTCCAGAGCGAGAGCATGGAGTGGACGGCGTAGAAAACCCCGAGGGAAACAGGATCCTGAGTACAATATTGGAAAACAAAGTGTCGAAAACAAGGAGGAGTTTATGAAAAAAATTCATGCATTAGTTATGTCTCTTATCATGCTTTTTATTGTGCTGGCACCAGCACAGAATGTGGAAGCAGCAGGCAAAAGCCTGAAAGTTTCTGAGAAAGCATTTTTCAAAGAGATGAAAGAATTTGACTACAAAGGAATGAACCGCTATGTGAAGGATTGGGGAGAAGGTGGACAGCTTGTGTCGGCATTTTACATGGTTCCGAGTGGTAAAAAGTATTTTGCTAAATGTGCCAGTAAGATGAGCTATCGTATCATTTCCACAAAGAAAAAGGGCAATAAGGCAGATGTGAAAGTGAAGTTCCGCTATGTGAATTGCGAGGATTTTACATTTAATTTCTGTATGAATGCATTTTATTATATGGCAGATGGAAAGCTTGATAATTTATCTTCCATGTCAGAAAAGCAGGTTATAAAGCTGGTAAATGGAATTATTGACAAATCGCAGAAAGATACAAAGTTTAATCGTTTTAAGACAAAAACAGTTACAATTCGTTTTGTGAAAGCAAAGAATTGCTGGAAGGTTCAGAAAGTTTCTGATAAGTTAGCTGATGTTATGATGGCGAACTTTGCATCAAATCTTCAGAATTTGGCAACATTTTCTATTTCGTCAGCTTGTGGAGAAAAGAGCGCATATGTTATACCTGAGACGTCAGAGTATGGGACAGTACAGAAAAAAGTACTGGTTAAAGTATTGAAAAATATTTATGGAAGAAAGCCAGAGTTGTCTGCATAAAGCTCATTTATACATTTGCTGAAAATCTTTATGAAGTTTATTGCATTAAAAATAGTGCTTGCTATTTCTTAATTCCTAGTATATTATTAGGAATTAGGAGGTGGCGAATTATGATGGTTTCGTCCAAAGGCCGTTACGCACTTCGTGTAATGATCTATTTAGCACAGAATGACAGAGAAGAATTAATTCCGTTAAAAGAAATTGCGGAGAATCAAAATATATCCATGAAGTATTTAGAGATGATCGTGAGCCTGCTTCACAAGGGTAATATGCTTATAAGTGGACGTGGGAAAAAAGGAGGATATCGTCTGGCGCGAAAGCCGTCTGAGTACACGATCGGTTCTATTTTAAAGCTGACAGAAAAAACATTGGCTCCTGTCAATTGCTTAGAGGGTGGGAAAGTAACCTGCGAAAAGGCAGGATATTGTATTACTCTTCCGATGTGGCAGAAGCTGGATGGGATTATTGATGATTATTTAGAGACAGTGACGCTTGAGGATTTGCTGGAGGGTCGGGTTTAACCTGGTTCTCCAGTATTTTTATGAGGTTGTTTTTTATGTAAAAATTATGATGGCGTATGGATATAAAAGTAATATAAGAGAGACAGAAAGTATTTTAAGAAGTATTTTTTCGGAAATTATGTACATGATAAAAAACAAGAATAGCGGTATCTTTTTAATAAAATCCTATTGACAAGATAGGATTTTCAAGATATAATTCCTATATACTAGATAGGATTTAGAAAGAAGAGGGTGAATTTATGTATATTTATGCAGATAATGCGGGAACTACAAAGATGAGTCCTGTTGCGATAGATGCGATGACAAAGTGCATGAATGAGGTATTTGGAAACCCATCCAGCCTGCATTCTACCGGACAGCGTGCTGCAGAAGTGCTTCAGAAAGCAAGAGAAGATGTTGCAGAAGCATTAGGTGCAGATTTTAATGAGATTTACTTTACTTCCGGCGGAAGCGAAGCAGACAACCAGGCCATTCGTTCTGCTGCTCTTTTTGGAGCAAAGAAGGGTAAGAAACACCTCATTTCCACAAAGATTGAACATCATGCCGTTCTCCATACTCTTAAGAAGTTAGAGCGAGAAGGCTTTGAAGTAACATTACTTGATGTTGGAGCAGACGGAATTGTTGATCCTGCTGACGTAGAGAAGGCAATTCGTGAAGATACAGCATTAGTTACTATTATGTATGCGAACAATGAGATTGGTACATTACAGCCAATTGATGAGATCGCAAAGATTTGTAAAGAAAAGAAAGTAACATTCCACACAGATGCAGTACAGGCAGTTGGACATGTTCCAGTGAACGTACACGCGCAGAACATTGATATGTTATCTTTATCCGGACATAAGTTCCACGGACCAAAGGGAATCGGTGTCCTTTACGTTAGAAAAGGTGTTCCACTGTTTAGCTTGATTGAAGGTGGCGCACAGGAAAGAGGAAGAAGAGCTGGTACAGAGAATATTCCTGCCATTGTTGGTATGGCAGCAGCATTAAAAGAAGCTGTAGCAAACTTAGATGAGAACATGGCAAAGATTTCTGCTATGAGAGACCGCTTAATTGAAGGCCTTTCACAGGTTGAACATTCCCGTCTGAACGGTGATGCTAAGAAGAGACTTCCAGGTAACGTAAATTTCTGTTTCGAAGGAATCGAGGGAGAATCCCTTTTACTTTTACTTGATGAAAAGGGAATCGAGGCTTCTTCAGGAAGTGCCTGCACATCAGGTTCTCTTGACCCTAGCCATGTATTATTAGCAATTGGACTTCCTCACGAAGTTGCACACGGATCACTCCGTCTTACATTATGTGAAGAGAATACACCAGAACAGATTGAATATATCATTAAAGAAGTTCCGGAAATCGTTTCTTATTTAAGAAACATTTCACCAGTTTGGGAAGAACTTGAGAAGGGAGAAAAGAAACATGTTATATAGTGAAAAAGTAATGGATCATTTCCGTAACCCAAGAA
>OGKG01004404.1_pt1 | contig 11915 bp, 8 predicted proteins | sample 1572201 | NCBI WGS metagenome assembly OGKG01 (sample SAMEA2582146, study PRJEB24529) | metagenome | biome: Human gut stool | place: China | collected 2011 | reverse complement strand
CCGGGCACGGAATATACATTTCTCCGCATCAATGGCTGCCACAAAGCAGGAATACCCGTCTTTAGGATTTAGCACTTTATTTTTTGAGAGTTAATGAAATATATTTTATCCTCAAGTCAGCATATTTGCTGGCTTTTTTCTTTGTTTTAAAAACTTGACAAATTTTCTTTTTTATACTTGCTTTTATGGTGCTATGGTGCTATACTATAAGAGGGTGACTTTTATGGCATATTTTCTTAAAAAAACTAACAACAAAAAAGGTACTTATCTTCAGATTTATTCAAGCTTTTACGATCCTGAACGCAGGCATACTGCCCACAAGGCTTATAAACCTATTGGTTATGTTCATGAGCTTCAGGCAAAGGGCATTGACGATCCTATCTCCTTCTACAAAGAAGAAGTTATCAGACTGAACCAGGAAGCAAATGCTGCAAAAGCCGCAAAAAAAGCGAAGCAGATTTCAGATGATTCGCCGGAAAAACTCATTGGCTATTTCCCGATGAAAAACATTAACGACAAGCTTTCTGTCAAAAAGTATATTGATCTCATGCAGACCGCTACTGACTTCCGCTTTAATGTTTTTGACATGATCTCTGCCCTTGTTTACGCAAGGCTTGTCCAGCCATGTTCAAAATCAAAGACTTATGACGAAGTGATTCCAAAGCTTTTTGAATCCTACGATTTTTCTTTAAACCAGCTCTATGACGGGCTGGAGTATATCGGTTGCGAATACGAAAAGATCATTGAAATCTACAATCATCAGATCCAACAGATGTATCAGTTTGATACCTCTCATACTTACTTTGACTGCACTAACTTTTACTTTGAGATCGACAGGGAAGATGATTTCCGGAAAAAAGGACCTTCCAAGGAAAACAGAAAAGAACCGATTGTTGGTCTGGGACTCCTGCTTGATGCAAATCAGATTCCCATCGGCATGAAGCTGTTTCCGGGCAATCAGAGTGAAAAGCCGGTGATCAGAAATATCATTGACGATTTGAAAAAGAGAAACTCTGTGTCCGGCAGAACCATACAGATCGCCGACAAAGGGTTGAATTGTGCTGAAAATATCTTCCATGCGCTCAAAAATGGGGATGGATATATTTTCTCTAAGTCCGTAAAGATGCTTCCGGAAACGGAAAAGACCTGGGTACTGCTCCCTAATAATTACAGGGATGTAAAAAATGCTGCCGGGGAGACTTTGTATCGCATTAAGGAATGTGTAGATGAATTTGAATATAAATTTACCGAGTCTGAAACAGGCTCTTTAAAAAAGTTCCGGATCACAGAAAAAAGGATTGTTACTTTCAATCCAAAACTTGCCAAAAAACAGATCTACGAAATTAATAAAGAAGTTGAAAAAGCAAGGCTTCTGAAAGCTTCGCAGGCTAAAAAATCCGAGTATGGTGATTCTGCAAAATATGTCATTTTTACTGCTGCAGATAAAAAGGGCAACGACACAGATGGTAAAGTAAAAGTCACCATGAATGAGGAACTCATTCAAAAATCCCTGGAGCTTGCCGGATACAACATGCTGGTCACTTCCGAGATTTCCATGAAAGATAAGGATGTCTACAATGCATACCACAATCTCTGGAGAATAGAAGAATCCTTCCGGATCATGAAGTCACAGCTGGATGCCAGACCGGTATACTTGCAAAAACAGGATACCATTGTTGGACATTTTTTAATCTGCTATCTGGCCGTATTACTGACAAGATTACTGCAGTTCAAGATATTAAAAAATGGTTATAGTTCCGAAGAGCTGTTTGAATTCGTACGTGACTTCAGAGTTGCCAAAATATCAGACAGAAAATATATAAATCTATCGCATGGTACATCATTTATCAGGGAATTGTCAGAGCTGTGCAGCTTACCACTGACATCGTATTTTTTGAACGAAGGAGACATCAAAAAAATGCTAAGCCACAGGTTTTAATCCTTGGCTTAGCACCATGTTTTATACTTCAACTCCGAAAGTCAGGTATTATGCAGAAATAATGTGTGAATGTCAATCAAAAATGACGAACACACATTAAATTACAACAAAATAATGTGCGTTCGTCAAATGAATTATTTAATGCTTCATTTAGCTCCGATCCACCATATCTTTCACCCGGGCACGGAATATACATTTCTCCGCATCAATGGCTGCCACAAAGCAGGAATACTGCCCGCCAATCTTGATGATGATCGGTCCGCCAGTTGTCGGAGATAAACGGTTCGGGTAAAAACAGTATACAGAGATATTGGGGACTCCCGGAATTTTTCCGATCCAGTTTTTCCCCTGCATCTCCACACACTCAATGATAATGTTGCTATGCAGAGGGAAACGTTCCTCGATACCGATCCATTCGGACTTTACACAATCTCTTCTGGAAACCAAAAACCGCGGCTCTTCCTCCGTAGATTTCGTCGTGTACCCTTTAATTTTCACATCAATGATCTTTCCGGAGACCGCCTGCTCCTTGATATTTGCCGCATAGCCATGGATCCATTCCGAATACGGCAGCACTCCCGGAATGGAAAGCCCCAAAATATCAACCACAATGTAATTCTGCAAATCCCGGCACAAAACCACAATGGCCTTTACCTCTAACTCTTCCCCGGCCTCTATAGATTTTTTAATCTTCTCCAAAGCTGCCGGCCTGTATTCCGCCTGCGCGGCCCGGTAGCTTAAATAGACCGTCCTCTCCTCCCGGTCAACTCTGGTGATTTTTACATTATAACACCGTTCCAGGAGATACGTTGCGCCAAAAATTCCCTTATAAAGCGTGGACTCCTCAGTCGGCATGATCAGCTGAACATCCCCGTCATATGCCTGCAGCCCTTTTTCCTTAATTTCCTGGGTAAACCGGATGTCTGTCAAAAGTTCTCCCTTTTCCATCAGGTATTCCTACTGATCCAGTTTTTTCTGGGCTTCTGCCTCCTTAGATTTCGCGGTGCCTCCTAAAAATCCCAATAATTCTAATCCAGTTCCATTCTCACTCATAAATTTGTCCTCTCTTCTTAATTTAATAATATTCCGATCCCCCAGGTAAACAGGAGAAAAAATCCCGGAATTCCCACAATAAATGTCAAAAAAATCCTGCGAAACAACAGCTTGTCCCTCCTCACCAGTAATAGAAGCAAAAAACCAATGACCAGAGAAAAGCCACTCACTGGCAGCGCTAGCATCCGCACCTTTCGGTAAAACTGTTCAAACAGTGCAAAGATCGTTTCCGTGACCCCACCATAAGCGGAACCGCTATAATCCTCCAGTTCCGACATGACGCGGTCATACGCATCCTCCAGCTTCCGTTTCTTTTCCCAGAGTTTTTCATTCATATCCGGAGCATGCAAAGTAATTGCCGGCCATGCCCTGATAAATTTTCCTGTAAAGTATCTGCACCAGGACTTAATCACCATCTGTACTCTCCACTCCTTCCATTCCAATATCCTCAAGATCTGCAAGGTCAGGCAGGTCATTATCACCATCTTGCGGATCCTGGAACACCTGACCAGTAAATGCCTTCATAAGTGGCGTTCCCGCCTTGATCGGTATGCTGGCAGCCACACTTCCCAAATCCGAAGCATTGATGAAGAAGCTATCATCAAATTCTGTCTGCACAATCTCCTTTTTAACCATATCTCCACTTATCAGCTGGCCGGCCGGAATGTCAGTTTGCGCATAATATACCTCATGCTCCAGGGCCTTTAATTCCTTTTCTTTCTTTTGCAGTTCATCTTCCGCCTGCCGGTTTTCTTCCTCAAGTCCTGTAATGAATGTATCTGCCTTCGTGACCATCCGGTTATACCTGTTGTTTGCGCTGCAGGCCGATACCATAAATCCCATACATGCCACTAACAGCGCTCCCGTCACTATCCGGAACCCAAATTTTTTAAAGTCCCGCGGCCGTTCTGAAAAACGCTGCTCAACAGAATCGCTCCTTTTATATTTTTCTTCCTTGTATGTACCATCCAGAAGTTTTAAAAAGATCTGCCTGCACGCTTTTCCTGGATAAAATGGATTGCTCTCATATGGAATTGCTGCAAGGACCGTATTCTCCGGCAAAAGTTCCTTTACATCTCCAAAGTCCGAACCGACACAGCGGGAACTGATCAGTACCTTGCACTCATCTTCCCCAGGCATTCCCTTTATATCTTTTAAAAGTTCTTTTAATTCATGCTGTTTCCATTCTGCCTTTGATGTTACAATGAAGCGGTTTTGCATCCTCGCATACACATGAAAGATCGTTTCCTGGTCCAGACACCCAAAATCATAGACAATAAAATCATATAAGGGCTTATAGTCCAGCTGGAATTTCTGGAGTGGAACATGGTAATAGTAATCCAGCGTTCCGATTGCAAACTTTGTGATCCCATCCACCTGCTCTTCCTCCCGCTCCTGGCGGCAGAGTTGCTCAAAGCATCCATCCGCATCATCCAGTTCAACGATCGCAGCGCGCTTTCCCTCATGTGCCAATGTATTGGCAAGAAGAATGGAAATGGTTGTGCATCCAACCCCTATGTTGGTCGCCATAACCCCGATCTCACATGCCTGTCTCTTTGCCGGTTTACGTTCTGTCGGTTCCTCCTGTTTTCTTTTAAAAAATCGCCGTATTGCTTTATTCTTCGGCTGCTCTTCCCCTCCCGTATCCGCTTTTTCACCTGCCTCCTCTTTCTCTGGCTGACCGGAGGGCTTATAAAGGTATGCGTACTGTTCTTCCGCCATCTGACAGATCAGGGCAAAGCGCGGCTCCCGTTTTAACATTTCACATATAGGATCCGGGAGCTGGCAGACGATAGATGCCACCTGACTGGCCGGAATTCCATTTACCAGTACAGACATCCGCTGGATCAGGTCCGTGTACGATCCGTCATATTCCAAAAGATACTGGATACTGGCATTCACGTCCATATTGCGATACTGGACCACATGGTCCCCTCCGGCGACCCCGTAATAAGCCCGGGCCTCTTTTTTCGTCCGGCCGTTGCAGTACCATTCTGCGATTTTTTCAAAACTGGCATCTTCCTGGTAAACCGCCGTGTATATCCCCAGGCTTTCAATTTCCTTCATATAGTCGCTGCCACGCATTTCAGAAACTACCACGAACACCTGTAAATCACCTTCCGCCGTAGAGCAGATCTGATCAATGTCGCGCGGGGAAAGTTTTTCCTGATCCTGGTACTGGCTGAGTACCACCGCGTGTATTTGTGGATTGGCCCGGACAGACCGGATCACACTGTCTTTTCCAGAGCGAAATTCTATTCTGTGGACCGTGACTCCGCGTTTTGCAAATACACTCCGAAGTTCTTCTGCTACCGAATCGCCATCCCCGCTCATTTCCGTTGCGATCAGAAGGTCTAATTCCTTTTCCATACTCACCTCTTTCTGCCAAATAGTCTGCGCAAAAATCCTCCAGAACATTTTTCTGGTTTCTCCAGTTCTTCATCTACCGCGACTGCTGCCCTGGCAAGTGTTCTGATTTCTTTTGAAAACAGGGACCCTTTGTCACTTGATGCTGCTTCCCCGACATTCGCAAAACTTCTGGCATCCTGATTTGTATGTATGATACAGGTCGGTTCCATAGTTAGGATCCTGGCCACATGGGATATTCCAAGCTCGCATTTTTTATCATCAAGCGGCACCTGGTTTATAACCATCCGGATATTAGATTTATCTATCCGAAATTCACTAAGCACATCCAGGAAATTGCGGGCGTCCTGCACTGTGGACGTATCCAGGGAAAGGATCAGCAGGATCAGATCCGATTTTTCCAGGGGAATGACGGTCGTATCCTTTAATGTATTGCAATTGTCAACCAGAATCAGATCATAATCGCAGCGCCTCAGATTATCCATAATCGCCTCTGCAATCTCACAATCCAGACGCGCCGCTTCCATTGCATTATCACTTCCGGCCAGGATATGGATCTGCTCATCGTATTCGATTACATATCTGGATACGATGTCCGCCGGCGAATATGCAGGAATGTATCCCAGCCGCTCCCTATCGTTACAGATCCGTTTCACCCAGTCCATTACATTGGGCGATGGGCAGATACCAAACGCACTGTCCACATCCCCAAATTCCCAGTCCGCATCAAGCACCAAAATTTTAAGCCGTCTTCCATTTCTCTTCATATCCGATAGGACATAGGCTAATTCCCTCACAATGGTAGATTTCCCTACGCCGCCTTTTGGGGAATATACAGAGATCATCTGCTGCTGCAGGGACACGTTTGTAACCGGCTGGCTTAAACCGATCTGTTTATAGGTCCTCCTAACTGCTCTGTTTATCGTATGCATTGGCGTTAGATTCTCTTCCACAGGCATACGTTTGATAACTGTCTGCGGTTCCCGTGTATCCGGAGCGGGTTCTACCGAAGCTTTTCTACAGGCAGCCACTGTGGGTTTGGGGTCCTGTGTCTGGGTATCCGGCAAAGGGTCCGGCATTTCTTCTGGTTTGGCCGTGGCCGGTTCCGGGCTTAACGCTTCCTCTGTTTTCTCCACTGTCGCTGCAGGAATCTCTTCTTCCATTTTTTCTGCAGTATTTTCGTTAATTGCTGGAGCAATTTCTTCTTCATCAGCTTTTTCTTCTGCTGCTTCCAAAACCGCCTGCGCAGCCCCATCGTCAGTCACAGTTGCAGGTGCCTCCGGCAAACTATCCGGCGGCATATCCTGTTTTATCTGCTCTTTCGTATGGACATCCGCACTATTAAACAGATCCTCAAATTCACCAAAAAAGTCCTCCGGAAGGATCGCATCCAGTTTTTCCTGTACAGAAGGCTCTTTTTCCTCTGCTTTCTCTATTACGGATTCATTTTCCTGAACAGGCGGTTGAGTGGCTACCCTATTGACCGGCAATCTTTCCTGTTCTGCCGTCCTGTCCAGATTTTCATGATCCGCAGCCGCTTCCTTTAATAAGTTCGAAGTCCGAACTGGTCTTGCCATAATCTACCTCCAAAAAATTACATTCAGAAACGGAAGATACTCCCGCAGCTGTGTGATCAGCGCGATCCCGATCTCCACCATTTCTTTACGCGGCCCCGGGAAACATACGGACGCAAGCCCCAGCAGGCAGAACCCGACAAAAATAGTGGCTGCAAGAAACCGGACAATCTGACCGGCTGCCTGGATCATAACAGTAAGCGTATTGGAATGCTCCACAATGATGATATCCGTTGAATCCTGCAGGCCATGCTGCGCTTTCAACCGTTCCGTCTCCAGACTTTTTCGTTTCAACCGTTTCTGTTTTCTCTTTTGTGTCCTTTTTGTAAATACGTTCATACTCCTCCGCTAAAACAATAAATGTTTACTCCTTAAATATTTTTCCATCCGGCCACGCTCGTCTTCCCGCAGCCGGTCTTCCACTGCCTGCTGATATGCGATCTGATCCACACGCTCCGGAGCATCCAGACTATCCAGTATCGTGTTCGTATACTGCATAAAAGCTGTTTCAATGATCTGCTCATTCGCAACCGCACGCTCCTCTTTTGTGGCATTTACCATGCTGTTTTTAAGCCCTGAATAAACCTGCCTTGCGCTCACCGCGCTGTCCGTATACGCATGGTGCATGGTTCTGCGAAATTCCGGCTTCTGGATTTCTGCCTCATAGAATTGCTGCATGATTGCCGCGTCTTCATCCGAAACCGTGTCTGCATAGGTTACCTGTGGCCCAGACTGTACTCCCGCATCTTTTCCTACTGCTTCCACATCTGACTGGTAAGACGGCTGTTCCTTTGATCCCGGCCCGGAAACCGTCTCTACAGATGACGGATTATTATCCTGTGACTGGGATACGGTCGTAACAGTCGGCTTTGATGAGGAATGTACATTCACTTCCAACATTTTTTGCGGTTCTTCTTCGTAAACATTCAGTCCTTCCGGATTGTTTCTGTAGGCTTCTGCCTTGTCTTTCAGGATCGTTGCTCCTTTCTGCAGCAGCGGGCCGCCCCTTCTTACAAGTTCGACACCGCCTTCATACACCGGTTCGGCCAGAACTTCGCCTAAAACACCTCCGGCATTTGCGCCCATTGCGCCGCCTATGGCTGTCATCTGCATCTTTGCTGCCGGAGAACTGAATGCGGTCATGGCCATCCCGGCCGTTGCTCCAAAGGTCATCCCGGCCATGGTGCCTGCCGCGGTTGTCGCACCTCTCACCCTGGTCTTTGCGGCTCTTTCCCGGTACAGCGCCGCTTTCCGTTCCAGGGATATATTCTTAAATTGTGGTGACTCAAAATTATCAATGGTCGCATATTGATCCAGTATCTCCTGTTCTTCTTCCGAGATACCATTTCCAATTCCGCTCACACCGCCTCCAAAGCTACTTCTGGATGGTGAAATCGCACTCCGGGCCCTGGCCGATAGAGCATCAATACGGCCAATTTCTTCCTTTGTCCGGGCATTCTCACCGCGGAGCCTGGACTGTTCTTCCATACGGACAGAGCGCGAATGCTCCGCTTCTCCAATTCCCTGATCCAGTTCCCGGATCCTCGCATATCCGTCCGCCGATGGGGTATCCCCTCGTTTTTTCTGTTCATTCTGCTCCGCCTGGATCGCCTGTTTTTCAGCCTTCATGGACGCGATCTGTTCATTATCCATGGCAATTTCTTCCCCAATGGACGCGATTTTGGAATCATTGGAACGAATATTTTCATTTAAAGAATCCTTCTTGCGCCCAAGTGCATCAATACCACTGGCAATATTCTGTGCGGTCGCTGCAGCCTGGGCATGCGGGCTTTTTTCATGCATCTCCTCTTTCGGTGTGGGCTGATAGCCAAAAGCAAAGGAAGTTTCCGCATCATCCATATCCAAATCCGGATTTTCTCCTATGATATCTTCCATTTCGCTCTGCAGCACCTCACCTTTGTTGACATCTTCCAGATCTTGCTTTTTCTGGACATCTGCCAGGTCATCCGTCATATCCGCGTTTTTCTTATCGGATTTTGCATCCGCAGATGCATGGGCCAGCGCACCGGCCGCCGCTCCAATTCCGCTTCCGATAGACCGCATCAGGCTTGTTGCCCCCATAATGGTTCCAAACCCGGCAAGTTCCATTCCCATGCCATTTCCAATATGTAAAAATCCACGAATGACGCCCCGCGCCGGTATAATACAGCCGCAGATAATGAGGGCGATCAGGGCATAACCTTTACTTTCCTGGGCCGTCCCGATGATCATAAAAAACATGGGGATAAGCAGCAGGCAGGAATCGATCACCGGGTTTAATAAAATTCCCAGCACCTGCCGCATCCAGTTGGATATCGTTCCCCGCTCGACCATTTCAAACAATGCGGCAAATGGAAACAGCAGAACCAAAACCACCATGCAGACGGCAGCGGAAATATAGCAGACGGCCAGATACGCCTGATAAACAACCGCACCTACATATAACATCGAATTGATAAACACGACCTTGCCGTTTGGTTTTGCCATTGCACGAAACTGGCTGATCAGGTTGTAGTCTCCTCCCGAACCAAAGAAAAAGGCATAGGAATTATCCCCCATGTTGACGCCGGAGCCAACACTATCCGCCACCTTAAGGATCATCGACTGGCTTCCAGTCATGATCGCATGGAGCATGGCATCTCTCAGATATAACGCAATTCCAAGAAGCTGGGGGAACAGAATAAAACCAATACTGCTAGCAACAAATAGTTTTGTCATGCCCAGCAGCCGTTCCTTGACCCGCGGATTGCCATTTGAGTAGAGGAAACCAACCAGGTAGTATAAGAATACTGGCACCATAAGCGTAAAAACCAGGTTCCGCAGGTACCCATACATCGCCATACCCACCAGGCCATATATGTTGCCAGTCCCCATGTCAAAGGAAAACAGCGCCACGTCCCCAGTACGGGCAGAGGCACCTCCCACTCTTCCGAATATGATCGCGTTTAAGTCACACCCAAAAGAAGTCAGCAAAAAATTCAGCCCGTCACCAATTCCTATACAGAACTCCCCCAGCAGTTCGGCGAAAATTCCTCCGTCCAGCATGTCCGGTGTACTGGAATCAGGTGCGTCCCCGGCGGAATCATAAATACTCTGGTCCGCACGGTCCGTCCACGGCCCATCCGCATAAGAAGATACCGGTACCATGCAGAATGTAAGTACAAATATAAGAAGCAGCAGCCGGACTGTCTTCCTGCTGATGATCTGCACATGTTTCATTGGCTTCATGCCCCCTGTTTCATCCTTGCGTGTTCTGCGATCTTTTCTACGTCTGTTTCCACTACATCAAACTCACTGTCTTTTAGATAATCCGCCTGGATGAACACCGCGCGCTTCGTGGGAATGTCAACCAGACATAGCTCTCCATATTTTTTCGCCTCGGACGTACCGCCCAGATTAAGTACCGTATCCACCTGGGACTGGGTAAGATTTGTAGTATCTTTGATGTACTGCCCGTCCAGATAGTTATGACGAAACAGCATAAAGGTCTCCGTGGATTTTAAGATTTCCTCCGTATCCTGATACTTTGCAAAATCCTTTACGGACTGGAGGATTAGCCATGGGGCTGTATGACGTTTACGCGCTACGCGGTATAGGGCATTCTCAAACATACGGGCTCCTTCAAATTTTAAAATACGGTGTGCCTCATCGGTGGACACAATGAGTTTTCTTGCCTTATTCGGATTGGTAGAGTTTTTCTTGATAAAGTTTTCCTCGATATAAGACTGTACGACCATGATCATATTAATGCGCTCCGTCTCATCCGTAATCTGCGACAAATCGAAGTTATGGAATGGCAGCGACATATTAATAGAAAGCGTGGACTGGCAATCCAGGTATGCCTGGCTCCCATGGATTTCCCGAAGATAATAGATCTTGCCTTCTTCATGATTATTACAGATATGGGCACCTCTCTCGGTTCTTTTTAATGTGGACAGCTCTTCTCTTGTGAATTCCTTCATGCAATGAGGACAGTAATACATTTCACGCACGCGATCCTCAAATATATCCAACAGGAGGGAGAACGCGTTTTCCTTGAAACTGTCCTTATTCTCCCGCGCATCCAGTAATATTGCACGATAAAAATCATGCATCTGGGGCAGCCGCTTCTTTCTCCGCCCTGACCCAAAGGATCCTCCGGATGCTGGCACCGTTTCATAAAGAGACGCTGCATCCTTATCCCGAAGGCCACAGTCAGCATAGATTTTCCTTACATTCTTTGAAATAATGGATTTAATGCGGGAATATTCCGTCGGCTCAAATTCACCAACCATGCCATTGGTCGTAAAACTGGTTGCCAGTACCATCAGGATATTCGTCATGTCCACGATCTTTTCTTCCAGATACAGCGTTGGTATCTCCTCTCCGGTTGCCCGGTTATATTCATACTCATCGCTGATCTCGAAAAAATTAAGTTGGGAGTCGGAATAATTGGAGATCAGATAATTGACTCCGCCTACAGCTTCCGCCACTATGGAATACTCACCTCTCTTTCCATCGCCAGGGAGAGGTTCATAGTCAATATTCGCAATATGCACGCCGAAATCCACCTGCCTGGAAAACAGCTGCTTCACGGTGGCCGACTTTCCGTATCCGGACTGCCCCGCGATCACGGCTCCGTAGGAAAAATGAGTCTTATCAAACGGGTCAAACGTAACCGGCATTCCAGAGTAGATAGATCGGCCAAACACGCAGCCCTTTTCATGGAAATATTCACTTGTGGTATGGTTAAAAATCAGGGATAAATAGGCCTGGCTTAAAATATGTCCCTTGATCGGCTTTTTACTCACACTCAGATTTTTCCCGACAGATATTTTTGCTTCAAAGATCTCATTGAGCGGGAGGGATGTAAAAAAAGCTTCCTTGTGCATCGCATAGCAGGAACGGAAACCGATCCCCTTTCCCCTGGAAATAAACTCTGAAATCCGCTCTGTTAAAAGCTTTAAGCTTTCCGCGCGGATCAGGAATAGAAAATATGTTTC
>OGKG01004384.1_pt1 | contig 11976 bp, 12 predicted proteins | sample 1572201 | NCBI WGS metagenome assembly OGKG01 (sample SAMEA2582146, study PRJEB24529) | metagenome | biome: Human gut stool | place: China | collected 2011 | reverse complement strand
CAAAATCCATGTAAATGAATACATAAATCCACCGTAATAAAAAATAAAACAATATATACTCCTGATAATGTAAAAAAATTTCTTGAAGTATATTATTTTGAAAAATTAAAAGTTATATTATTTATACAAATAACCATATTAAAATACCAAATATAATAAATAACAATCCCAAAATTATAGTAATAATAGAATGTCTTTTACTTTTAATTATTTGTAAACTGTATAAATTTTCATTACAAAAATGTATATAATATTCGATTTTTTGATCATTAATACCAAATTGTGATTCGTTATCATATTTCCAAAAATAAATTTTTTCTTCTGTACCAAATTTTGGCATAGTATATTTTTCAGGATTAAAAGTATTATAAGAAGAAATAATATTGTCCATGCCCAATACTTCTTTACCATCTTCATTTAAAAAAGATACAATCCATCTATTTCCAATAAAATTATGTTAATGAAACACTTTTCCAGTTGTTATAGGGTATTTAGAATAGTCTTTATCTGTATATTTTAATGCTTTTGGTACAAATAATATTATAATAATTCCTATTATTATAAATATAATACAACCTAATATATTCACTTTTTCACCTCCTTGATTTTAACTAAAGTATTTATCTAAAGAAATACAAACACCATTCAAATAATTTAAAATACCAGCATCAGTGCAAAAATCAAACTTCAAAAAATAATTACAAAGCATTTGAGTTTTCTTTCCAAACATTTTATTAATTTCATTCTTACCATATTTTCCATCACCAATAATAGGAAGACCAAGAAAAGCAAGATGAGCCCTAATTTGATGAGTTTTTCCAGTTTCAATTTGTACATCTAAAAGAGAAGTATTATCATTTCTTTTTTCCAAAACAGTAAAAGAAGTAACAATTTTAACATAACCTTTTTTTGGTACATCAGAAATATAAACTAAAGATTTTTTATTATCTTTAAACAAATATGCAACATCTCTTTTATGGCTCACATTAGGAACACCAAAAACCATTGCAAGATAATGTTTTTCGATTTCATGATTTTTAAATTTATCAAATAGAATATTTAAAGCAGTTTCATTTTTGGCAAATAAAACTAATCCAGTAGTATTTCTATCAATTCTATGGCAAGGCATAGGTTTAAATATGGAAGTGTTATATTTTTTATGAACTAAATCTGTTAGAGAATTAGTTCCAGTTACTTCAAGATTTGATGGTTTATTAATAACTAAAATATTTTTATCCTCAAACACAATATCTAAATTAATAGAAGATTGTTTGCTTTCTAAAAATTCATCTGTAATATAAACTAGAATTTCATCTCCATCATGAATAATAATATCTTTATTAACTCTTTTTCCATTAATTTTTATATCTTTTTTTCTAAGTAAATTAGAAAAAATACCAAAAGTTAAACCTGGAATATTATCTAGTAAAAATTTATTTAATTTTTTCTCATTATATTTTTTATTTACAATTAACTTTTTCATAAAAATATTATACAGGAAAATAAATAAAATATCAAGAAAAAGGCCATAGAAATAAATATTCCTATGGCCTCAAAGTTATTATGACATCATTTTGTCTAATTGATAAAATGCTTTTTTAATCTTTTTGTCTTTAAAACGTAACTCATAAGAAATCGAGTTATTGTTTAAATTACTAGTTAAAGCAATCAGTTTTGCTAACTGTTTAATTTGCTTAAGAAGCAAATTTTCAACTGCTGAACTTCTTGAAATGTATTTGAAAATATCACTCCAGGATTCAGGAATGTATGTTAGTAAGTTACTGGGAAATATTCTACCATTTTCAGCAATTGATATTACTACTGTATTGGCTTTTTTTACAGGGTGATGTTTCTTCTTATAAACCCGGTAAAGTAAATCTTCTCGAGTAACATTGTTGAAATCAGCAATTTCTTGCAGATTATTATAAATACAGGATGCAGAAACCTCAAAGATTTTTGCTATTTCTGAAATACTTTTTCCAGCTTTCCGGTATTCTAAAAAGCCTTCTTTCATTTTTTTAACCTTATAAGCAACTTCTTTTGTCATTTATATAACCTCCTATAATTTTTTGGATTACAATCCTAAAATTGTGATAAATATCTATAAATTTATTATATCACGAATAATATGAAAAATTAATTTTATGTAAATTTTACAAAAGTTATTGAAAATCAATAAAAAAAAGAGTATAATAAATATATTAACAACCAGGAGGTATAACAGATGGAAAAGGAAAAAATGAGTCGGGAAGAGACAGAAATAATGTCTTTAGAAAAGGCAGACCACTTTTTACGGCATATAAAAATGCATGCTGATGAGGTGAAATCAGGAACATTTAACAAAGATAAAGAAGATTACTTGAATAAGCTAAGAAAAGCTCAGAGAGTAGCATTAGAGATAAGTCATGATATTATTTATATATTGAGACTTAGAGAGTTTAAAGGTTATGAAAATGCAGATTTTTCTTTTAATGTTGACTTGCCTAAGGATTGGGAAAATCATGAATTTAGAATATTTGATTGCCAGTCCTTTAGAGTGGGATGCAAGCTGGGAAAGGCTTTAGAGATGGGAATTGATGAGATGAACATCAAAATAGAACTGAAAGATCTGGAGGAACAGATGCAGGCATTAGGTGATGCAATTCAAGACTCAGAAGTCCTGATAAAAATGTTAGAATAACTTTTTTTATCAACAATTTAAATACCCTAAAAACAAAATGTAATATGTTTTGATTTTAGGGTATTTTTCAATTTCTACCACTTGATTTTTACACAAAAATGAAGTATAATCAAAAACGTAAAAAAAGAGAAAAGACTATATAAAATTATATCTAGTCATAAGAAAGGAAGAACAAAATGAAAGCAATAGAAATAAGAAATAAATATTTAAACTTTTTTAAAGCACATGGACACACAATAATACCATCAGCACCATTAATACCAGAAAACGACCCATCAGTATTATTCACAACAGCAGGAATGCAACCATTAGTACCATATCTATTAGGAGAAAAACACCCATCAGGAACAAGACTAACAGACTATCAAAAATGTGTAAGAACAAATGACATAGAAGAAGTTGGAGACAATAGACATTTAACATATTTTGAAATGCTAGGAAACTGGTCATTAGGAGATTACTTCAAAGAAGAATCAATTCAAATGAGCTTTGATTTCCTAACAAAAGAATTACAAATTCCAGTAGAAAAATTATCTGTAACAGTTTTTGCAGGAGACGAAGATTGTCCCAGAGACACAGTTGCAGCAGAATGTTGGAAAAAAGCAGGAATATTAGATGGTCATATTTATTATTATGGAAAAGATGACAACTGGTGGATTGCTGGAGAAGAAGGACCATGTGGACCAGATACAGAAATGTTCTACGATACAGGAAAACCAGCATGTGGACCAGATTGTCAACCAAGTTGTGACTGTGGTAAATATGTTGAAATATGGAATAATGTTTTCATGGAATATTTTAAAGACAAAGACGGAAATTATTCAAAATTATCACAAAGAAATGTTGATACTGGACTAGGATTAGAAAGAATGACAATGTTATTACAAGGAAAAGAAACACCATTTGACACAGAATTATTTAAACCAGTAATGGACAAACTATCAGAACTACAAAAAATAGATAACATAGAAAGCAGAAGAATAATTGCAGAACACTTACGTTCAAGCATGATGATAATATCTGATGGTGGTAGACCAAGTAATGTAGATAGAGGTTATATCTTAAGAAGATTAATCCGTAGAATGGTTAGACATATGAATAAACTACAGATCAATCTAGATGAAATATCAACATTAATAGATATCAATGTAGAAAACCTAAAAGAAATGTACCCAGAACTAGAAAAAAATGCAGAAACAATAAAAAATGTAATAATTGAAGAAAAAGATAAATTTGTAAAAACACTAGCACATGGTGAAAAAGAATTTGAAAAAGAAATGAATAGAGCAAAACAATCTGGAAAAGATAAAATAGAAGGAAACGTTGTATTTAAATTATATGATACATACGGATTCCCACCAGAAGTTACAAGTGAACTTGCAAAAGAAAATGGAATGACTGTTGATATGAAAGAATTTGATGAATTATTCAAAGCTCACCAAGAAAAATCAAGACTAGGTTCAGAACAAAAATTTAAAGGCGGACTTGCTGAACAAAATGATACAACAATAGCATATCATACAGCAACACATCTTTTAAATGCAGCATTAAAAGTAGTATTAGGACCAGAAACACATCAAAGAGGTTCAAACATAACAACAGAAAGAATGAGATTTGACTTTAACTGTGATCACAAATTAACAGATGAAGAAAAACAAAAAACAGAGGATTTAGTAAATGAATGGATCAAAGAATCTCTTCCTGTAACAGTAGAAGAAATGTCAAAAGAAGAAGCTGTAAAATCAGGAGCTGAATGTATGTTTATAGAAAAATACCCAGACATAGTAACAGTATATTCAATAGGAAATGTATCAAAAGAACTATGTGGTGGACCTCATGTGAAAAACACAAGTGAAATTGGAAAATTCAAAATCAAAAAAGAAGAAGCAAGCTCTGCAGGAGTTAGAAGAATAAAAGCAGTTATTGAGAAATAGGAAAGAAGAGGGAAGATAAAAATGGAAGATTGTTTATTTTGCAAAATAATAAAAGGAGAAATTCCTTCAACAAAAGTATATGAAGATGAAGATATACTAGCATTTAACGATATAAATCCAGCAGCACCAATTCATATATTAGTAATACCAAAAAAACATATAGAATCATTAGCACATATGCAAAAAGAAGATGAAGCTATAGTAGGAAAAATATATGGAGTTATTAATAAAATAGCAGAAGAAAAAGGCTTCAAAGATAATGGCTATAGAGTAATTGTAAACTGCGGAAAAGATGCTGGACAAGAAGTAATGCATTTACATTTTCATATTTTAGCAGGTGCAAAATTTGGAGATAAAATTGTGTAATTAATAATTGTAAAACTTAAGAAAATATGTTATAATAAAAACATAGAGTAAAAGTACGGAGGTAAAAAGTTATGTTTGAAAGTAAATATAGTAAAGTATTAACTATAGTATTAGTTATAGTAATAGTAGCAATACTTGGATTATTAGGATTTTTAGGATATGACTATTATAAAAAATATTCAACAACAAAACAAGCATCAGAATTTGTAAATAGTTATCAAGGAGATGTGACAACAGGTGATAGTGGAAATACAACAACTGATACAGACAATAATGAAGTAACAAATACTACATTAGATGGATTAGATGAAACACCAAACACTGGAACAAACTCAAGTTCAAGTACTGGTTCAAAGAAAACCTTTAAAGGATTTACAACAGTTGGAACAATGAAAATTCCAAAAATAAATTTTGAATATCCAATATTAGAAAAAATGTCAACACAAAGTTTAGCAACATCAGTAGTTGCACTATATCCAAGTGGAGACAATATAAATCAACCGGGAAATACAGTAATAGTAGGACACAACTATAGAAATGGATTATTTTTCTCTAACTTAAAAAAATTATCAGTTGGAGATAAAGTATATATAACAGATTATAGGGGAACAAGCATAACATATACAATATATAACAAATTCGAAGCATCAGAGTCAGACACATCATTCTATGATAGAGATACAGCAGGAAAAGCTGAAATAACATTATCAACTTGTACAGATGCAAGTAATGATCAAAGAACAATTATTTTTGCAAAACAAGATTAAAAATAATAAAATAAAAATAAAGGAATTTCTAAAAATTCCTTTATTTTTTGTTTCAAATTGTATATAATACAAATTGTATATAAAAAACACAAAGGAGAGAATGCAACATGAATAAAGAACAAGCCAAAAAAAGAATACAAGAATTAAGAGAAAAAACAGAATATTATGCAAAAAAATATTATGATGACGATAACCCAGATATATCAGATTTCGAATATGATATGTTAATGGTTGAATTAAAAAATTTGGAAAAGGAATACCCAGAATTTATATCAAAAGAATCTTTAACCCAAAAAGTAGGAGGACATGTAAAAGAGGGATTTGAAAAAGTAACACATGAAGTCCCTTTACAAAGTTTACAAGATGTTTTTAGTTTAGAAGATATAGAAGATTTCTGCCATAAAATGGAAGAAAAGGCAGTTGAAAACGGAATTAAAGAAATAAAATATGTAGTAGAAACAAAAATAGATGGATTATCATCAGCCTTAGAATACAAAAATGGAAAATTTGTTAGAGGTGCAACTAGAGGAAATGGATTAGTTGGCGAAGATGTAACGCAAAACTTGAAAACAGTAAAAACAATTCCTATGGAAATAAATGATAAAATAGATATAACAGTACGTGGAGAAGTATTTATATCAAAAAAAGATTTCGAAGAAATGAACCAAGAAAGAGAAGAAAATGAAGAAGAATTATTCGCAAATGCACGTAATGCAGCAGCAGGTTCATTAAGACAATTGGATAGCAAAATAACAGCTAAAAGACCACTTGATATATATATATTTAATGTACAAAAAATAGAAGGAAAAGAATTTAACTCACACTTTGAAGAACTTGAATATTTAGAAAAACTAGGATTTAATGTAAATCCTGTACGTATACCATGTAGCACTATACAAGAAGTAAAAGATGCAATTAATAAAATTGGAGAAATGAGAGAAAACTTAACATTTGGAATAGATGGAGCAGTTGTAAAAATAGATAATCTAAAATTTAGAGAAATATTGGGAACAACAGTAAAAACTCCAAGATGGGCTGTTGCTTACAAATACCCACCAGAGCAAAAAGAAACAATATTAAAAGACATCGTATGTCAAGTTGGAAGAACAGGGGTAATAACACCTATGGCAATATTAGAACCAGTGAAAGTGGCAGGTTCAACTTTATCAAAAACAACTTTACACAATGAGGATTTTATAAAAGAAAAAGGATTAAAAATAGGAGATACAGTAGTAATTCAAAAAGCTGGAGATGTAATCCCTGAAATAGTAAAAGTTGTTGAAGAAAAAAGAACAGGAAATGAAAAGGATTTTGAAATGCCAAGAGTATGTCCTGTATGTGGAGCAGAAGCAGTAAGAGAAGAAGGAGAGGCAGCAGTGAGATGTACAGGAATTGAATGTCCGGCAAAATTATTTAGAAATCTAGTTCACTTTGTATCAAGAGAAGCAATGAACATTGATGGACTAGGAGAAAATATCATACAACAATTACTAGACAAAGAATTAATTCATAATATATCAGATATATATGAATTAGAATTTGAAGACATAGCATCTTTGAAAAAAAATGGAAAGAAATTTGCTCAAAATTTAATAGATAGTATAAATGCAAGTAAACAAAACGATTTATATAGATTAATAACAGCTTTAGGAATAAGACACGTTGGTGGAAAAGCTTCAAAATTATTGGCTAGAAAATATAGAACAATGGACAATTTATCTAATGCAAGCTTTGAAGAATTAAGTGAAATAAAAGATATTGGCGAAGTTATGGCAAACAGTATTAGAGAATTCTTTTTACAAGAACAAACAGAAGACTTGTTAAAAAAATTAAAACAAGCTGGTGTTAATATGAATTGTTTAGAAGAAGAAAGTACAGACAAAAGATTTGAAGGAAAAACATTTGTATTAACAGGAAGTTTACAAAAATATACAAGAAAAGAAGCGGAAGATATAATAGAAAGATTAGGTGGAAAAACATCAGGCTCAGTATCTAAAAAAACAGATTATGTACTAGCAGGAGAAGAAGCAGGAAGTAAATTAACAAAAGCTCAAAGTTTAGGAATTCAAATAATATCTGAAGAAGAATTTAGCCAAATGATAAAATAAAATTATGGAGGAAAAAATGGAAGAAAAATATACATTTGAAATGATGTGGGAAGATTTAAATAATGGTTACCAAATTTTCTATACTTATGTAAGAAATAGATATTTATTATTTAAAACAGCACCAAATTGTTATACACAAAAATTATTATCAGACCATCCAAAAAATCCACAACCCAAAATGTCAATGCTAACATTAAAAAGGGTTAGAGAGATGTTTCCACACATGGAAGATATTGAATATAAAATTATAAATGATTAAAAAAAGGGGTATTAAAAATGGCTATAATAATAGATGGAAAAGAATTAGCAAAAAAAATAAGAGCAAATTTAAAAATAGAATGTGAAGAATTAAAAAACAAACAAATTAATCCAAAATTAGCAGTAATAATGGTTGGAGATGACCAGGCATCAAAAGTATATGTTAGAAATAAAAGTAAAGCATGTGAAGATGTAGGAATAGAATATAAAGAATATTTATTAAGTTCAACTACAACACAAAAAGAACTAATAGAGCTAATAGAAAAATTAAATCAAGATAAGACAATAAATGGAATATTATTACAAAGTCCAATACCTGCAAATTTGGATATAAATGAAGCATTTAGAACAATATCACCTCAAAAAGATGTAGATGGATTTAATCCGGTAAATGTTGGGAAACTTGTATTAAACCAAGATACATTCGTATCATGTACACCATATGGAATAATGAAAATGTTTGAAGAATATAATATTGACTTAACTGGAAAAAATGTGGTAATATTAGGAAGAAGCAATATCGTAGGAAAACCATTAATGCATTGTTGCTTAAATAAAAATGCAACAGTAACAGTTTGCCATTCAAAAACACAAAATTTAGCGCAAAAAGCAAAAGAAGCAGATATATTAATATCTGCAATAGGAAAAGCTCAATTTGTAACAGCTGATATGGTAAAAGAAAATGCGGTTGTAATAGATGTTGGAATAAACAGATTAGAAAATGGTAAAATCACAGGAGATGTGGATTTTGAAAATGTGAAAGAAAAAGCAAGTTATATAACACCGGTTCCGGGGGGAGTTGGACCAATGACAATAGCTATGCTTATGAATAATGTAATTAAAGCAACTAAAAGGCAAAACGGAATGATAGATTAAAAAATATTAATGTGGGACACAGTATAATTGTGTCCTTTTTTTATGCCAAAATAAGGAGAAATTAAGATATGGAAGAATTAGAAAATAAAAGATACTGGATATGGTTAAGTTTAATTAAAAATTTAGGTAGCAAAAGAAAATTAAAGCTATTAGAATTGTATAAAACTCCAGAAGAAATCTATAAATTGACAAAAGAAGAATTAATGAATATAAATGGAATAGGAGAAGCAATTGCAAATGATATAATGATTTCCAAAAATGAAGAAATATTAAATTATCATATAAAATATATGAAGGAAAATAATATAAAAATTATCAACATAAATGAAAGAGAATATCCTCAAGCACTAAAAGAAATTTACGATCCACCAATTAGTTTATATGTTAAAGGAAATATAGAAAAATTAAACAATAAAAATATAGGAATTGTTGGATGCAGAGAATGTACGACATATGGTAAAAAATCAGCAGAATATTTTGCTTATAATCTTTCAAAACAAAATATAAATATAGTAAGTGGTTTAGCTAAAGGAATTGATAGTTATGCACATTTAGGAAGTTTAAATACTGGTAATACAATTGCTGTATTAGGAAATGGATTAGATATTATTTATCCAAAAGAAAATTTAGAATTAGCAAATGAAATTATAAAAAGAGGAGGAACAATTATCTCAGAATACCCATGTGGAACTAAACCAGACAAAATGAAATTTCCAGCTAGAAATAGAATTATTAGTGGAATAAGTAGTGGTATTATTGTAATTGAAGCAAAAGAAAAAAGTGGGACATTAATTACAGTTGATTTTGCGTTAGAACAAGGGAGAGATGTGTTTGTGGTTCCGGGAAATATAAATTCTATTAATTCAGTTGGTACAAATGATTTAATTAAGCAGGGGGCTAGGTTGGTAACAACATATGAAGATATAAGCTAATTCTATAAAAAGTAAAAAAAGAAGTAGTTCAAAAACTACTTCTAATAAATGGTGGCTCGAAGTGGAATCGAACCACTGACACGGGGATTTTCAGTCCCCTGCTCTACCAACTGAGCTATAAAGCCATACCCTTATATAAAAAAATGGCGACCTGGAACGGGCTCGAACCGTCGACCTCTAGCGTGACAGGCTAGCGTTCTAACCAACTGAACTACCAGGCCGTAAAAAGAATGGTGGTCGTTATAGGGCTCGAACCTATGACCCCCTGCTTGTAAGGCAGATGCTCTCCCAGCTGAGCTAAACGACCGTGTTCCTTTCGACATTGACTAGTATACAAGATTTAAAAATAAATGTCAATACTTTTTTGAAAAAAAATTTAATTTTTTTAAAAACTTGATTTTATTTATAAAATATACTATTATATACAAAGACAATTACATATATTATATAGAATATATGTAGGAGGTAACAAAAGATTATGAAAAATAAACTTAACGAAAAAATCAAAAAGATAATTTTAACAATTATTGTAATTATTTTAATTATAATATTAGGAATTCTTAGTAAAAAATTTGTACAAAAACAAATAGCAAAAAAATCATTTGAAAACAAAGTATTAGACTTTGCAAACAAAAATCAAACAACAATATTTTCAATCGATAAAATAGTACTTTTTAGTAGTTGCGATTCAAAAAATAAGACAAGCAGTCAAACAAATTTTACAATAGAAAATTTATATGCATATACAGACATAGCTATATTTATAAATAATAATAGTGATGAACATACACTAGAAAATACATTAAAAAGTTTAAAAATTTCTAATATAAAAATAACACAAAATCAAAATATAGGTCAACCGAATTTATATTATAAATCAATAAATGATTTTGCAAAAAGCAACTGGACCGAAGAAAATATCATAAAAGATGAATTAGAATTCAATATAAGTCAAGAAGACCAAACAGATTTAAGCAAACCAACATTATATAATAATTGTGCAAATCCAATTACATTAAGTTACATTAATCAAAATATAAAAACAGATTATACAATATTAGATACAACAAATCCAATAACATATAATGGAACACTATTAAAAAGATGTGGAGTAACACTAAGCTCAATAAAAAGTTCAATTTCATTTGAAATATCAATTGAAAATAACAAAAATGAAAAATTTAGAACACAAGTATATATAGATATTCCATATGAAGATGGAGAAAAAACTTACATATTAGCACCACAAGGATTAACAGATGGAGACAAAGTAATATCAGGAGAAACTGCTGATATTAAAGTTGGAAATTGCATGCCAATCGACAGCATTCCAGTAGGTACATTAATCCACAATATCGAATTAAATCCAGGACAAGGTGGAAAATTAGTTAGAACAGCTGGACAAAGTGCTCAACTTATGGCTAAAGAAGGAAAATATGCAACATTAAGATTACCTTCAGGAGAAATGAGAAAAGTATTAGCAAAATGTAGAGCAACAGTTGGAGTTATAGGAAATTCAGATCATGAAAACGTTAAAATCGGTAAAGCCGGAAGAAAACGTCACATGGGATGGAGACCAGAAGTTAGAGGTTCTGTAATGAACCCAGTAGATCACCCACATGGTGGTGGTGAAGGTAAAGCTCCAGTAGGACACGCTGGACCAATGACACCTTGGGGTAAACCAGCTCTTGGATACAAAACAAGAAATAAAAAGAAAGCAACTAATAAATTTATTGTTAAGAGAAGAAAATAGTTATTACTTGAGAAGTGTTTTAATACACTTCCAAAGTATAACAGTTACAGTATAAAAACAAAAGTATTTTGATTCATAAATTAAAAACTTTGAAATGGTTTTTAATTTATGAAGAATAAAGCGAAGCGAAATGAAAGGAGGACATTAAAATATGTCTAGATCAAGCAAGAAAAAACCATTCGTACAAGAAAAACTATTAAAAAGAATAGAAAAAATGAACGAAACAGGTGAAAAAGAAGTTCTAAAAACATGGTCAAGAGCTTCAACAATATATCCACAAATGGTTGGACACACAATCGCTG
>OGKG01004381.1_pt1 | contig 11982 bp, 10 predicted proteins | sample 1572201 | NCBI WGS metagenome assembly OGKG01 (sample SAMEA2582146, study PRJEB24529) | metagenome | biome: Human gut stool | place: China | collected 2011 | reverse complement strand
ACACGTCGCCCGCCGCTTCGACGAGCGACACCCGTCCGCCTTCGCGCGCATTGAGGTTGGGAATGATCTCGGCCTGCTGCAACTTGTCCTGCGACAGCTGGCTCGAAATGTTGAACCGCCGGATCGAGTCGACCTCCTCGTCGAAAAAGTCGAACCGGTAGGGCAGGCTCTCGACGTAGGAGAAGACGTCGACGATGCCGCCGCGCTGAGAGTACTGCCCCGGCTCGTAGACGAAATCCACCCGCACGAATCCGCTCTCGTCGAGCCATTCGACCAGATCGGCGGGGCGCAGGCGGTCGCCCGCCCGCACGGTCATCGTCTCGCGCCGCAGCGCCTCCGCGTCGACGACCCGTTCGGCCAGCGCTTCCGGATAGGTACAGAGCGCCAGGTATCCCGCCGGCGGCGTCCGCAGTGCATTGAGCGCCGCCGTGCGCTGCACAACGCCCTGCGCATCCTCGGCGCCGTAGACGATCGACCGCTTGTAGGACGACGGGAAAAAGAGGATGCGCCGCTCGTCCAGCAGCGCGTAGAGGTCGTTCAGGAGATAGGCGGCCGCATCGCGGTCTTCGGCGACGAAGACGTGCACGCCGCCCGTGCGGCGTATGGTCGCTGCGGCATACAACGAAAAAGCCCCGCCGACCAACTCCTTGAGATGGACGGTGACGCTTTCCGTTTCGTATTCGCGGCACAACCGCCGGAGGTTCTTCGACCCCTCGACGAGTGCCAGCATCTGCTCGCTCGCAGTCATAAAAAAGTAAGGCCGTTAGTACTCAATGCCCCGCGCCGTTCGCCCGGCTCCGCTTACAGCAGTTGTTTGCCCCGCTTGTCGAAGAAGCGCGTATCGACGATGCCGACGCTCTGGTCCGCGACGATGTGCAGCCACGTCTTGTAGCGCCACATCCAGCGCAGGCGCAGCGACCATACGCCCCGGTGAAGGAACGCCGAGACATAGGGGCTGACCTTCAATTTGAGGTATTTGTGCCCGCGGTCGATCGTCAGGTAGGAGATGTTGTTCTCGATCTTCTTGTCGAGCAGAATGGTCGGCTCGATCTTGCCCGTCCCGCCGCAGGTGGGGCAGACGTCCTTCACCTCCTCGACCGCCACGGGACGCACGCGCTGGCGCGTGATCTGCATCAGACCGAACTTCGTGAGCGGAAGGATCGTATGCTTGGCCTTGTCGGTGGCCATCAGCTTGGTCATCTCGTCGTAGAGCGTCTGCCGGTTGACCGCCTTGTGCAGATCGATGAAGTCGATGATGACGATGCCGCCCAGATCGCGCAGGCGAAGCTGGCGGGCGATTTCGCGCGCCGCAGCCAGATTGACGTCCAGAGCCGTCTGCTCCTGGTCGTCTTCGGCCTTGGTGCGGTTGCCCGAATTGACGTCGATGACGTTCATCGCCTCGGTATGTTCGATGATGAGGTAGGCGCCCCGTTTCAGCGACACGTACTTGGCGAAGAGCGACTTGATCTGCTTCGAGATGTCGAAATTGTCGAAAATGGGCACCTTGCCCCGATAGAGTTTGACGATCTTCTCCTTCTCGGGGGCGATGACGCGGATATAGTTGCGGATCTCGTTGAACATCGTCTCGTCGTCGACCGTAATCTGCGAGAACGACGAGTCGAGCGAGTCGCGGATGATGGTATTGGCGCGGTTCTGCTCGCTCAGGAGCAGCGCCGGAGCCGTCGATTTCTTGACGTTCTGCAAGGCCGTGTGCCACTTGTCGACCAGCGAACGGATGTCGTGTTCCACGTCGGCGTCCGAAGCGTTCATCGCCGCCGTGCGGATAATGACGCCGAAATTCTTGGGCAGCACCCCCTGCGCGATGCGTTTGAGCCGCTTCTTCTCGTCGGCGGAGCGGATCTTCTGCGAAATGAAGACCTTCGACGAAAACGGCACCAGCACGACGTTGCGGCCGGCCAGCGAGATGTCGGCCGTCAGGCGCGGGCCTTTGGTCGAAATGGCCTCTTTGGCCACCTGCACCATGACCGTCTGCCCCACTTCGAGGTGGGCGCCGATCTTGCCGCTCTTTTCGAGCGCCGGTTCCAGCTTGATTCCTTCGAGACGGACGCCGCGCTTGCCGGGCTGTTGCGCCGCCACGAGCTTTTTGAGCGACGAAAACTGCGACCCCAGATCGAGGTAATGGATGAAAGCGTCCTTTTCGTGTCCGATGTTGACGAACGCGGCATTCAGACCGGGCATGATCTTGCGAACCTTGCCCAGATAGATATCTCCCACCGAGAAGCCCGTCTGACACTGTTCCTTGTTGAGCTCGACGAGCACCTTGTCTTCGGCCAGCGCAATGGAGATTTCAGTCGGGGTTACGTTGATGATTAATTCTCGATTCATATGGTTTTCCTGCAAAAAGGCACTCCTGCGAACCGGCCCGCCCTTCACGAACGGGCTCGGACCCGTTTCGCGGAAAGCGGCGGCGAACGCCTCTGCGGCACCGCCGGCCGGCGAAGGATTTCCGCATTCGCTTCCGACCGCCGTTTCCGGAGCCGGAGACGCATACCACCTCTTTTTCAGCCGGTTCCGGTCTGAAAACGAAACGACCGGCCGACCGGAAACAAAGCGGGGCGGAGTTGCCTACGAAAAAATAGTTAAAGCTAAAGGCTTTCGGACCTTTAGCTTTACTATCTGTCAATACATAAGAGTGCTACTTTTTCTTATGACGGTTCTTGCGCAGACGTTTCTTCCGCTTGTGCGTAGCCATCTTATGACGCTTATGCTTCTTTCCGTTCGGCATAGTTGTAAATTTAATGGTTTGACTTTAAGTTTGGATCCGGTTCGGCCCTATTTCACCTTCGCGGCGAAGCTCTTGGCGGGCTTGAACGCGGGGATGTCGTGTGCCGGAATCGTAATCGTGGTATTCTTCGAAATATTGCGGGCTACCTTCGTGGCGCGCTTCTTGACGATGAAGCTGCCGAAGCCGCGGAGATATACGTTGTTCTTCTTCTCCAGAGATCCCTTGATGCTCTCCATGAAAGCCTCGACAATGGCCTGTACCTGTACCTTCTCGGCACCGGTGCTTTTGGCGATCTCGTTTACGATATCTGCTTTTGTCATAGTTGTAAAAAATTAAGAGTTAATATGTTAATTCCTTTCTATCCCTGCTTCTGCCACACCTTCTACACCTTTCGCTCACCACGGCAACCGCCCGCCTGCGGGTCGGTCGTTCAGCCTCGGATTCCGGAAAAAATCGCTTTTTCAGGTGTGCAAATATACTATTTATTTGATTAATCCACAATTCGCTAACATTTTTTTTCATTTCCGGCATCCGCGCGGCCCCCTCCCGCAGAAAAAAAATCTATCCGTCAGTGTGTGAGTGCCATATAACAAATAACGCGCCAAGCAGGAGGAAATTGCATGGCGGCCGGCCGGCGATGCGGAAAAAACGTCCGGCACGCAATATTTTGCCCCGAAATTGCATTATCCTATGGAAAACGTTACTTTTGCACAACCTAACCGACAGCGACATTATGGTGAAAATCCTATGGGTGGACGACGAGATCGAACTGCTGAAACCCCACGTGCTCTTCCTGCGTCAGAAAGGGTATGAAGTCGACACCTGCAACAACGGGTACGACGCGATCGACATGGCCACCGAAGGCGGCTACGACCTGATCATCCTCGACGAGATGATGCCCGGCATGACCGGACTGGAAACCCTCCCCAAGATCAAGGAGGTACGCCCCACCACGCCCGTCATCATGGTGACCAAGAGCGAGGAGGAGAACATCATGGACAAGGCGATCGGCTCGAAGATCGCCGACTACATCATCAAGCCCGTCAACCCCAACCAGGTACTGCTGTCGATCAAGAAGAACGTCCACCAGCAGCAGCTCGTCACCGAGCAGACGACGGCCGACTACCGCGTCGAGTTCGGCCGCATCTCCAACGCGCTGCAAATGGCCGAGAACTTCTCCGACTGGTGCAACATCTACCGGCGCATCACCTCGTGGGACATCGAGTTGTCGGAGTCCAGCGACGCTTCGATCAAGGAGGTGATCCAGTTCCAGAAGTCGGAGGCCAACCAGGCCTTCTCGAAATTCGTGCGCCGCAACTATTTCGACTGGATCAACCGCCGCGACGACCTCACGCCCGTCATGTCGCATACGCTCATGCGTTCGCGCATTCTCCCCGTCGCCGACGAAAATTCCAAGACGACGCTGCTGCTGATCGACAATTTCCGCTACGACCAGTGGCGTTCGATCAACCCGCTGCTGCGCGGCTACTACGACGTAGCCGTCGACGACTTCTACTGCGCCATTCTCCCCACGGCGACGCAATACGCCCGCAACGCCATCTTCGCAGGACTGATGCCGCTGGCTATCGACCGTCTGATGCCCGAACGGTGGCTCAACGACAACGAGGAGGGCGGCAAAAACCAATACGAGGAGGAGTTCCTGCGCCGCCAGTTGCAGAGCAACGGCAAGAACTACCGCTGGACGTTCGACAAACTGGTACGCCCCGAAGCGGGCCGCAAGCTGGTGGACAACATCCAACGCATCTACGACGCCGATTTCTCGGTGATCGTCTACAACTTCCTCGACATCCTGTCGCACGCGCGCACCGAGACCGACATCATCCGCGAGCTGACCGAGGACGAGGCGTCGTTCCGCTCGCTGACGCGCTCGTGGTTCGAACACTCCGACCTCTTCACGCTGCTCAGACTCCTCTCGAAGCGGGGACACACGGTCATCATCACCTCCGACCACGGCACGATCCGCGTCGACAACCCGATCCGCGTGACGGGCGACCGCGAGACCTCGCCCAACCTGCGCTACAAGACGGGGCGCAACCTCTCCTACAACCCGCGCGAAGTCTACGAAATCACGCGGCCGGAAGACATCCAATTGCCGCGCATCAACCTCTCGTCGAGCTATATCTTCGCCTACAACACCGATTTTCTCGTCTATAACAATGACGCCAACCGCTTCATCCGCTACTACAAGAACACGTTCCAGCACGGCGGCATTTCGATGGAGGAGATGATCGTGCCCTATATCGTATTAAAACCCAAACAATAAGCATGAAAACGCTCGCTATCGATTCGCTCGACGACCTTCCCGACGCGGCCGAAGCCGTCATCGACGCCCTGGCAGGCCGCACGGTGGTCGCCTTTCGGGGCGAAATGGGCGCCGGCCTACACGCCGCTCTTCCGATCTAGACGACTCTCATCGGCGCGATCCTCGACCGTCTGGGTTCCGCCGACACGGTCACCAGCCCCACCTTCGCGCTGGTCAACCAGTACGACACGGCCGGCGGACGCCCCGTCTTCCACTTCGACTTCTACCGCATCGACCGCATCGAGGAGGCCTACGACTTCGGCTACGAAGAGTATTTCTATTCGGGCAACCTCTGTCTGGTGGAGTGGCCCGAAAAAATCGAGGAGCTGCTCCCCGACGACACGATGACGGTTCGCATCCGCGTGGACGGCCCCGAGCAGCGCACGCTGTTCATCGACTGAGGCGGCCCGACGAACCGGCAGGGCGGCGCACTGTCGCAGTGCGCGCCGTGTCGTTCGCCCCGCAGGGGTCAGATGCGCGGTTTCTGCACGAGGCGGATCACCAGCGAAAGCGCATAGATCATCATGCCGTACATCACGGGGATCAACGACACCTTGAACCCGTTCAACAGCAACCCGACCGAAGGCCACTCGCCGACCTCGGCGACGACACCGGCCGCCTGAAACAGCCCCGCAAACTGCCAAAAGCAGCCTGTGACCAACGCCAGCAGGCCGATTTCACGCACCCACGCGGGGGCTTTCCACGCCGCGAAAAAGAGACAGACCAACTCGACGGAGAGCAGCGACATCGCGCCCGGACCGCCTGCAATGAAAAGATCGAACATAACGCACGGATTTTTAAGGTTCAACAATTCGGGGAATCCCCGCTGCAAAGATAGGCCGAACGCCGCACGCAGCCAAACGATCGGGCCGTCGAATCCCCCTCTTGCCGTGCAGAATCCCGTCGTCGCGCTTTTCCGGCGCCGGCGCACGGCGGAATCGGCCGAAAATCGCTACCTTTGCGTTCGCAAACCGACCGTCCGCACATGAAACGACTCTTCCCGCTGTTTTCGGCCCTCGCCGCCGTGCCGTTCGTGGCGCTGCTGCTCGTCAGCCTCGGTTACACCCTCGGCGAAGCGTCGCTGCTGGCCGTCATGTTCCTGCCCGGTCTGTTCGCCTTCCGCCATTTCCTGCCGCAAATCCGGTTCGCCGAACGACGGCGCGGGGCCCTGCAACTGTTCTATCTGACGGGAGCCGTCCTCACCTTCGAGTACGTCGCCCTGATGCTGACGAATTTCTACCTGCGCTACAACGCCTCCGTCTGGCGCTACGACATCACGATGCCCGATCTGCTGCAAAATCCGCTCTTCATCCTGCTGCTGCTCGCCGCCTGCGCGCTGCCGATGCACTGGATCGAACTCCGCTGCAACACGCAGCCCGCCCGCGACCGCTACGTCGAATTCATCTCCGACCGCCGCCGCGTCCGCCTCGAAACGGAACGGATCTCCTACCTCGAATCCAACGATTCGGAGGTGTGGATCCACACCTCGACCGGCGAATCCCTACGCACCAAGACCAAGATTTCGCAGTGGGAGCAGCAGCTCGACGACCGCTTCCTGCGCATCCACCGCTCCTATATCGTCAACGCCGACCGCGTCGCAAGGCACACGGCCGGCGCGGTGGTCGTCGACGGACGAACGCTCGAGGTTTCGCGCAAATACCGCGACAGCGTCCGCGCGGCGATCCCCGAAAGCGCGCCGTCCGCCCGCGTCCGGCACATTTCGAACGACAAGCCCTCCTGAGCGGTGCGAAAGTTGGACGATTCCGGAAAAATCGTTATTTTTGCTCCTCCGAAAACAACTACGATCATGCAGGAATATACCTCCCGCCAACAGCAGATCCGCCGCTCGGCGCAGCAGATCTACGATGTCGTCAGCCGATTCGACAACCTCACCCCCGCCCTGGCCGACCGGGTCGAGGAGTGGCAGGCCGACGAAGACACCTGTTCGTTCAAGGCCAAAGGCTTCACCGTGAAGCTGCGCATCGCCGAAAAGGAGGCGCCCAAGACGATCAAGATCGTCGGCGGCGACGGCGGCGTACCGATGGATTTCGCCTTCTGGCTGCAACTCAAAGAGGTGGCACCCTACGACACGCGGATGCGGCTGGTGCTGCACATCGACCTGAACATGATGATGCGCATGATGATCGGCTCGAAGATTCAGGGTGCGATCGACCAGATCGCCGAGGCGCTCGCCAAGTCGTTCAACGCCGCCCCGCAGGTCTGAGCGGACGCCGCCCGCAGGGCGAGCGAGGAAGGCCGGAGGGCCGGCACCGGAGGTGCGAAGGCCCTCACGGACGAACGAGCCTCGCTTTTCGCAAGAAAAGCCGTCCGCCATACCGCCACAGGCGAAACGGAGTCCGTAGGACGACGTAGCGCCGCCAATCCCGCAGCAATCGAAAGAGCAGGACGAGGAGGGCCTGCACCGGAGGTGCGAAGGCCCTCACGGACGGACGAGCCCCGCTTTTCGCAAGAAAAGCCGTCCGCCATACCGCCACAGGCGAAACGGAGTCCGCAGGACGACTGGCACCGTCCGGCAAACGTCACGGTCCGCATCGGCCGACGCTGCCGATCCTTTTTTCCGACGGCGGGATTTTGAAATCCCGCCGAAATACGTTATATTTGTAAGAACTATCAACCACCAATACTCGGCTCATGGCACACCACGTTTTTATCAGTTACGCAAGTAAAAACAAACAACTGGCCGATGCGCTCTGCCACACGCTGGAACAACACCGCATCTCCTGCTGGATCGCCCCGCGCGACGTCCTGCCCGGAGAGCCCTACGCCCGCGAAATCATCCGCGGCATCCGCGACTGCCAGATCATCGTGCTGATCTATACCAACGACTCCAACGCATCGGAGCACGTGCTCAACGAGATCGACAAGGCGTTCAACTACGGGAAGGTCATCATCCCCTTCATCGCCGACGATACGCGCATGAGCGACGAGTTCGACTACTACCTCAGCCGCAAGCACTGGCTCACGGCCTTTCCCAACCCCGAACAGCACTTCGCCAAATTGGTGGAATCGATCGCCCGGACGCTGAAACTCGACACGACGCCCGTCGTGACACCGCCTCCGACACCCACGTCTCTGCCCGCGACGACGGGCCCCGCCACGACGACTCCGCCGCCCGCAGTGCCGCGCCCGACGATTACTCCCGTCGACGTTCCGCGCCCGCTGGCCGGACGCAATCGCACACGCGGCAAACAGAACTACGACAACGGCGACAGCTACGAAGGCGAACTCTTCGACAACAAACGCGACGGGCAGGGCACCTACACATGGAAAGACGGAGACAAATACGTCGGCGATTTCATCGATAACCAGCGCACCGGAAAGGGCACCTTCTACTGGGTCGACGGAGAGCGTTACGAAGGCGAGTTCCTCAACGGAAACCGGCACGGCCGCGGCATCTATTTCTTCAAGAACGGCAACCGCTACGAAGGCGATTTCCGCGAAGGGAAACGCACGGGCCGCGGCACGTTCCAATGGGCCGACGGAGACCGTTACGAAGGCGAGTTCATCGACGGCGACCGCACCGGCAAAGGCTCCTACTACTGGAAGAGCGGCTCCCACTACGACGGCGACTTCATCAAGGGCAGCCGTACGGGCAAGGGCTCCTACTACTGGGCCGACGGAGACCGCTACGTGGGCGATTTCGCCGACGACAAACTCCACGGCCAGGGCGTCTACTACTACAAAGACGGCACCCGCTACGAAGGCACTTTCGTGGAGGACAAGCGCACCGGCCGCGGTACGTTCTACTGGCCCGACGGAGACCGTTACGAGGGCGATTTCATCAACGGCGAACGCACGGGCAAGGGCTCCTACTACTGGGCCGACGGCGATCGCTACGAAGGGGATTTCGTCAAGGGGAAATGCCACGGGACGGGTACCTACTACTACAAGAGCGGGAACCGTTATACCGGCGCTTTCGTCGACGACAAGCGTACCGGCAAAGGTACGTTCTACTGGGCCGACGGCGATCGCTACGAAGGCGACTTCGTCGAGGGGAAATGCCACGGCAAGGGTACCTACCATTGGAATTCGGGCAACTATTACGTCGGCGACTGGGTCAACGACGAACGCACCGGCAAGGGCGTTTATTACTGGGTCGACGGCGACCGCTACGAAGGCGACTTCATCAAGGGCTCGCGCACGGGAAAAGGATGTTACTACTGGCCGGACGGCGACCGTTACGAGGGCGACTTCGTCGAGGGAAAGAGTCATGGCAAGGGTACCTACTACTGGGCCAACGGAAACAAATACGTCGGCGACTGGGTCGCCGACAAACGCACCGGCAAGGGTGTCTTCTACTGGACCAGTGGCGACCGCTACGAGGGAGATTTCGTCGAGGGGAAATTCAACGGCGAGGGCATCTACTACTGGGCCGACGGAGACCGTTACGAGGGAGAGTTCTCGGACGGCGATTTCCACGGTTACGGTATTAAATACCATGCCGACGGCTCCCGCCAGGCCGGCCGGTGGGAACACGACAATTTCGTGGGATAAACGACCTTATCGAAAAAGCGGACGTCCGACGATTCAGACGCCCGCTTTTCCAATCCCTTCTGCCCGCCTACAATTTGGCGAAAACCCGCCGGATAGTCGGAAAAGTCTGCTGCAAATGCAGTTCTACCTCGGCAGGCGTACACCAGCATACGCGGTCGATCCCCTCTTCGGTCTGCGGCCGGAGCGTCGCGTCGGCCGCGGCCGCCATCTCGAACCAATGGGTGCGCTTCATCTCCCACTCCCCGCGCAACTGGTAACAATGGAGCGTGTCGCACAGGTGACGTCGGATCGAAGCCGCGACGCCCGTCTCCTCCCGAACCTCGCGCAGGGCGCACGCCTCAATCGTCTCGCCCCGCTCCCAATGCCCCTTGGGCAGATCCCAACGGCCGTTGCGGTAGATCATCAGCCGCTCGCCGCGGTCGTTGACGACCGCGCCTCCGGCCGCCTCGACGAGCCGGAACGCCGCGGCGAAGGCCGCGAAACAGCGGTCGGGGTCGGGAGTCACGACCGCCACGAAATTGAATGTTTCCAAAAAATTGAGTATCTTCGCCTGCGGAAGCGTCGTGCCGGCTTCGAGCGGAATCTCATGGTAAGGCTCTCCGACGGGACGCGATGAAAAAAGCAGAATCTTATCGGCGAAATAGATCGTTCGGCACATGAAGCATACGATTTGTTCCGGCAAAAGTACGAAGATTTGAACGAAATGAAGAAACCCAACTCGGCAAATATGAAAAAATTTTTCCTGCTTATGGCATGTACGGTTCTGGGACTCGGCTCCTGTACGGAGCGGCCCCGGCCTCTCGAAATCGACAACGCGCTCACGGCCGAAGAGATCGCCGCGGGACGTTTCACCCCGGAGGTGATGTGGAAGATGGGAAGGCTCGGAGGGTCGCAGCTTTCGCCCGACGGCAAACGGCTCGTCTACACAGTCACCTATTACAATCTCGGCGAGAACCGCGGCGTGACGGCGCTTTACCTGCGCGACATGGCATCGGGCAAGGTGCGCCAGCTGACCGACCACACGTCGAACAACACGTCGCCGGCATGGTCGGCCGACGGGCGCACGCTCTATTTCCTGTCGGACCGCAGCGGCACGCAGCAGGTATGGCGCATGGCCGCCGAGGGCGGCGAGCCGCAGCAGGTGACCGCCTTCGACGCCGACGTCGAGGGCTTCGGCGTCAACAAGCCCGGCGATGCGATCTGGTACGTGCAGACGGTAGCCGTCCCCGGCGCCGAGAAGTGTTCGGCCGACCTCTATAAGGACATGCCCCGGTCGAAAGCGCACATCTACGACGATCTGATGGCCCGCCACTGGAACTATTGGGACGAGGGGCGCTACCGCCACCTCTTCATCGCCGCCCTCACCGACGGCAAAGCCGCCGAGGGCGTCGACATCGTAGGCGCCGACGCGGCGTGGGACGTACCCACGGCGCCCTACTTCGACACGGCCGAGATCGCATGGAGCAACGCCGGCGACCGGCTGGCCTACACTTGTAAGCCCCTCACCGGCACCGACTACGCCCTTTCGACCGATTCGGACATCTTCGTCTACGACCGCGCGAGCGGCCGCACGGTCAACATCTGCAAGCCGATGGAGGGCCGCGTCCGCTTCAATGCCATGGTACACCGCAATACGCCCTTCCCCGGCTATGACAAATACCCCGTCTGGTCGCCCGACGACCGCTACATCGCCTTCCGCTCGATGGCCACGCCCGGCTACGAGGCCGACAAGGAGCGCCTGATGCGCTACGACTGCCGCACGGCGGAGATCACCGACCTCACGCCCTCCTTCGACTACCATGCCACCAACGTGGCGTGGGCCGACGACCGCACGCTGTGGTTCATCGCCCCGATGGAGGGAACCTACCAACTCTGCCGCCTCGCGCTGCCGGCCCCCGACGCCACGTGCGGCACCGTCGACCTGCCGAAGGTCGTCACGTCGGGTGACCACGACATCAACGCCTTCACGATGGCCGGCGGACGCATCGTCGCCGAAGTGACGACGATGCGCATGGCCACCGAACAGTTCGAGGTCGACCCCGCCGACGGCAAGCTCACGCAACTCTCGGCCGTCAACAAGGAGATTTACGACCACATCCGCCTGGGAACGGTCGAAAAACGCTGGGTCGAGACCACCGACGGCAAGCGGATGCTGACGTGGGTCATTCTGCCGCCCGACTTCGATCCGGCGAAGAAATACCCCACGCTGCTCTTCTGCGAGGGCGGCCCGCAGAGCGTCGTCTCGCAAGCGTGGAGCTACCGCTGGAACTTCGCGCTGATGGCCTCGCAGGGCTACGTCGTCGTGGCGCCCAACCGCCGCGGCGTACCCTCGTTCGGGCAGGAGTGGCTCGAACAGATTTCGGGCGACTATTCGGGACAGAACATCCGCGACCACCTC
>OGKG01004377.1_pt1 | contig 11990 bp, 7 predicted proteins | sample 1572201 | NCBI WGS metagenome assembly OGKG01 (sample SAMEA2582146, study PRJEB24529) | metagenome | biome: Human gut stool | place: China | collected 2011 | reverse complement strand
GGCATTGGGGCTGACGTGCCCTTTGCACTGCTGGGCGGCACCTGCCGTGTACGCGGCGTGGGCGACCTGATGAAGGCCCTGCCGCCCTGCCCGGATTGCTGGTTCGTGGTGGCAATGCCCAGTGTGGGCGTTTCCACCCCCGAGGCCTTTGCCCGGTATGACACGATGGGCAGCCCGGTCCACCCGGACTGCGAAGCCCAGGAGCAGGCCATCCGCGCCGAGGACCTGCGCGCCGTCTGCGCTGCAGCGGGCAATGCGCTGGAACACTGCTCCGGCGCGGTGGAAACGCCCGCCATCTGTAAAACGCTGCGGGCGCACGGGGCCGTCACGGCCCAGATGACCGGCAGCGGCGCGGCGGTGTTTGGCATTTTTGACGGCGAGAACGCCGCCCGCAATGCCGCCGTCGAGCTGAAAAAGGGCTACAAGCAGGTTTATGTCTGCAAGCCCACCCATGGAGGCCCCCGCGTGACGATCCGCCGCGTGTTCGGTGCCAAGAAATAAGTTTACAAGCTCCCCTTTCTGCCCATACTCCGGTTGAAAGGGGAGAACTGTTATGACAAAGCATACCCGCCGCGTGCTGGAACTGGGCGTAGGCCTGGCGTTGGCACTGGCCATTGTACTTACTGTCGGCGCCGATTGGCACCAGCGCACCGCCGCCCAGGTACGGGCGGACACCCTGCGGCTGCATATTCTGGCCAACAGCGATACGTTGGACGACCAGCTGCTGAAATTGCAGGTGCGGGACGCCGTTTTGGCTGCCCTGCCGCCCGCTGTGACCAAAGCCGCAACCCCGGACGAGGCTGCTGCGGCCCTGCAATACGCACTGCCCGCCTTGCAACAGGCCGCCGACACGGCTCTGCACCGCGCCCACAGCCCCCAGACCGCACGCCTGCGGTTGGAACAGTGGGACTTTGCCGCGCGGGACTATGGCAGCTTCACCCTGCCGGGCGGGGCTTACACAGCCCTGCGCATTGAGTTGGGCGAAGCCCGGGGCCGCAACTGGTTCTGCGTTTTGTATCCAGCTCTTTGCGTCTCCGGCAGCACCGCTGCCTACCCCACCACCGATGAAAACGCGCTGGTGTTTGGAAGGTTTGAGGTAAGGTGTGCAGTTGCGGACTTTATAGGCAGATTGGCTTCCCCCGCGGGGGAAGCTGTCAGCGGCTTGCCCGCTGACTGATGAGGGGCGGCCTTGCCGCTGCCGCCCGCAAATGGGCCGCTGCGGCATATGCGCCCCTCATCCGGCCCTTCGGGCCACCTTCTCCCAAGGGAGAAGGCTATTAGAAAGGACACCGCCATGCTAAACTTCATCCTCGGCCCCTCCGGTTCGGGTAAATCCTATCAGATGCTGGCTGAACTGCGCGCCCGTGCGGAACGCGGGGAGCGCAGTATCCTCATCGTACCGGAACAGTTCACCTCCTCCACCGAAGGGCAGCTCTACCGCACCCTGGGGGACAGCCTTTCCGCTTATGTGGAAAGTTACTCCTTCACCTCGCTGGCGGAGGCCCTGCTGCGCCGTTACGGCGGGGCGGCGGTGCCCACCCTGACCGAGGCGGGCCGCGCCCTGCTGCTGCGCCGCGCGACGGATTCGCTGCTGGACAAGGTCGTCTACTACAACCGCCAGCGCCGCAGCGCGGCTTTCTGCGAGAAAGCGGCACAGACCATCAACGAACTGAAAAGCGCCGGTGTAACGCCCGAAATGCTGGCCCAGTACGCCAACGCCCCCGGCGCTGACCGCGAAAAACTCAGCGAACTGGCGCTGATCTACAACGCCTACGAGGGGCTGCTGGCCCAGAGCGCCATGGATCCCGGCGACCGCCAGCAGCGCGCCGCCGAGCGGTTGGACGCAGCTTTTTTCGCGGGCCGCGCGGTCTACATAGACGAGTTCGATACCTTCAACGCGCCAAAGCGTGCCCTGCTGGCTGCTATGCTGCCGGCAGCCGACGTCACGGTCTGTCTGTGCTGCGACGGAGAGCAGGACACCGCCGGCGGCATGGGGCTGTTCAGCGGTGCCAAAAATCTTGTCAATACGTTAAAACGTATGGCTGCGGATGCCGCCATCCCGACACACACCGTTGTGCTGTCCGACGACCGCCGCCACGCCGACGCCCCGGCTCTGGCCGAGCTGAACCTGCTGCTGGCCGACCCGGCCTACACGCCGGATGTCACCGTTGACCTCGCGCACCCGGCCATCACCTACCACGCGGCGGCATCCCGCCAAGCCGAGGCTAAGGCCGTGGCTGCCGAGATCGCCGCCCGCGCCCGGCAGGGCACGCCGTACAGCCGCATGGCGGTCATCTGCCGCAATGCGGACCAATATCTGGCCCCCCTGCGGTACGAGTTCCGGCTGCAAAATATCCCGCTTTTCTGCGACGAAGCTACAAGCCCCGAGAACACCGCCCCGGCCCGGGCCGTCCACGCGGCGCTGGACCTGCTGCGTGGCGTGTCCAGCCGAAGCGTGCTGCGCCTGCTGAAAACCGGCCTTGTGGATCTGCCCGACACCCAGCAGTGCGCACTGGAAAATTACGCCTACACCTGGAGGCTGACCGCTGCCGATTGGCGTGTGCCCTTCACCCGCAGCGCAGCTGGCTATGCGGGGCACGACACAGAGCAGGATAAACAAACGCTGGCCGACGCCGAGGCCGCACGCGCCTTTATCATGGAGCAGGTCGCGGACTTTATCGCCAAAGCGTCCGGTGCGCCCGCCGCCGCGCTGACCAAGCAAATTTTTATCTTTTTGCAGGCCCTCGGCGCAGAGAAAACACTGGACCGCCTGGCCGGAGAGCTGCGCACACAGGGCCGTCTGCCCGCCGCCGATGAAGTCCTGCGGGAGTGGAACACCGTCATGGGCCTGCTGGACCAGCTGGCCCGGCTGCTGGGCGATGAAATTTTACCCCCCGCCGACTACGCTGAGCTGTTCACCCTGCTGCTGCGCACCACCGACATGGGGCACATCCCCCAAAGTCTGGACAGCGTCATCGTGACGACGGCGGGCCGTATGCGCCTGCCCGAGACCGACGCCGTCTTTGTAGTGGGACTGCTGGAGGGCGAGTTTCCCCAGACGCCCGGCGACCAGGGGCTGTTGACCCATGCCGATCGTGACATGATGATGGAGAACGGCGCAGAACTGCCCGACTGCTTTGCCAACAAGGTGCTGCGCGAGGGCATCTGCTTCTACAAGGCGCTGACTGTGGCGCGGAAGTACCTTTGGCTCAGCTGGCCCAGTGCCGCCCACGGTGAGGACACCGCCCCCGCCAGTGCCGCGCTGGCCCAGGTGCTGCAATATCTGGCTGTGCCGCCTTACGCGCCCACTGCGGCCCAGCTGGCCGCCGCACCCGCCGCTGCGCTGGATGTACTGGGGCTGCTCAGCCAGCAGCCTGGGACGGAGGAAGCCGCCGCCGGTGCCGCCGTGCGGGCCGTGCTGGATGCGAACCCCGCGCTGGCCCCCGGATACGAGGCCGTGCGCCGCGCCGCCGATACCGCCGGTGCGGAACAGCGGGTGGAGAGCACCGAAGAACTTGAAAAACTGCTGGGCCGTGGGCTGCGCATCAGCCCCACCCGGTTTGAAAAATACCAGAACTGCCCATTTGGGTATTTTTTACAGTATATCGTCAAAGCTGCGCCACGCCAGAAGGCCGAGCTGGCCCCGAATATCAGCGGCACGCTGACCCACTGGGTGCTGGAAAACGCCCTGCGCCGCCAGGGGGCCGCGTTCCGCGACCTGACGCCGGAGCAGCTGGAAACACTGGTCAATGACCTGGTGGACGAGTACGTGACCGAAAACCTGCCCGGAATGACCGTGCGGATGGAATATCTGGTGGCCCGCATCCGCCGCAATCTGGTGGGGCTGCTGGGCTTCATCCAGCGCGATCTGCACCAGTCGGGCTTCCAGCCGGTGGCGTTTGAGCTGCGCATCGACGACCGCCCCGATGCCGACGACCCCGGCGCGCCCCGCATTGACCCGGTGGAACTGTGCGACGACGCCGGGCACACCGTGCGGGTGGTGGGTACGATTGACCGCGTGGACGCCATGCCGCTGGAAAAACTGGGCAAGACCTACCTGCGGGTCGTGGACTACAAGACCGGCGGCAAAGAGTTTAAATTAAAGGAAGTCTATTGCGGCCTGGACTGCCAGATGCTGTTGTACTTATTTACGCTGGAACGCAACGGCGGGGTGCAGTTCCCAGGGGCAGCGGCGGCGGGGGTGGAGTACCTTTTGGCAGATCCCGCGCCCGAGAGCGTTGAGCGCCGTGAATTGACCGAGGACGGCGACCCCACGCCCAGCTACCCGATGAACGGCCTGCTGCTGGACGACGAGAGCGTTTACCGTGCCATGGACACGAAGGGCACCGGCGAGTTTGTGCCGCTGAATTTCAACGCCAAGACCGGCAAGGTGACCAACGGCAAAAGCACGTTGGCCGACGAGGCCAAGCTGGGCCGCATCCGGGATCACCTGGACGGCCTGCTGATCGATATGGCGGCAAATTTGTACAGCGGTAAAATCGACGCCGAGCCGCTGTGCGTCGGGAACAAATCCCCCTGCGCCTACTGTGATTTCCGCACCGCCTGTGCCCACCGCGACGGCGAGCACGAACGGACAATTACGATAAAAGACGACCCGTTTGCAGAATAAGATAAGGGAGACCCCCCATGCCTGAACAACCCAAAATTCAATTTACCCCGGCCCAGGCGGCGGCCATCACGGCGCGGGGCGGCAGTCTGCTGGTCTCGGCGGCAGCTGGGTCCGGCAAGACCCGCGTACTGGTCGAGCGTGTTGTCGGCCTCATCACCGACTCAGAGCACCCGGCCAACGCGGACGAACTGCTCATCATGACCTTCACGAATGCCGCCGCGGCCAAGCTGCGGGCGGATATCACGGCCCGCCTTGCCCAAGAGGTCCGCGCCCACCCCGGCAACATGAATCTGCGCCGCCAGCAGCTGCTGTTGCAGCGGGCGTCCATCGGCACGGTGGACGCCTTCTGCCTGCATTTTGTGCAGCAGCATTTCGCCATGCTGGATGTGCCGCCCGACTTTGAGACCGCCGAGGAAGCCGACCTGGCCCGCATTGAGCAGGAAACGCTGGCTGCCACGCTGGAGACCGCCTACACAGACCCGGATTTCCGCGCCTTTGCCGACCTGTACGACCGGGGCCGTACCGACAACACGGCCGGGGACGCCATCCTCGACCTCTACCACTTTACCCGCGCCCTGCCGCACCCGGCCGCGTCGCTGAATACTTTTGCCGAAATGTGGCAGCAGGACGCCCCGCCCCAGGAGACCGCCTGGGGCAAAGAGCTGTTGGGCATTGCGCTGGCCCGCGCCCAGGGCGCAAAAACGCTGCTGGAAAGCGGTGCGGCCATTGCAGCCCGGGACGAAAAAGCCGATGCCGCCTACACAGCCGTCATGCAGGACGACGCGGCCCGGGTGCGCAATCTCTGCCACTGGCTGGCCGAAGGCGACTGGGACAAGTGCCTGGCCGCGCTGGACACGGTCTTTGCGGGCTGGCGGCGGGCCGGGGCGGTCAAGGGCGGCAAGGACGCCAACCAGGCCGCAAGCGCGGCATCCGAACTGCGTGACCGCGCCAAAAAGCAGATGGAGAGCCTGCGCAAGGACGCGCTGCTCTGCACAGCTGATGAGTTTGCTGCCGATCGCCGCCGCGCCGCGCCCCTGGTGGCCGCGCTGGTGCGGGCGACGCAGACCTTCGCCGACAACTGCTTTGCGGCCAAGTGCGCTGAAAAAGTATTGGACTACGCCGATTATGAGCACCTGACGCTGGATCTTTTGCTGACCGAGGACAACGAGCGCACGCCGCTCTGCCGCACGGTCAGCGCCCGCTACGCCGCCGTACTGGTGGACGAGTACCAGGACACAAACGCTTTGCAGGACGCCATCTACTTTGCGCTGGCCCGGCCCGAGGCCGACAATCTGTTCTTTGTCGGCGATATCAAGCAGAGCATCTACCGCTTCCGCCTGGCGGATCCCGGCATTTTTGTGGGCAAACAGCAGCAGTGGCGGCCCTATCCGCAGCCCATGCCCAAGCCCGCCACGCTGGCGCTGGATGCCAACTTCCGCAGTGCGCCCGGCGTCATCGAGGGCATCAACTACCTGTTTGAGACCTTCTTCTCGGAGGGGTTGGGCGGCGTGCAGTACGGCGACGGCCAGCGCCTTGTTGTGGGCCGCAAGGACAGCGACTACCGCGGTATGTGCGAGATCGACGTCATTGACGGCGCGGATGTGGACGGCGACGCGGCGGCCATTGCCCGGCGCATTGCCGAAATGGTCGAGACCGGCTTTGCCGTGCGCGGCAAGGATGGCGTGCGCCCCTGCAAATACGATGATTTTTGTATCCTGCTTCGCGGCCGCAAGGGCTTTGCCGCCTACGAGGGCGCACTGCGCACGGCGGGCATCCCGGTGTTTGCGGACTCTGCCACCGATTTGCTGGACGAGCCGCACATCCGCCCCTTCGCGGCGCTGCTGCGCGTTATCGACAACCCTGCGCAGGATATCCCGCTGGCGGCGGTGCTGCTCAGCCCCTTGTTCCCCTACACGGCGGATGATTTAGTGGCACTGCGCTGCGCCTGCCCGGAGGGCAGCCTGTACGGTGCGGTGCTGCACGGCGGGCAGGCACAATTTGCCGCCTTTATCGAGGCACTGACCGAGTACCGCCGCCTGGCCCGCACACTGCCGGTGGATGAACTGATCGAGGAACTGCTGGCCCGCACCGGCTACCTGGCCGCCGTGGGCGCACTGCCCGACGGCCCGCGCTGCCGTGAGGACCTGTTGAGCTTTACGGCTTGGGCCGCCGGTGCAGGCCGCGCGGGCCTGCCGGCGCTGATCCGCGCCATGGACGCCGCCGCAGCCAACGGCGGCCTGAGCCAAAGCGTGGGCGGCCAGACCCGGCCGGGGTGCGTCTCCATCATGACAGTACATCGCTCCAAGGGTCTGGAATTCCCGGTCGTTTTTGTGGCGGACACCGACCACAAATTTAACCAGAGCGATGCCATCCGCCCGGTGCTGACCCACAGCCGTCTGGGCGTGGGCGTTATGCTGCGTGCGCCCCGGGCGGCCAAGCGGTTCAAAACGCTGCCCTATGCGGCGCTGGCCCAGGCTATCCGCACCGAGACATTGAGCGAGGAAATGCGCGTTCTGTATGTCGCGCTGACCCGCGCCCAGGATGCGCTCATCATCACCGTGCCGCTGAAAAAGACCGCCAGTGCGCTGAAAACACCGGCCCTCTGCGCAGCAGCCGAGGCCACCGGCAGTGAGTCGATGCGCAGCATGGGCAGCTGGGCCGGGTGGATACTGACTGCCGCTATGCTGCACCCGGACAGCGACGCGCTGTGGGAGTACACGAGCTTTCTGCCCCACCACCGTCCAACGGAGGTGCCGCTGACGATACGTCTGGTGGCGCTGCCGGAAAATGCAGAGCAGCCGCTCGCCCCCCGCGCACCCCAGCCCGACCCGGCCACAGTCGAAATGCTGAAAGCCAGCTTTGCCTGGCATAGCCCACGCGCCGCGCTGGAAAAAGTACCCGCCAAGGTCAGCGTCAGCGCTGTGGCCCATGCGGCCCGCCCGGTGGCATTGGAACGCCCGGCCTTTTTGCAGAAAACCGGCATGACCGGGGCCGAGCGCGGTACCGCCATCCACGCCTTTATGCAGAGCGTACCCTTCGACGGCCCAGCCCCCGACTTGGACGCTGAGGTCAAACGCCAGACGGATTTGCAGCTGTTGGATGCCGCGCTGGCAGACAAGCTCGACCTGGACGCCGTGCGGCCCTTCTTTGAGAGTGCAGTCTGGCGGCGCATCCGCCATGCGAAACAAATTTTGCGGGAGGAACCGTTCATCACGGCCCTGCCCGCCGCCGAAGTCACCCCCGCCGCACAACAGGGGAGTGCCGCCGAAGCGGAAGTGCTCGTGCAGGGCATCGCCGATTTAGTACTGGTGTTTGATGAGCACGCGGAAATTCTCGACTACAAGACCGACCGCAGCCGCGACGCGCAGTATTATATCGACGAGTACGCCGCCCAGCTGCGGCTCTACCGCCGTGCGTTTGCCCAGCGGCTGAGCGTCCCCGTGACGAAGCTGACAATCTATAGTTTTGCCATCGGGGATGAGATTGATGTGCCGCTTGGCTAAAGGAGAAACGGCATCCTCCCGGGAGGTGTTCTTTCTTTTGCCAACAAAAGAAAGAACCAAAGAAAATTGCCGCTGTTGCGACGCAGCGGACCCGCGCCTTGGGGGCTGCACGCCCCCAAGACCCCCAAAGATGAAGTCGCAAGGCCCTTCGGCTACGCGAACGCAGTATTACTGTTCGCGCTTAACGCCTGCGGGCCTTGCTCCACTTTTGAGTCGGGTGTTCCCCCGAGCCCCCGCAGTGGGAAACGGATGCTCGTAGGTGCGGGGCTCTGCTCTGCCCGCGCCGTCGGGGGCGGGCTTCCGCCCTCCCTTGCCCCTCTCGATTTTCCTCTACTGCTCCGTAGGGCGGCCTGCCCTCAGGCCGCCGCACTGTGTCTTTAGAATTACTTTATCCTTTAGCCGTAGGGGGCGGCGTCCTCGACGCCCCGCAATGATATTTTTACAACCCCATAACCAAAAAACGACCGATGGCACATCACATACCATCGGTCGCTTTATTTTACGCGTTTACGCCTGTCTAAACCGGCTCAGAAACTCCACCGTCTTTGCGTTCTGCGGGTGCTCAAAGATATCGGCGGGGGTGCCTTCCTCACAGATGACGCCGTCGGCCATGTAGACCACATGGCTCGAAACATCCCGGGCAAAGGCCATCTCGTGGGTGACGACGATCATCGTCAGGCCCTCCTTCGCCAACTGGCGCATGACGGCAAGCACCTCACCTACCATCTGGGGGTCAAGCGCAGACGTCGGCTCGTCGAACAGCAGCACTTCGGGCTGCATGGCCAGGGCGCGGGCAATCGCCACGCGCTGCTTCTGGCCGCCGGACAGCTGGCGGGGCTTCGCATGGATATAGGGGGCCATCCCGACCTTTTCCAGGTTTTCCAGCGCGGTCTTCTGCGCAGTTTCTTTATCCTGGTGCAGCACGTAGCGCAGGCCTGCCGTGCAGTTGTCCAGCACAGTCATGTTGTTGAACAGGTTGAAGCTCTGGAACACCATGCCCACCTTGGCGCGGTAGGCGCAGGGGTCAGACCCTTTGGCGGTGATGTCGTTGCCGTGGAACAGCACTTTGCCGTTCGTGGGCGTCTCCAACAGGTTGATGCAGCGCAGCAGCGTCGACTTGCCGCTGCCCGACGCACCGATGATGCAGGTGACGTCACCCGCGTTGACGGTAAAGTCAACGTCACGCAGGACAACGTGGGTGCCGAAGCTCTTGGAGAGGTGGCGCACCTCGATAACTGGCTCAGACATGGGCTGTGCCTCCCTTCATATCCAGATTCTGGGACTCGTGGTTCGGGTCCGGGGCGTTGTACATACCGCTGGTGTAGGCCAGCGTGTCGGTGGTGTTCAGGTCGTAGTTCTGCGGGCCGTCCAGCGCTTTCTCCCACAGGCGCAGCAGATAGCTGGCAAACAGCGTCATCGTCAGGTAGATGACCATGACGATGGCCGCGCTCTCAAAGTAGGTGTACAGTGCGCCGACAACGCTTTTGTGTACAAAGAACAGGTCGGTGATGGAGATAACGGACAGAACCGACGTATCCTTGATGTTGATGATGAAGTTGTTGCCGATTTGCGGGATGATGTTGCGCAGTGCCTGGGGCAGAATGACGTGGATCATCGTTTGCCAGTGGTTCATACCGATGGCTTTTGCGCCCTCGGTCTGGCCCGGGTCAATGGACACGATACCGCCGCGGACTGTCTCGGCCATATACGCGCCGGTGTTGATGGACACGATGAAGAAGCCGGCCTGCCACATACCCATCTTGATGCCGAAAACCTGCAAAAGGCCATAGTAGATGAACACAGCCTGCACGATCATGGGCGTGCCGCGGAACAGCTCCACATAGCAGCGCAGGAAGATGTGCAGAATTTTCAAGAGCACGCGCTTCCACACCGGGTCGCGCTGCTTATCCACCGGGATAGTCTGCAATGCGCCGACCGCAAAGCCGATCAGGCAGCCGAAGAACGTGCCGACCAGTGCCAGCAGCAGGGTAGTGCCCGCACCGCGCAGGTACGAGAAGCCGTACTTTTGCAGCACTGTGGCACAGTTTGCGAAAAAGTTTTGCATGAGAGTCTCCTTTGTGATTTCTTCACTTTACCAACACCGAAGCCCCTGCCGCACAAAACGGCAGGGGCAGGCGGGCAAAATTACTCGCTCAGGGGCTGAACGCTGATGGCGTCGTCCATCATGGCGTTGTAATCATCAGCGGTCATCGTGGACAGGACCTCGTTGATGGCGCTCTGCAGGGCGGTGTTGCCCTTCTTCATCGAGATGCCGATGTTGATGTCCTCCTCGCTGACCTTGAAGTCATTGTCGCCGCCGCCGAAATCCAGCAGCGTGAAGTCGGGGTAGGCGACCAGCGCGGCCTGCGCGGTGGGACGGTCGGTGACAACGATGTCGCAGGCACCGCTGTTCAGGGCCACCAGCATGGCAGGCGCGGTCTCCTGTGCGGGCAGGATGTTGGCGTTTTCGATCTGCGGCAGACAGGTGTCATACCAGATGGTGCCCAGCTGGCTGGTAGCGGTCGCACCGGCCAGATCGGCCACGCTCGCCGCATTGGCGTAGGCGCTGTCCTTCTTCGTCAGGGTGACGATCGAGGCGTAGTAGTAAGGGCTGCTGAAATCGACCTGTGCAGCGCGCTCAGCCGTGATGGACTGACCGGCGATGACGCAGTCAACATCGCCGCTCATGACGGCGGGAATCAGGCTGTCCCAGTCCAGTTTGACGATCTGGACCTGCTGGCCCAGTGCCTCGCCGATCTTCTTGGCCATCATGACATCGTAGCCATAGGCGTAGTCGCTGGAGCCGCGGATCGCAACGGCACCGTTGGAATCATCGCTCTGGGTCCAGTTATAGGGGGCGTAAGCGCACTCCATCGCAACGGTCAGGGTGGTGGGGTCGCCGTCGCCGTCCGGGGCACCGGCGGCCTCGGTGCTCTCAGCAGCAGGGGCGGCGGAGGTGGCGGCGCTGGAGCCGCAGGCGGTCAGACCGGCGGCCAGCACAGCGGCCATGGTCAGGGCAAGCATTTTCTTGAGTTTCATCTTGAACTCTCCTTTACCTTTATAAGTGTTTCCCTCATATTCATGCAAAAAGCCCCGGCGTCCTGATTGCGGATACCGGAGCTTGAAGCATGATGTTGCCGGATAGCGCAGCGTGCGGCCGCGCCCTTGCGGCTATGTATAAATATTACTCCATGGAAACCGGTTTGTCAAGTACCGGTTGCCCTCAGGCGTTGGCTTTTGCGGTGGTCTTGGCGTTGTCCTTTGCTTCGGGTGCATCGCAGGTGGTGTAGCTCTTGACGCTGTGGAACACAATGTTCAGGCCCAGCACAATCAGCAGCACCGCAAGGATCAGCTGCAGGCCGTTGGCGATAAAGACAGCACCCCAGGTGGTCTCACCGGCAGGGATGGCGGTAGACGCAGCGGCGGAGATGGCCTTGACCATGGCAATCAGGCGCTGCACCAGAGCCGTGAAGGTGACGCAGAGCATGATGACCAGCGGCGGGAACAGCATCTTGTTGTTGCGGCCCGTGACCTTGAGGAAGACGCACAGGGTGGCCAGAACCAGCGCGCTCAGCAGCTGGTTGGCGGAGCCGAACAGCGGCCAGATGTTGGCATAGCCGATCTGGGTCAGCAGGAAGCCGAAGGCCAGGGTGATGAAGGTGGAGAAGTAGACGTTGCAGAACAGCTTGCGCCAGCCCTCGGCATGCTCCATATCGTCAACGCTGAACAGCTCCTGGAAGCTCATACGGCCGATACGGGCCACGGCATCCAGACTGGTCAGGGCCAGAGCGGAAACGCACATGGTCATAAAGACGGTAGCGATGGAAACGGGCACGCCGAACATCTCAAAGAAGCCT
>OGKG01004372.1_pt1 | contig 12001 bp, 7 predicted proteins | sample 1572201 | NCBI WGS metagenome assembly OGKG01 (sample SAMEA2582146, study PRJEB24529) | metagenome | biome: Human gut stool | place: China | collected 2011 | reverse complement strand
CAAAGTGAGCCTGCCAAGCAACCTCAACGATGAAACGAACTGCCATTCTTGTATCATGGTTAGCGCCGCAGAATGCATCTACAACATAAAGCTTCTTGTTTGAAAGCTCTTTCTTAGCAAGCGCTTTTACAGCTTCCCAAGCTTCCTGTGTTGCAGGGTGGTTGTCGTTCTTGTATTCGTCAGAAGTCCACCATACAGTGTCCTTTGAATTCTCGTCCATAACGATGAACTTATCTTTAGGTGAACGGCCTGTGTAAATACCGGTCATAACATTAACTGCGCCAAGCTCAGTTTCCTGTCCAACCTCATAGCCTTCCAAATCAGCCTTTGTTTCCTCGTTAAAGAGTTCGTCATAGGAAGGATTGTGGATAATTTCAGTAGTACCGGTAATACCATACTTAGTTAAATCAATCTTTGCCATTTCAGTATCAACCTTTCTGTTTCTTAAATTACATAGTATCAGAGTTTGCGGTGAGTTGTAATTACCAAACAATCTACACTGCAATAACCTATGTTCTTAAGTATTTTAGCATAATTTTTTACCCTCGTCAAGCCAATTGCCAATTAATTTGGTCGGTTTTGTCGTATTGTGGTTTTTTCGACATCAACACTGTATTTGTATATTGATAAGAGGTGTAAAAAGTGCTATAATATTGTATTATAAGCAGGTTTATTCTGTATATTCAGCACTTTAAAAAGCAAAGAAAATTTACCGTTACGGGAGGATATTATGAGCCTTGTTGAATTTAAAGATGTTTACAAAATATATAAAATGGGCGAAGTGACTATTAACGCTGTCGAGGGTGTTTCTTTTAATATAGAGCAGGGCGAGTTTTGCGTGGTAGTCGGTGCATCGGGTGCAGGCAAGACAACCGTACTTAATATTCTCGGCGGAATGGATACCTGTACAAAAGGCAGTATTATTGTCGGCGGCAGAGATATAAGCAAGCTGAAAGACAAACAGCTTATTGAATACAGACGGTTTGACATTGGTTTTGTATTTCAGTTTTATAACCTTGTGCCTAACCTTACCGCAAAAGAAAATGTAGAGCTTGCAACGCAGATAAGTAAAAATCCGATGGACAGTACAGAGGCGCTTGAAAGCGTCGGACTTTCACAGCGCAGTGCAAACTTTCCCGCTCAACTTTCGGGCGGTGAACAGCAGAGAGTTTCTATTGCAAGAGCACTTGCCAAGCGACCTAAACTTTTACTTTGCGATGAGCCGACGGGTGCTCTTGACTATAACACCGGCAGACAGATTTTAAAACTTTTGCAGGAAACCTGCCGAAAAGAAAATATGACGGTAGTTCTCATAACCCATAATTCAGCAATTACCCCAATGGCAGATCATATTATAAAGATGAGAAGCGGCAGGGTAATTATGGATGTTCACAATGATGAACCTAAAAATGTTGAAGAAATCGAATGGTAATTCATATTTTCTGCGAAAGGGGAGAGGACATTGACTAAAACCCTGTTAAAAAATACTTTCAGAGAAATTGCAAATTCTAAAGCAAGGTTTATTTCTATACTTGCGATTATTGCACTCGGTGTTGGATTTTTTGCCGGAATCAAAGCTACGATTCCGTCAATGTACAATATGGCAGACGAGTATTATTCTCAATCCGATCTTATGGATTACAGGCTTGTATCTACTGTCGGATTTGATAAAGATGATGTAAAAGCGGTTGAAAATCTTGACAATGTAACCGATGTTATGCCATCGTATTTTGCCGACCTTGTTTTAAAATCAAACGGAAACGGCGGTAATGGCAAGGTTATAAGAGTATCCGCTGCACCTAAAAGTTATAACAATAATAAAACTCTTAATACATTAAACATAAAAGAGGGAAGACTACCCGAGAAAAAGGGTGAAATCCTTGTTGAATACGGCAGTGTCGGCAGCAGTGATTATAAAATTGGCGACAAGGTTGTATTTGAAAGTGAAAGCGGAGAATCCAATGCACTTGATATGGTAGATACGCTTGAATATACTGTCGTCGGTAAAGCGGAATCACCTATGTATATTTCGTATCAGCGTGGCTCAACTACAATCGGCAACGGCAATATTGCAGCATTTATGTATATTTATCAGGATGATTTTGTAACCGAAAGATATACGGAAATGTATGTGAAAACCGTTTTTTCTGACGGCGACGGTTCAGTCTTTGATGACGAATATGAAAAAGACATTGAAAGCTTTACAACTGTTCTTGAAAATACCGCCGATTTACGCTGTGAGGCATTTGATAAAGATGTTATAGGCAAAGCAAAACAGGAACTTGAGGACAGTAAAAACAATTATGAAACCGAAAAATCCGAGGCTCTTACAAAACTTGATGATGCAAAAACAACTTTAGATAATTCGGAAAAAGAATATACGGATAAGATTTCAGATGCGCAATCGCAACTTGACACAGCCAAAAAGCAGATAGATGACGGAAAAAGTCAGCTTGAAACTGCTAAAGAAGAATACGAAAACGGCATTGTGACAGGTGAAAGCGAACTTTCTTCTGCGCAGGCGGAACTTGACAGTGCAAAAGCCGAATATAATGCAGGTGTTGAAGAATATAATTCAAAAATCAGCATAGCGGAAGAAACTCTTGCCGAAAAAGAAGATGAATTCAATACCGCAAAAAGTGAATTTGAAAACAATCAAAAGCCGCAGCTTGAAACCGCAATAGCAACTTGCAAATCACAGATTGAGGCTTTACAGGCGCAAATTGAGGTTACAGAGGACGAAACCGCTCTTGCTGTATTGCAGGAACAGCTTACACAGGTTCAGGCAGTTTTAGCAGATTGTGAAACAAAACTTGCTATGGCGCAAGAACAGCTTGATACGGCAGAACAACAGCTGAACAACGGAAAACAAGAGCTTGAAACACAAAAAGCGGAAGGACAGGCACAGCTTGACCATGCACTTGCTCAAATTCAGAGTGCAGAACAGCAGATTGCGGACGGACAAGCACAGCTTGAAAGTAAAAAAACAGAGGGACAAGCTCAAATATCGCAGGCTGAAACCGAACTTGCGACAGCACAGGAAAAATATGACAACGGAAAGTCCGAACTTGAGGAGCAGAAAATAAGCGGCAGACAAAAGCTTGATGACGGTTGGAAAGAATACAACGATTCAAAAGCCGAGGCTGATGATAAATTTAAAGAGGCGGAACAAAAAATTGCCGACGCACAGGAAGAAATAGACGCTATAGCCGATCCTGAGTGGTATGTGTTTGACAGATCGGATAATCCGGGTTATTCAACCTTTGCGCAGAATGTTGAGCGACTCGGTGCAGTGGCATCAGTATTCCCGATGTTCTTTTTACTCGTTGCGGTTTTGGTTTGTGTAACTACAATGTCAAGACTTGTAGAGGAAAAGCGTAAAGAAATCGGAATATTAAAAGCGCTCGGCTACAATAACTTAAGCATAATAATGAAATTTGCGATTTATGCTGTTTTTGCAGGTGTAATCGGTTGTACCGTAGGTGTATTAATAGGCATAAATACACTGCCGTATATTATTTATAATGCATATCAGATTATGTATTATATGCCTGACATCAGCATTGTACCTGATGCACAGAGTATTATACTCGGTACGCTTGCCGCCGTACTTTGTACATTGCTTGTTTCTGTAATAGTATGTGTAAGAGAATTAAGCCAGAGCTGTGCAAAAATTCTAAGACCTAAAACTCCGAAAGCAGGCAAGAGGATACTGCTTGAGAGAATTACTCCGATATGGAAACATATGAATTTTTCCGCAAAGCTGACTACAAGAAATATTTTCAGATATAAATCAAGAATGTTTATGACAATCATAGGCATTGCAGGCTGCACGGCTTTGATAGTTGCGGCATTCGGACTTAAAAACAGCTTTATTCCGCTTACCGATACACAGTTTAGCGAAATATTCAAATATAATGCGGTTGTTATTCCTAAAGAAGGCGGAACTGCCGAACAGCTTGATTATCTGAAAAATACAATAAACAATACGGGCGATGCAGCGTCAATTATGCTTGCAGGTCAGCAGGAAGTTGTTGTAAAGAAAAATAATGTTGTAAAAGATGAAAGCACTTATCTTACGGTAATGGAAGATCCGCAGAGATTTTCGGAGGTTACAGAACTTAGAATAAGGGGCGACAAAAAGCACCTTGATATTACCGATGATTCCGTAATGATAAATGAAAAAATGGCGAACGAATTGTCTGTCAAAGTCGGTGATACCGTAAGTGTAACTTTTGATGATAAAACCGCAGAACTTACAGTAGGCGGAATTTATGAACAGTATATAAAGAATTATGTGTTTATTTCTCCTAAACTTTACAGTGAAAAATTCGGAGAAGAACCGCAGTTTAATATGGCACAGGTTGTACTGAAAAATCCTGACGAACAGACTGCGTTCGGTGAAAAAATGCTGACGAATGATAAAGTAGCGGGTGTAACCTATCTTTCATCAGGTATGGGTGAAATTGAAGATATGCTCAATTCGCTTAATATGGTTGTGCTTGTTATGATTATTTGTGCAGCGGCACTTGCGTTTGTAGTGCTTTATAATCTTACAAATATCAACATTGCCGAGCGTGTGCGTGAAATCGCAACTTTTAAGGTGCTCGGATTTTACAGCAGAGAAACCTCAAGCGTTATTTATAAAGAAAATATCGTGCTTACTCTCGGAGGTATTCTTTCGGGACTTGTTCTCGGTATTTTCCTTACAAGATTTATTATTCAGACCGTTGAGGTTGACAATGTAATGTTTGGCAGAGATATTTTGCCTACATCATTCGTTTTTGCGGCTTTGCTGACATTTGCATTTGCTTTGATTGTGAATTTTGCAATGGGATTTAAGATTAAAAAAGTAAATATGGTTGAAAGCCTTAAGAGTGTTGAATAAACGGTGCCGCACATTATTTGTGCGGCATTGTCTGAAAAAGATAGAATTTTTGAAATAAAAATCATTTAAAATATTGATTGCTTAGGCAAATTGTGGTATAATACAAAAGAATAGGCAATTTAGCACAATATCAGTGAAAGGAACTGTAGATATATGATAAAAGCTAATCAGTATCGCACCGTAACTTGCGGTGAGTTAAGAGAAGAAAATATCGGACAGGAAGTTCGTGTAGCAGGCTGGGTTGAAAATATCCGTGACCACGGCGGCGTAATGTTCCTTGACATTCGTGATCAGTACGGTGTTCTTCAGGTAGTAGTTCACAATGACGAGTTACTTAAGGGTATTAACAAAGAATGTACCGTAACATTGAGCGGTAAGGTAGTAAAGAGAGATGAAGAAACTATCAACTCTAAGATTGCTACCGGTTATGTTGAGGTACACACAGATGACATTACTGTTCTCGGCAAATGTAAAAACGCACTTCCGTTTGAAGTTGCCACTTCTACCAATACTTCGGAGGAGGTACGCTTAAAGTATCGTTTCCTCGACCTTCGTAATCAGAAGGTGCATAATAACATTATGCTCCGTTCACAGATTATAACATTCCTCCGTGCAAAAATGAACGAGATGGGATTTAATGAAATTCAGACACCGATTCTTTCAACTTCATCACCGGAAGGAGCAAGAGATTATCTTATTCCGAGCCGTAAGCACAAGGGCAAATTCTATGCTCTTCCGCAGGCTCCGCAGATTTTCAAACAGCTCCTTATGGTTTCCGGTTTTGACAGATACTTCCAGATTGCACCTTGTTTCAGAGATGAGGATGCAAGAGCAGACCGTTCGCCGGGCGAGTTCTATCAGCTTGACTTTGAAATGGCTTTTGCCACACAGGAAGATGTATTTGCGGTTGCAGAAGAAGTTCTTTACGAAACATTCACTAAGTTTACAGATAAAGAGGTTTCAAAGCCTCCGTTTGTCCGTATTCCATACGCTGAAAGTATGTTAAAGTACGGTACAGACAAGCCTGATCTCCGTAACCCGCTTGTTATCGTGGAGATTAGCGATATGTTTGAGGAAACTGACTTTAAGCCGTTCCTCAAAAAGACTGTTCGTTCAATTAATGTACCGGGTGCCGCAAAGCAGTCAAAGAGCTGGTTCAAGAAGATGGAAGAGTTTGCACTTTCTATCGGAATGAAGGGTCTCGGTTATGTTAAGGTAAGAGATGATATGACTTTTGACGGTCCTATTGATAAGTTTCTTAAAGAGGGCGACAGAGAGGAGCTTATTAAGCGTAATAATTCTAACGCAGGCGATGTTATTTACTTTATCGCAGATACAGAAAAAGACGCTCCAAAGCTTGCAGGTCAGATTCGTACAGAGGTTGCTACCCGTCTTGACCTTATTGACAAGTCAAAGTTTGAGATGTGCTTTATCGTTGACTTCCCAATGTATGAGCATGACGAAACCACAGGTCAGGTAATATTTACACACAACCCATTCTCCATGCCACAGGGCGGTATGGACAGCTTGCTTCATAAGAACCCCGATGATATTCTTGCTTATCAGTACGATATCGTGTGCAACGGTGTTGAGCTTTCATCAGGTGCTGTTCGTAACCACGACCTCGACATTATGATTAAGGCATTTGAGATTGCAGGATATACCGAAGATGAGCTTAAATCTAAGTTCTCTGCTCTCTACAACGCATTCCAGTACGGTGCTCCGCCACATGCAGGTATGGCTCCGGGCGTTGACAGAATGATTATGCTCATTACTGAAGAAGAGAACATCAGAGAGGTTATTGCTTTCCCAATGAACTCAAATGCTCAGGATCTTCTCCTCGGTTCACCGGGAGAGGTAACAGAGCAACAGCTTCGTGAAGTTCACATTAAATTAAGATAACTTCATATATACTCAAAGGGCGAGTTGTTTTTATAACTTGCCCTGATTCTGTTTATACAAAGGATGGTTTTTATGGTAACAAGAGAAGATGTTGAAAACATTGCGTTGCTTTCAAAGCTGTTCGTTCCCGAAGAGGAGCTTGACAGCCTTACACAGTCAATGCAGGAAATTATAGATTTTGCCGATACAATCAATAATGCTCCCACAAGCGGTGAGAGCTTTGACAACATAAACAACCTTTCAAATGTATTTCGTGAGGATGTTGTGGTTGAGTCATATGACAGCGAGGAAATTTTGAAAAATGCCCCTGAACAGGCAGAGTCACATTTCCTTGTTAGAGGCAGAGAATAAGAGGTGTAAAAATGGGTAGTATTGCAAAAATTCACGAAATGCTTGTTTCCAAGCAGGTTTCGTGTACGGAGCTTACTAAAAGCTATCTTGAAGAAATAGAAAAATCAAACGGCGAGCTTAACGCTTATGTAAATGTAACTCCCGATACAGCGCTTGAAACCGCAAAGACTGTTGACGAAAAAATTGCAAAGGGCGAAGAAATCGGTATGCTCGAGGGTGTTCCGATGACATTGAAAGATAATCTTTCCACAAAGGACATTGAAACTACTTGCTGTTCTAAAATCCTTAAAGGTTACAAGCCGATTTATAATGCAACTGTATGGGAGAATCTTTCTGCACAAAATGCAGTTATGCTCGGTAAAACAAATATGGACGAATTTGCAATGGGTTCTTCGTGTGAAACTTCATGCTTTGGCGGTGCAATGAATCCGTTTAACACAAAGTATGTATCCGGCGGTTCATCAGGCGGCGTAGCAAGCGCTGTCGGCGCAAACATTGCAGCATACGGACTTGGTTCTGATACAGGCGGTTCTATCCGTCAGCCTGCAAGTTTTTGCGGTATCGTAGGTCTTAAGCCGACATACGGCAGTGTATCCCGTTACGGTCTTATCGCTTATGCAAGCTCACTTGACCAAATTGGACCTATCACAAAGAGCGTTGAAGATGCGTCTATTGTATTTGATGCAATTTCACAGTATGACGAAAAAGATAGCACTTCAAAGGGTAATGTCGGCGGCGCAACTTACGGAAAGCTCAACAATGACATCAAGGGTATGAAAATCGGTATTGCCCGTGAGTATCTTGACGGTATTCGTGACGATGTTAAAGAGGCAGTTCTCAATGCCGCAAAAGTTTATGAATCACTCGGTGCAGAAATAGTGTATTTTGATATGCCCGCACTTAAGTTTGCTCTTCCTGTTTATTACATTATTGCCTGTGCAGAGGCATCTTCAAACCTCGGCAGATACGACGGTATTCGTTTTGGTTATAAAACACCGCATTATAACGGCACTCACGATATGATTTGCCGCACCCGTTCAGAGGGCTTTGGTGAGGAAGTTAAGAGAAGAATTCTTCTCGGCACATATGTACTCTCTGCCGGTTATTATGACGCTTATTATAAAAAGGCACAGAATTTGCGTGGAACTATTGTAAAGGCATTTACAGATGCATTTGAGCATTGTGATGTAATTCTTGCTCCAACAGTTCCTATGACTGCTTTCAAGGCGGGTCACGCAGTTTCCGATCCGATTGAAACTTATCTTACAGATATTTGTACCGTACCCGTAAATATTGCAGGACTTCCGGGTGTATCTGTTCCTTGTGGATTTAACGCAAACGGTATGCCGATTGGTATGCAGCTTATTGGCAAGAGTTTTGGCGAGGCTGAAATTTTAAATGCAGCGTTTAAATATCAGCAGGCTGCCGGAGAAAACTTTAAGGATACAAAGTGGGGTGTTAAGCTGTGAAATATGAATTAGTTGCGGGTTTTGAAACCCATATTGAACTTGCTACAAAGACAAAAATTTTCTGCTCATGTACAACAGCGTTTGGCGGTGCACCTAACTCACATTGCTGTCCTGTATGTATCGGACTTCCGGGTACACTTCCAAAACTTAACCGTGAGGTTGTAAACTTCGGTATAAAGGCAGGTCTTGCCACTCACGGTGAGATTGCAGAGATTTCTAAAATGGACAGAAAGAACTACTGCTATCCTGACCTTTCAAAGGCTTATCAAATCAGCCAGCTTTATGCACCGCTTTCAATCGGCGGCTATGTAGAGCTTTCAAACGGCAGAAAAATCAGACTTCATCATATTCATATTGAAGAAGATGCAGGAAAACTTATTCATCAGCACGGCGACACATATGTTGACTACAATCGTGGCGGTGTACCGCTTATCGAAATTGTTTCTGAGCCTGATATTCGTTCTATTGACGAGGCAAAGGAATATGTAGAGAAATTACAGCAGGTAATGCGCTATATAGGAATTTCCGACTGCCGTATGCAGGAAGGCTCAATGCGTTGCGATGTTAATATTTCTGTTCGTCCTGAGGGCAGTGAAACTCTTGGAACAAGAACAGAGATTAAGAATATGAACTCAATTACAAATATCGCCAAAGCAATGGAGTATGAGTATGAGCGTCAGGTAGATTTAATTGAGAGCGGCGGCAAAGTAGTACAGGAAACTCTCCGTTATGATGATGCAACAAACACTACATCTTCAATGCGCAGTAAAGAGGACGCTCACGATTACCGTTATTTCAGAGATCCTGATCTTGTTACAATCAATGTCCCAAGAGATGTTGTAGAGAGCTTAAAGGCTGAAATGCCTGAACTTCCTTCTGACAAATGCAAGAGATATATTGAAGAGCTTGAAATTCCTGAAAAGGATGCCCAACTTCTTACAAAATACAGAAAAATCAGCGAGTTCTTTGATAAGGCTTGCGAGGGTGTAAAATCCGCAAAGTCTGTATCTAACTTTATTATCGGTCAGATTTTCCGCAGAACAGAAACCGAGGCTGATAAGGAAACATTTGATGTATCAATAACACCTGAACAACTCAATGAACTTGTAAAATTGATTGACAGCGGCAAGATACGCAATAACCTTGCTAAGGCTACACTTGAGAAAATGCTTGATTCCGGCAAGGGAGCACTTGATTTTATCAGTGAAAGTGATATGGCAGGACTTGATGAAAACACTGTAAATGAACTTTGTAAACAGGCTATAGAGAACAATCCTAAGGCTGTAGATGATTACAAGAACGGTAAGGAAAAAGCTATTAAGGCTCTTGTCGGTAATGTAATGAAGAACAGCCGTGGTAAAGCAGATGCTACAGCAGTTGAACAGAAACTTAAAGATATGATTTCTTAAAGTTTTATTATATAAGAGTGAAAGCCACTTTTGATTTAGTTCAAAAGTGGCTTTTGTGTTTGTGGATTTTTATATTAGAAATTAAAATAAATTATGGTTTATCGGAATGAATTGGAAAAGCAATTATAAAAGTTTGGTCGCCCTTTTCAAAGGTCGTGGTTTTGGGCAAAGCCCACAAATACTTTCCGTTTATGCAATCTAACGATAGACGAACAGCTCACTGTTTGGCGGCTTGAATACAACGGCGTTAGCCTTTAAATGCGATAGCAATAAGAAAAAACCATTCATTATATAAATTGGAAATTAATTATTTCTTTTATAAAAGGCTGTCGCCTGTTTTAACAAACTTAGTTTCAGCACGCAAACAGCGTGGCTGTTTGCGCCTGATAAATTGTTATATCGGAAGATTTTATGGGCGCTGCCCAAACCCGCAATTTTTGAAAAAATTGAGTAAACTTTTTTGTTTTTGAGAGGAGAATTTAGCGTTAGCTAAATTTCAATGCCCGACCGACACTCCCAAAACCAATATTTAAATAAGCTGCAAATGTTACCCATTTTATCATTAAAATTATAAGTAACCATAAAAGTATTGTCAATACGATAGGAAATAGAAAATCAGTGGGTGTGAGTGGAGATTTATTAGCATTTTTAAAACTCTCCATTCCCATCATTGTAATTAATCCGGATAAACCTCCAATGCCAAGACTTATAGCCAGACTGATTGAAAGTTGTTTATAATTAATTTGTGTACACTTGACATATTGTTTACCTCAAAAAAATGCTCCTGTTCTATTTTATGAACAGGAGCATTTTTTATTCGGGAATTAGAAAGTAAGGAGAATTAATAAAAAGATTTAAATAATTTATGAATTAAAATTACTGGTAATCGCAAACATTTACCCATGAGAGTAAGAATTCACGCTCTTCCTCTTTGCCCTTAACTGACTGAGAAGCAGCTACAATCGGTAACCATTCCTGTACATACTGGCGAGCAGTATCAGTCTTGTCACAGAATAACTTAATATACTTTTCAGCAAGTTCATCCTGCTTGTTAAGTTTAAATAAGAGATATGTTCTTGCAGCATCAGCAGAGCCGTTGCCTTGTGTTGCATGTGACCAGTCGAGAATATACGGTGTGCCGTCAGCAGTAATAATTATGTTACTTGGGTTAAAGTCACCGTGGCAAACCTTTGTATGCTTAGGCATACCGTGTAAACGGGTAGAAAGCTCATATCTTGTTGTAGCGTCAAGACCTGTTTCGGAAATTTTACGCTGCATTTTATCTTTAAGTTTGTTAAGTAATGGAGCTTTCTTTGATAAAACTTCCATCTGCAAATTTACAAATAACTCAAGATATTCGTCTGTCTTTTCAGGATTTTCTTCCATAAGTTGAGCAAGTGTTTTACCTTCGATGTAATCGGAAATGATTGCCCACTTTCCGTCAATTTTAGTTACTTCCTGTAAAGACGGAATATTAAGACCTGTTTCTTCTACACGAGCCTGATTAAGTGCCTCGTTGAGTATATCTGATTTTGGGAAAGATTCGTCAAAAACCTTAATGGTCTTATCGCCATCTTTATATATAACCTTATTCTTTCTTTCGGCAAGAATTGTTTCAAATTTCATAAAAGTCATTCCTTTCAATAAAAAACTAAGCAATTTCTCTTTTGCTTTGGTTATATTATACAACAACTTTATGCTTAGGTATAGAGGTAAAATAACAGAAGTTTTAATAAATTCTTTGGTTAATTAGACAATATAATTTTACTGTTTTTGTATGAGTGAATAAAAAATAATACCATAATTGAGCGTATATAACAAAAATTATGTTAAATTATTAACTAAACTATTGATAAAAACTTAACAATGTTTTGTGCATATTGACATTTTTTTAACGATAAATATTTAACAATTAAATTATGGTTTAGCAAATTGTTTCGACAGGTAATTATAAAAGTTTGGTCGACCTTTTCAAAGGTCGT
>OGKG01004360.1_pt1 | contig 12028 bp, 10 predicted proteins | sample 1572201 | NCBI WGS metagenome assembly OGKG01 (sample SAMEA2582146, study PRJEB24529) | metagenome | biome: Human gut stool | place: China | collected 2011 | reverse complement strand
CCTTGCCATGACCGCCAATGCCTTCCTTGAGGATATGCAGAAGAGCAGGGAAGCCGGCATGGACAAGCGCGTTTCCGCAGAGGAAGCACACAAACGATGTAAATGATGCAGGAGAAGATTAGAACGTGAATACACTTTCCGAGATCGAGGAATATTACAAAGCGCGTGAGCAGCAGCTGTTGGAAAAACTTCATCAACAGGAAGCCGCTCTTGCCGCAGCGGAGCAAACGCTGAAACAATTGACCGAAAATCAGAAAACACGGATGGACGAAACCACCAAGCAGCGTGCTGCACGGGAGCGGGCATTCAAAGAAGAACTCTATCGGGATTCTCTGACAGGTGCTTACAACCGCCGCTATTACGAAGAGGTCGTCCGCAAGACCATCGGCCCGGCGGGTGTCGCACTGCTGGATGTGGACAATTTCAAGATCTGTAACGACACCTATGGGCATTACGCCGGGGACATGGCACTGAAAACGGCAGCAAACGCCATTCAGTCCTGCATCCGGGAGTCGGACCTGCTCATCCGCTACGGCGGGGATGAGTTTCTATTGGTCCTGCCCGGCATTCCGGGAGACTTCCTGCAAACCAAACTGGAACAGATCCGCACTGCCGTGCAGATGGCATCCGTACCCGGCTGTTCGCATTTCCGCATCTCGCTGAGCATTGGCGGAACGATACAGTCCCTCGCCGACCCTATGAAAAACATCGTTCGTCGTGCAGATTGGCTGATGTATCAGGCAAAGTGCCGCAAAAATGCCGTCATGGTGGAGGTTCCGGGGCATAGCCTGACCACACGGGAAACGCTTTTGCAGGAAAAATCCCAGATCCTGCTTGTGGACGACTCTGCAATGAACCGCATGATACTGGCAGAGATCTTAGGAGAACAGATCCGGGGAAAGAAAGCACCGGTAGAAGCTTTAAAAGCAGCGATCGATCAGATATTTGGACAGGCAGTTCTTAAAAATGAGCCATTTGCTCCAACAGACCCGTTTAAAGAGGTATTTGGTGACAGTGAAGATGTTCTTTCCTTACAGGATACTTCCTATGAAGTCAGCAACATTGATGGCCTCTTTGAAAATCTGATGGAGACTGAGGACGGACTTTACTGTATGGATTATGAATGGGTATTTGATTTCCCAATCCCGGAGAAATTTTTGAAATACCGCGACCTCTTATATTTTTACAGACGCTACGAGAGAGTCCTCAACGTAAAAGAAGAGGATCTCTATGCCCATTTCGGGATCACAGGGGGAGAACTCCAGATCTTTGACGGCATGGAAAAGGCGTTCCAGTCCTATGTCCATGATGCAGGCTCCTTCGGCTATATGAAGCAGTATGAGCAGCCGACAAAGACGGTCGAGTTCCTTTTAGACCGTGAGAGCGAGCTCTACAAGGTAAAAGACTGGTGTGAGAATTTAAAGCAGGAGATCTCCGAGAAAGATGTCACGATCATGAAACAGCAGGAGGTCCAGCGCCTCACCAACAATCATGTGACGAATCTTGAGAACATCATCACAAGTCTCAGAAGCGAGAATGCGAGAATGGCAGGAGACTTGCAGTATCTGTCGAAACATGAGGCGATCATGTGGAAAATTCTCCGGAAATGCCATCACGCTGTGGATAAAGTCATGCCGAAGGGCACAAGAAAGAGAAAGATCGCGGGGTACTTCAAGAATACCGTCTTTCATCCGGGAAAATACGGAAGGCTGTATTTCACAAAGGACGGAAGAAACAGGATCCGCGGCGACTTTAAGATCGGCGCCGGTTACTTAGAGCATGGAAAACTCCATTTTGACTATGTGGAGCACCCGACCGTGTCCATCGTGATCCCGGTCTACAACCAGATCCACTATACCTATGCGTGCCTGCTTTCTATTTTAGAGCACACGAAGGATGTTTCTTATGAGGTCATCATCGCGGATGATGTGTCTACGGACGCAACGGAGCATCTTTCCGAGTACGCGGAAGGACTGGTCATCTGCAGAAACAGCACAAACCAGGGCTTTTTACGCAACTGCAACAACGCAGCGCGTCATGCCCGCGGTAAGTATGTGATGTTCTTAAACAACGACACCCAGGTGACCGAAAACTGGCTCTCTTCCCTGGTTCAGCTCATCGAGTCTGACCCGACCATCGGCATGGTAGGCTCCAAGCTGGTTTACCCGGATGGAAGATTACAGGAGGCTGGCGGCATCATCTGGAGCGATGGTTCCGGCTGGAACTATGGCCGTCTGGATAACCCGGATAAGCCGGAATATAACTATGTGAAGGATGTGGATTACATTTCCGGTGCGGCGATCCTGTTGTCGAATGATCTGTGGAAGCAGATCGGCGGATTTGATACCCGATTTGCCCCGGCATACTGTGAAGATTCCGATCTGGCCTTTGAGGTGAGAAAAGCCGGATACCGGGTGGTATATCAGCCATTGTCCAAGGTGATTCATTTTGAGGGTGTGTCTAACGGAACCGATGTCCAGGGAAGTGGCCTGAAACGGTATCAGGTGGTCAATAATAAAAAACTCCGGGAAAAATGGGCGGCAGAGCTGGCATGCCAGTGTGAGAACAACGGCAATCCTGACCCATTCCGGGCCCGTGAACGGAGTATGGGCAAGAAGATCATCCTGGTGGTGGATCATTATGTGCCGACTTATGACCGGGATGCTGGTTCCAAGACCACGTTCCAGTATCTGAAGATGTTCCTGAAAAAAGGTTATGTGGTGAAATTTCTGGGAGATAATTTCCTCCATGAGGAACCGTACTCCACTACCTTACAGCAGATGGGTATCGAGATCCTCTATGGACCGGAGTACCAGGTGGGGATCTGGGACTGGTTAAAGGATCATGGGGATGATATTGCCATCGCGTATCTGAACCGGCCGCATATTGCGTCCAAATACATTGACTTTATCAAAGAAAACACCAATATTAAGGTGATCTACTACGGCCATGACCTGCATTTTTTGCGGGAAGGCAGAGAATTTGCCTTAACCGGAGATCCGGCCCTGAAGCAGTCCTCTGAATACTGGAAGGCGGTGGAGACATCCCTCATGTACAAGGCGGCGATGTCCTATTATCCGTCCTATATTGAGCGGGATGCCATCAAGGCAGAGGACGAGGAGATTCCGGTAAAGGATATCGTGGCTTATGTGTACGATGAATTTAAGGATAAGATCCCGGCTGATTTTGAAAAGAGGGAAGGAATCCTGTTTGTAGGTGGTTTTGCCCATCCACCGAACGCAGACGCAGTTGTGTGGTTCGTGAGGGAGGTTTACCCGCTTCTTCGGAGCGATATGGAAGCGAAGGGCCAGAAAGCCCCGGATTTCTATGTAGTTGGTTCCAAAGTGACGGATGAGATCAAGGCATTAGAGCAGCCGGGCAACGGTGTGATCATCAAGGGCTTTGTCAGCGAAGAAGAACTGGCAGAGCTTTACGATACCACCCGGATCGTGGTGGTACCGCTGCGGTATGGCGCAGGCGTCAAAGGAAAGGTAGTCGAGGCACTTTACAACGGAGCAGCCATTGTGACCACTTCCGTAGGCTCCGAGGGGATTCCGGAGGCGGAAACAGTGATGGAGATCGAAGATTCCCCAGAGCAGTTTGCCCGGGCAGTGGCAGATCTCTACGCAGATCCGTCCCGCTGCAGACAGATGAGCGATAAGACCCAGGAGTATGTCCGCAGACATTATAGCGTGGATGCGGCGTGGGAAGTGATAAGGGAAGATTTTGCAAGGCAGCCTAAAAAGACATGAAAATTGCACAATTTTACTCTTGAAAATCAGAGTTTTATGGTATACTTTAAGTATGCTGAGAACCCGGCAGCTTTTGGGCACAGCCGGGTTCTCGTTTTTTATGGAATACCATTTTTTATAAGGAGGAGTTTTGTCATGAAATATTCATTATTTACGGTAAGTGTACCGGAGATGACACTGGAGGAAGCTGCAAAGAAGATGCAGGAGTATGGTTATGATGGTGTAGACTGGCGTGTTACTGATATTCCGACAGATCCAGAGATTTTAAAAGAGGCACCTTCCTATTGGAAAAATAACTATTGCACCGTTGACATCAACAAGGTAGAGGAGCAGGCAGAAGAGATTAAGGCACTTTCTGACAAGTATGGTCTGGAGATCAACGCGTTAGCAACCTACTTAGACTGCAGCATGGACCCAGAGAAGATCGAGAGCTGCATGAGAGCTGCTAAGAAGATGGGCTGCTCCAGAATCCGTGTCAACGCATTAAAATACGATGTTGCCCGCAACTATACCGAGATCTTTGCTGAGGCAGTTGCCGGATTTAAGAAGGTAGAAGAGCTGGCAAAGAAGACCGGAATCAAGGCTGACTTTGAGATGCATATGGGAACCATCACTGCTTCTGCAAGTGCAGCAAGAAAACTGGCTTCCTACTTTGATCCAAAATACATTGGTGTTATTTATGATACCGGTAATGTCATTTACGAGGGATTTGAAGAGTATAAGATGGCTCTGGAGATCCTTGGACCGTATCTGGATCTGGTACATATCAAGAATGCCCAGTGGGTGAAGAAGGAAGTAGACGGCAAAGAGAAATATGTTCCGGACTGGGCTCCATTTAATGATGGATACGCAGATTTTGAGAGATGCTTTAAGGCATTAAAGGATGTTGGCTACGATGGATATGTGACATTTGAGGATTTCTCCAGTGCAGAGACCTCTGATCAGAAGTTAAAAACGAATATTGAACTGATCCGCGGTATCGTAGACAAAGTCTGGGCAGAATAAATTTCTGATATCCCAGAAAAACCTTCAAAGTATTTGAAGGTTGGTAATGTGCTTGCAGACGGGAAAGTCTCAAGCAGTTACAAGGTTTGAAAGGAAGAACGGATGTACCAGAAATACAGCATTGGAACGATGGCACATCTCATGGGGATCTCTGCGGAGGCGCTGCGATATTATGAGAGTAAGAATATCGTCAGTCCCATCCGCGATCCGGAAACCGGCTACCGGTATTTCAATACCTGGGATTTTCATATGCTCCTTCGGGCAAGGCATTATCAGAACTATGGTTTTTCCCTGGAAGAGATCGGTGAATTGTTCCGCAGTGGGGAGCTGTCCCAGGTGCGGGAGAAGATGGAAGACCAGGAGGCGGTGATCGAAAAAGAGATCATCCGTCAGACGAATCTGTTAAAACGGATCCGTCAGAGCCAGAGCATGTTAAAGGATGCCATGGACAGCGTTGGAAAGTTCCGGATCGAGGAAAGACCTGGCATATACCGCATGAATACGCAGAAAAAGTACACATTATTCAAAGAAAAAGAGCAGCTGGATCTGATTTCTGAGTGGTCAGAAAAAGAACCGTTTGTATTTTCCTGTGCGGTCTTTTATGAGAAAGATATTCGGGACGGCAATTCGGACTTTGATTTTGGACTGGGATTATGCGAGGAGTATGCACCATTCTTAAATGTGAAAGAGTCAGAACTGGTGCAGTATTACCCGCCATGTCTCTGTGTCCATACCTGTGTCCCATCCCGTTCCAGCAAATATCTGAGCCTGGATAATCTGGCGGATGGCCTGGAATTTTTGCGGCAGAATGGCCTGACTCTCTGTGGTGATGTGGTGACCCAGGTGGTCTGCATGACCAAGCCGGAAGAGGAATATTTCAACTGGCACCTGGTATGGTTTCCGATCGCATCCCCTTATTGAGAAAGCCCGTTATAAAATTTACAAAAAAATAGATATTTTTTTCGGCAGAGTGTAGAAAAACACTCTGCTTTTTTTGTGCAAAATGCCCACTTGACCTTAAACCCCCTTGAATCTGTATAGTAATGGCAGAACAGAGCGTTAAAAAAATCACAAACATAAGCTTAAAAAGCAAAGAAAGGGGTAACAAATCATGAGTGATGAGAAGAAGGTTGTACTGATTACCGGAGGTGCCATGGGACAGGGACGTGCCCATGCAGTCAAATATGCAGAGAACGGCTTCAACGTTGTTCTGGCAGATATGTTAGATCCAGAGGATGAGAGATTCCAGGAGACCATCAGAGAGTTAAAAGCATTGGGCGCTGAGGTTCTGGCTAAGAAAGCAAACATCTGCAGCACACCAGATATGGAAAGCCTGTTTGCAGAGGCATGGGAGAAATTCGGACGTCTGGACGTTGTGATCGCCAATGCAGGTGTCATCAACTTTGGCAACACCTGGGAACTGACCGATGAGCAGGTAGAGAAGGTTATCAACATTGACCTGATTGGTACCTGGAGAACCGACAAATACGCAACCCAGTATATGTTAAAGCAGGGATTTGGAAGAATCATCAACATCGCCTCCACCAGTGGTCTTTACGGTACACCAAAGTTAGCTACCTATTGTATGGCAAAATGGGGTGTCCTGGGACTGACCAAGACTCTGGCAAAAGAGGTTGGCAGCAAGGGAATCATCGTAAACGCACTTTGCCCGACCAAGGTAAAAACGCCAATGTGCGAGACCCAGAGCTATGTAGAGTTCATCAACGAACTGACTGGCAAGAACTTCAAGGATTATAAGGAAATGTACGCAGGCGTTCCATTCCTGGATGTGGAGGATATCTCCGATATGGTTTACTGGTTAGGAACCAGCCGCGCAGCAGGCAAGTTTAACGGCAGAGACGTAGCACTGGATCTTGGAACACTTCAGTGCTAAGAAATAGATAGGTAGGTAAAGTATGGGAAACTTTGGATTCAAGAATGTTTCAAAAAGAGACAAGATCGATCTGATGGAGTACCTCTGTTATGGACTGGGAGATTTCTCCTTCTGTTTCATTTACGGAGCCATCGGTTCCTATATCGTGTATTTTTATACCGATGTGGCCTGCATCAGCGCGGCAGTGGTAGGAACCATTCTTCTGTTCAGCAAGATCTTCGATGGAATTTCTGATATGCTGATGGGCTTTATCATTGAAAATGTCCATTCGCCACTTGGAAAAGCAAGACCCTGGCTTTTGTGGATGGTGATTCCTTACTGTATCGGCTGTGTACTTCTGTTTACAGTTCCGAATTTCAGTGAAACAGGCAAAATCATTTATGCGTTCCTTTCATATAACCTGATGGCAACCTGTATCTTCACTTCCATGAACGTGCCTTACGGTGTCTTGAGCAGCGTGATGACCAACAAGCAGAATGAGAGAGCCCTTCTCTCCATTAGCCGTGCCAGCCTTGGCGCTCTGGGCGTGTTCGTCATCAGCTCTTATGCGCCGGATGTGGTTGAAAAGATGGGCGGAGGCCCGGGCGGATGGCAGAAGACCTTCCTTCTGGTTGGTATCGTCTCCATCGCTTTATTCCTGATCACCTTCTTTGGATGTAAAGAGAGAGTTGGTTCCGGTGTCATGGAGCAGAAGACCGGAAAGAAATCTTCCCTGAAACTGTCGGAAGGAATCAAGATCTTATTTGCGAATAAATACTGGTTCATCATGCTGATGGTCAATATTTTCTATACAGCCATGACAAGCCTTTACGGCATGAACATGTATTTTGCCAAATATGTGATGCAGGACGCTGGTTACAACAAGACCATGATGATGTGCTCCACATTTGCTTCCATTCTGGTTCCGCTTTTATTAATCCCCATTGTCCAGCGGATCGGAAAACGAAATGTGGCTCTGTACGGCGGTGCCGGAATGGGTATTGCCGGACAGCTCGTCCTGATCTTATTTGCGGAGAAATCCATGGGCATCATGTACCTGGGCCTGATCTTGCGGGGCATGGGTGTGGCGTGTATCTCTGCAACCAAGTTTGGTATGATCGCAGACAGTATCGAGTACGGCGAGTACAAGACCGGAACCAGAGCAGAAGGCTTTGTATATTCCGCAGCATCTCTTGGCGTCCGTGTCGGATCTGCACTGGCATCTGCAGTTATCGGCTGGGTATTAGGCGCTTACGGCTACGACGGCAAGCTGGCAGTCCAGAGCGAGTCTGCCATGAAAGGTATCCGCATCATGTTCTACTATGCACCGCTGGTTGTATTTATCGCAATTCTTGCACTGCTGTTTTTCTATAAACTGGATCGGGAGTATGACGGTATCATGAAGGTTTTAGACGAGCGCCATAAGAAGCAGGAAGAAGCGGCAGCATAAAGAATCCAGTATCGTAACGATGAAGGTACTGAATCGTTACCAGGCATCACGAAATACAAAGGGATGATCTGCACCTTCGGGAAATGGAAGGTGGGAAAATTCCCGGAAATGTAAGAAAAAGGAGAGTATGAAAGTATGAAAATCACAAAAGCGACACGCTGGAGAGTATTCGCAGGCGTATGGCTGCAGAGCTTATTTACCTCTGCAACGGCTTATTTCAGCCTGTTCTGTATCCCGTTAACTACCAAGTTTGGCTGGAGCGATTCCGATTTCGCTTTAGCGTACACCATTTACATGTTCACCTATTGTGCCGTTGGTTTCATCGGCGGTTCCTTAGCTGAGAAGATCAGCCCAAGAAAGACCATTTATTTAGGTCTGTGTCTGTTTGCAGGCGGCTGGTTCTTGACCGGTTTTGCATCCAGTATTCCCCAGCTGTACATTTTCTATGGTTTGATGGCTGGTGCAGGCGGCGGTTTAATCTACCCGGCCTGTCTGCCAACTGCATTAAAATGGTTCCCTGACCGTTCCGGTTCTATCTCCGGTCTGGTACAGGCTGGCGCATCCTGCGGCCCATTCATCATGAGCCCGATCGCCCAGACTTTAATCGAAAAAGTAGGCGCGCAGATGACCTGCCGCATCTTAGCAATCGTATTCCTGATCGGTGTTGGTATTGCAGCAGCCATGATCGTTCCTTGCCCGGAGGGATGGACTCCAGAGGGCTGGAAACCATCAGCTGAGCAGGCAAAGGTATTGAAGACCAGAGACTACAACATGGGCGAAATGGTAAAAACCCCTGTATTCTGGGTACTGCTTCTGATGTTCATCTTCGCAAACGCAGCAGGAACCATGATGGTATCCTTCACCAGCCCGATCGCTCAGCGTCAGGTTGGTCAGACAGCGATGACCGCTGCTTTATGTGTATCCATTATGACTCTGGCTAATATGTGTGGCCGTATCGGTTTCGGTTTCATTTATGACATCTTAAAGGGCTGGAAGAGCCTGATCCTCTTAATGGTGATCAACGGCGTCTCCATGCTGATGTTAACCCAGGCAACCACACTTCCTTTCTTCATCGTATGTGTTGTTCTGGTTGGTTTCTCCTTCGGTGGACTGTTAGTTGTATTCGCTCCAATGGTTCGTATGATCTTCGGTTCCAAGTTCTACAACCGTAACTACGGACTGATCTTCATCGGCTACGGAATCGGCGCATTTGTCGGTCCTAAGATCAGCGCATATTTCTATGATACCACAGGTCAGTACACCTTAGGCTTCATCGGTTCCGCAATTCTGGCAGTGGCTGCGATCGTCCTGATTGTAATCGCTCAGAAGATGGCGGGTAAGATGGAGAATGCACAGTAATCAATTTACCTGTTCTTTATAAATCAAAAAATGCCGTCAGGCCCGGAAAATGAATTCTTTCTGAACTTTGGATATCATTAAAAAAGCAGATATGAAAATATCTGCTTTTTGGGGCTGATGGTTTCTTATCTTTGGATATTTATAGTACAATAAAACCATCAAAGTCGAAATAAGATGATATATCCCTCACCTGCCTCAGCTATTTATTCTACACATAAGTTCTGTACTTTGACGAGCAAAATCACATCGGCGTCCCAACTTCGATCAAATTGCCATCCAAATCATAAAACCGGACCACCTTCTGTCCCCAACTATGTGTCATAAGGTGATTCACATACTGGATATCGGGATATAACCGCTCCAATTTTTCAACAAATCTCTCTATATCCTGTTCCTCAAAATAAAGCCACACGAATTGCTTTCCGGAATAATAGTTTTCCCTAAAAAATCCCTCCATATCTTCTCATCCTGCAGCACAAGCCCTTCCGTCAGGATTGTATTTCCGTCATTACCAAGTACTATATCAAGTCCAAACAGATCATGATAAAACTTTATCGATCTTTCCATATCTTTTACGATGACCAGAATATTTCTCAATCTCATTCTACTTTTCCTGCACCTCCTTGCCGCTCAAATGCTCGATCTCGATTTCAAACATCTGCACAGCCCTTCCCGCCTGCGCGATCTCCTCATCAGCCAGATGTTCATTTGGGTAATATTTCATCGCAAACCGTTTTAACATTTCCATAAACCGTAAAACATACCTTATCACATACCCGCAGAGCATCGACCTTATTTCTCTTTTTTCGAATCTCTCTAAACATAATTCTACACTCCTAATTCATAATATTACCAACCTTATCTTTTCCTGCTCCAAACACCGGCAAATTCTTCCAGATCCATTATATCTCACACGATTGGATTCGTCATCCTCTTCCTTCTCCAACGCGTTTTCCATCCCCGGTCATCCTTCATATTTTATCAATATCTGTTTTTCACTTTGCCGCATACAAGCGCTCACACTGTAACGCACACGTTTGACATCTGTACATTTTTCACATATGATTGACACGCAAATACTAATACGAAAAGGGAATCTCACCATGTTTGAAAAACTAAAATATTTCTCAACGATCTTCTTCGGCACCTTCATCATCGCCGTGGGAGTTTATTTCTTCATGAACCCGAACCACATCGTCAGTGGAAGTATCTCCGGACTCGCCGTGGTTCTCGTAAACTTTGTCCCACTGTCCCTCTCCGCAATGACGCTGCTCTTAAACATCATCTGCATCATTTTAGCATTCCTCTTTGTGGATAAGACCTTTGGGACAAAGATCATCTTTATCTCCGTCCTGCTGCCGGCACTGCTCTTCGTGTTCGAGCTTCTGTTCCCGGGTCCGGTATCCCCGACCGGAAATATCGCTCTGGACATGATTGCCATGATCATCGTGATCTGCTACGGACAGGCCGTCCTCTTTAACGCGAACGCCGCGTCCGGCGGTCTCGACATTATCGCGAAGATCATGAACAAATATCTCCATATGGACCTCGGAAAATCCGTCATCATCGCTGGTCTTGTGACCGTCGCAAGCTCCTACTTTGCCTACGATCTCCAGACCGTGATCGTCGGCGCCCTGTCCACTTACCTCAGCGGTCTCGTTCTGGACTACTTTATCGATGAGTTCACCGGAAAGATCCGCGTCTGCGTCATCTCCGAGCACAATGATGATTTTAAACATTATGTCATCGAGACGCTCCAGCGCGGTATCACTGTCTACACTGCCACCGGCGGCTACAGTGACACCCCAAAGAGCGAGATTCTGGTGATCCTCACAAAGAAGGAATATGGTCAGTTTATGGACTATGTTCAGGCAAAGGATCCAAATGCCTTTGTCACGATCTCAAACGTGAAACGCGTGGTAGGCAGTTGGAACACGCCGAAGAGACGAACGTACTTCTAAAACTTGAAAAACGGCACACAGCATTCTCGTTACTTTAGTGATGAGTTAGGTGTGCTAAATTTTTTTATAAAAATACAGAACTAGTGTTTGCTATATATAGAAACATATGGTATAATTTAAACATGGAAAAAGAAATATTTACTATTAAGGAAAATACACTTTCATATGGTAGAGGATATGTATATTCTTTACAGTACCATCTTGTTTGGTGCACGAAATATCGAAAACAGGTTCTGAAAAATGGAATAGACGCAGAATGTAAAAAAATGTTGTATGAGCTTGCGGAGGAATACAAATTTAAGATTCTGGCGATGGAGGTTATGCCAGATCATATTCATTTACTTCTGGATTGCAAACCGCAATTTTTTATATCAGATATGATAAAGATTATGAAGGGGAATCTGGCACGTCAGTTATTTCTTTCGCATCCGGAATTAAAACAGGAGCTGTGGGGAGGACATTTGTGGAATCCATCGTACTGTGCAGTTACCGTAAGTGACCGAAGCCGGGATCAGGTAATGGCATACATTGAGGGACAAAAAGAGAAGGAAGAAAGAAAGTAGGAAACTTTATGCAGATTGTATCCAGCTATGGAGTAGAAATTAAAAAAAAGAATATACCGCTCCGC
>OGKG01004341.1_pt1 | contig 12077 bp, 11 predicted proteins | sample 1572201 | NCBI WGS metagenome assembly OGKG01 (sample SAMEA2582146, study PRJEB24529) | metagenome | biome: Human gut stool | place: China | collected 2011 | reverse complement strand
AGGTATTGTAGGAGTTTTTCTTTGTATAATGTCTGTGACCTAAGACACGAAAAGGGCTCACGTGAAAAATAAGGTGGATCAGAGCTCAATGTGTTATCTTCGCGTGTTTAATACTTATGACGTGATGAAAGAACTTCTAGATTTAATTTTACCCCGTGATGTCCTCGCTTGTTTCGAGGTAGTGAAGGTGTGCACTACCAGTGCTCGAATTGATATATACCTTGACGAGAAAAATATACCCCCTGCCGAGTATAGCGGTCAAGGTGTTTTATCCAAGGGTTTCACGGTCCCGACTTCTATCCAGGATTTCCCGTTACGTGGTCGGGCAGTTTACCTTCACGTTCGTCGTCGTAAATGGCAACTTCCATCGGGAGATGTGGTTAGCAACAAGTTTTCCCTGGCAGCAGATGGCACGCGTTACTCCCGGGAGTTCGCGTTTTTTTTAAAAGGGATACTTGGATAATTACCCGATCAGCGGCAAGAGCCTGGAGAAGTTCTATCACGTCAACGGGGACTTACTGGTACAGCAATACAAGAAACATTTAAGCGATTACTCGTCGTGGGAACCACGCTCCCACGCGGACAAGTGGTTGCTCTTCCCGGGGAACCTGGGCCCTCGCTTGAGTATCGACGAGAGCTCCCTTTCTCGTGGCGAGTTATACACGATCGTTACCAACAAGGACGGTCACGGCGGCAAGGGAACCCTCGTTGCCATCATCGAGGGTGTAAAGGCCGTGGAGGTATCCAGAATCTTGAGGAAGCTCCCCCGTCAAGCCCGCCACCGGGTGCTGGAGATTACTCTTGACATGTCCAGCACCATGCACGCTATCGCCCGGGAATGCTTTCCCAACGCGGAACAGGTTATCGATCGCTTTCACGTGCAGAAGCTTGCCTGTGACGCCTTGCAAGAGTTAAGGATCGAGCACCGCTGGGAGGCGATTAACGAGGAAACCAACGAGATGGAAAACGCCCGGCTGGAGGGGAGGAAGTACAGGGCGAGAAAATTCCGTAACGGGGAAACCAGGAAAGAGATACTGTTCCGTTCCAGGTTGTTATTGTTTAAAGACCCGGCGGCCTGGAACGTGAAACAAAGAAAGAGGGCTTCCGTGCTTTTCGAGTTGTATCCCGACATCCAAAAGGCGTTCGCCCTGGTACAGAGGTTGAGAAGAATCTATTCCTCGTGCAAGTCCGTGGCGGGAGCCAGGCTCAAACTCGCCTTGTGGTACAATCAAGTCAACGAGGCTGGCTTTCATTCTTTCAATTCCGTTGCCGCTTCCGTGTTCGCGCACTCGACCAGGATATTGAACTTTTTCAACAACAGGAGTACAAACGCTTCCGCCGAAGCATTCAACGCCAAGCTCAAAGACTTCAGGGCTCAATTCAGGGGCGTGCTTGACATTAAATTTTTTCTCTTTAGAGTCGCTAAGATTTTTGCATGAAAAGAATGAAATTCAAAACAAGAAGAAAACGAACTCCACCTTATTTTTCACGTGAGCCTAGCTGATTCAGGTTATGGAGCTGAAGAGAACTATCGGTACATGGAAGAAGATAATATGGAAGCTTACGTCAAATACAACCGTTTCCATATAGAGCACAGAAAGCATTATGCTCCAAATCCTTTTAGCACCGAAGGAATGTATTATAATAAAGAACAGGACTTTTACGTCTGTCCCATGGGGCAACATATGGAACGGATAGTAACAAAACATAGAAAAACAGACAGCGGATATATTACGGAATCCGCACGTTATCGGGCAAAGAACTGTTCCGGATGTCCTTTACGCGGACAATGCTTTAAAGCTACGGGGAATCGTGTTATAGAAGTAAACCACAAACTGAATGCCTATAAGAAGAAAGTAGCAGACTTATTGACTTCTGAAGAAGGACTCAGGCATAGGGGCAGACGATGTATTGAACCCGAGTCTGTCTTCGGACAAATCAAATATAATATGGCATATCGTCGTTTCCGTCATTTTGGAAAGGACAAGATTGCCATGGACTTTTCCTTCTTTGTAATCGCATTTAACATCAAAAAATTGTGCAAAATGCTTCTGAAGGGAGGATGTAACGACTTACATACACTAATAAAGCACTTGTTAGAGTGGATTTTACGACTCAAACTCAATACTATAGTCTTTTTAAGCTATAAACAAATGAAAATCGCTACATAGCCACTTCATCGGAAAGTTTAGCTATATAGCGATCTCCTATCATAAAGAGAGTGTTTTGGCACACCCTCTTTGTTTTAGCGATAATTGTACGTGTACAATTTTTAATTTGATATGGATAGCATTTGGAAGAAACTTTATATATTTGTCTGCATGGAGGATAGACATGAGAGCATAGAGAAAGTTTTTTCTGCGATTAAGAGCGGAGATCAACGGGCGTTTGAGCGAGTGTTTCGGATGTTTTATGTACCGTTGTGTGATTATGCCGCAATGATTCTCGGGGAGCAGGCGGAAGCAGAGGATGTTGTGCAAGATCTTTTCATGCATATATGGAGAAGTCGTGTGGAAATAGAGGTACAGGATTCCGTGAAATCTTATCTGTTTACTTCAGTGCGTTTCAGGGCTTTGAATGTGTTGAAGCATAAAATGGTGGAACGTAAACACGGGGCTTTGTTGACGGAGTTTATCGAGGGCTTGCAACGTTCGGATTACTCGGAGGAGGAGATGCAACAGATTGAGCAAATCAAGAAGGTTTTGCAGGAATTGCCGATCCAGTGCCGTGTCGTATTCACGATGAGTTGTCTGGAGGGAAAGAAATACAAGGATATCGCGAACGAGTTAGGTATATCGGTCAACACAGTGAAATCGCATGTAATGAAAGCTTATAAAGATATTCGTGCTCGAGTTGGGGAAAATACTTCTCCTATTTTATTTTTTATCGCCTGTAAATCAATGGATAAATGATTTTTTTGTAAAAAAGTTTATTTTTGACTCACCTTTTTTTGACTATTGGTTGTCGTGTATAAAAACAAAGATGTTATGAACGATTTTTCAACAGATAGGTGGGAACGATTGACCGAATTGTGGCGCAACAAGGATACGGATTCGGATAAAGACGCTCATCCGCTGAACACGGAAGATAAACGGCAGTTCGAGCTGTTGTTTAAAATTCGACAAGCGATGCAGGGTGTACAGTGCCGGCAGTATGACATAGAGAGAGGGTGGAGGAAAGTTAAGCCTCGCGGAGTATTTCGAAGAATTGAATCTATCAAGAGGTTTGTTGCGGTTATCGTGATCGGGGTGGGAGTTGCTGCTGGGGTGTGGATGTGGCAGGAGCGTGCACTGGATAAAAAAGATCTTGTGTTAACGTCGTTTGTTCCCGGGGTGGCACATGCCGAGTTGATATTGGCTAACGGGGAGCGGTTACAAGTTAACGCTCGTGAAGAGGTGTATGCCTCGAAGACGGAAGGTGTCGTTATCACGAATGACACGGCAAAAACCCGCGTACGTTATCAGGTGACAGAGCGAGCCGTGGTGAAGAGGCCCGGGATGAATACTTTTGTCGTTCCTAAAGGGGGCGAGTATACGCTGGAGTTGTCGGATGGAACTTTGGTATGGATGAATGCAGAGTCCTCGTTGCGTTTCCCCGAAGAGTTTACCCGGGATAAACGGGAGGTATACTTGGATGGAGAAGCCTATTTCCAGGTGGCAAAGGATTCGCTGAAGCCTTTCCTCGTGCATGTGGATAAATATTGTATCCGGGTATTGGGCACGAGTTTCAATGTCAGTGCCTATTCCGGTGATAAGACATGGTACACGACTCTCGTGGAGGGTGCGATAGCAGTGGGGGGAATCGGGAATGAGATCCGGATGTCGCCATGTGAACAACTTTGTATCGACACGGATAGCGGACAATGCGAGTTGAGGGAGGTGAACCCGGAATTGTACACGTCTTGGGTGGGGGGAAAGTTTTATTTCAAAGCCTATACCTTTGAGGAGCTGGTGAGAAGATTGCAACGTTGGTATGATTTTGATGTGTTGTATCGTGATGAAGGGATTCGGCAACGGCGTTTTTCCGGTGTGATTAACAAATACAGACCTTTGGGGGAGATGCTGGAGTTTTTGGAGATGACTTCCGACGTGTGTTTTGAGTTGAATGGTAAAACGATAATAGTGAGCAAAAAAAAGTAAGTATATTATCGGTGAGGTGGAAAAAAGAATAGGAGATTGCGGCTCCTATTCCTTGTGGTTCCTCATTGATAGAGGAGATCAATAATAATAATTTACAAAGCTATAGATGTTCATCGTGATGACAATGGTATTTATACGGCTAAGGTCGTGGTCAAGAATGAGTATACCGGTAAACTGTTGGAAGAGTTCTTCAATATGGTAAACAACAAGGATAAGGATGTGAACATCAACGCAGTTGGCAAGTGGACCAAGGTTGGTGTGGCCGCAAAGACAGTTAAGGGTAACATGTACATTTCTATCGTTGTTCAGGTTAACCCCAAGGCATAAGGATACAGTAATACACTCCCCGGAGCGTGGCTGAAAGGCCGCCCTCCGGGGCTTTTTTATTTGCACAAAAAGGAAATGAAAATTTTGGCTAGTCTGCGAATTGACATAGGGGGGGGTAAGAGCTAAAATGAACCTAGACACACTGTATGATTTGGGGTTATACAGGGGTCTGAATTTTATTATGGAGGAAATTGTTTTATGAAAAAAATGAAACGTTTTGTTGCAATCCTGCTGGCCAGCGTGCTGGCTCTGGCGATGCTGACCGCTTGCGGCGAGGAGGCACCGCAGTCTTTGGGCCAGCGTGCAGAAAACCTGATGATCGAAAGCTTCAATAAGGCTTACGATACTACCTATCAGAATGACGCAGACCTGAAGAATAAAGTTGGTGCAATGCTGAACCAGATTGATGAGAACGGTGAAATCGATATCGCTTCTCTGAACAAGTCTAAGATTTATGGCCTGCCTTGCGATGTTGTTGATAACAAGGATGGCACTGGTACCTTTACTGTGTATGTCATTGCTCAGGGTATCAATGCTGACAAGACCAAGTATAAGGCCATCGAAGTGACTGAGGAGCTGTTGAGCAAGGCGAATGCAAACAACGCGGATAAGATTTCCTCTCAGAAGCCGGAAGCTGTCGGTGCTGCAAGCATCGTGAAGAATGGCAAGACCTATGTTGGCGTTGCATACAGAATGACTGTAAAGACGAACTTTAACGCCTGATCGTAACGATCAGAACATAAGCAGAATTTTCTTGAGCATACCCCGGAGCGCGGAACCCCTGCCGCCCTCCGGGGCTTTTTGTATTTGTGGCAAAATCCTTCTGAATGTGGTACAATAAAAGATAGATTTTGTCGAAAGAAAGGAACCTTTGGATGCAGCTGTTTGAACTGGTCAGCCCGCGGCTGTTCCGCCCGCTGGCGGGGCCCAACCGGGCGTTTTATGCGGAGCTGCTGCTCCTGCTGTGGGAGGAGTGCCGCTACACGGCGGATTACTCCATCTCCCGGGCAGAAGCGGTGAGCCGGGCCGAGGATTACTTTGCGGCACTGGCAAAGCCGCTGGCACTGGATGCCGATGACGCGGGCGATGAAGCCGAACAGCCCACCCGGGATCCCCATACCCTTGCGCTGGGCTTTCTGCTCCGCCTGCGCCGCACCGGCTGGCTGGAAGAGCAGCCCGGCAGCTATGAGGAAGAGCCTGCCCTTGCCTTTGTGCCTGAGGTGGCCCCCCTGCTGGAGGCGCTGGAGGAGATCCTGAACCCGCGCGTTGTCACCTACACCGGCAAGCTGTACAAGGCCTGGCAGCTGCTGCAGAACATCGGGGAGGAAAAGAGTCCCTATGAGAATGTTCTGCGGGAGGTGGCCTCCGATCTGGAAGCACTGAACAAGTCCCTGCGGGCGTTGAACGCATCCATCGGGCATTATATCGACCGGCTCACCCGCAACCGCACCCCGCAGGAGGTGCTGGAGCTCTTCGACCAGTACGAGGAAAAGGTGGTGGCCGCCGCTTACCACCGCTTCAAGACCAGCGATAACCTGTTCAATTACCGCGCTTATCTGGAAGAGGAGCTGGACGACTGCGAGGCAGAGCACCTGCCCCGGCTGGCGCTGGATTACGCCCGGGTGGAGCACTGCGCCCCCGGCGAGGCCGCCCCTGCCGTGCGTGCCCTCATCCAGAAACTGCGGGATTCATTGGAAGAGATGAGCACCCTGATGCGCCAGATCGACCAGAGCCACATCCGCTACCGCAAGCGGGCCGTGCAGCGGGCACAGTTCCTGCTGCTGAGTGACCGCTCCTCACAGGGCAGTGTCACCGCCCTGCTCCGCCGCTATGCTGAGGAGATCAAAACGCCCGATCAGCTGTTCGCGCCGGATGACGGCCCGGTGGCAAAGCGCCTGCACCTCTACCCGGCGGCGGTGTTCGGGGCAAAGCCCCTCTACCCGCCCGCCGCGCCCCGCAGCGAAACGCCGCTGGCCCCGGTGCGGCAGGCCGGGCTGGATGCGGAGCAGCTGCGCAAAGAACAGCAATTGCTGCTGGATTACGCCCGGATGGCCGTGACCGAGGAAAATGTGGGTCTGCTGGCAAAACAGGCCCTTGCCGCCCGCAGTGCGGTGGCTGCCTCTACGCTGGCGGAGGAATACCCCCGCGATTTTGCCCGCATCATCGGCCTGCACACCTACTCGCAGTCGCCGCGCCGGGCTTACGATATCACCCTTACCGGAAACTGGGTCGAACGGGGCGGCTTCCGGTTTGAAGAGTTTATTCTGACACCCCGCAGGGAGGACGCTGACCATGGCCGAACCGAATAAAATGCTGGAAGAGACCGCAAACTATCTGCTCAACCACTGCTTTGTGCTGGGCGGCGTGGAGGATCAGCGGGCAAAATACCTCTATGTGCAGGATCATCTGCCCGAGGTGCGGGCCGTGTTCGCGCCGCTGGGCTATGCGGTAACGCTTTACCCGGCTCCGCTGCAGGCGGCGGCGCTGGTCAACGAGCATGAGGGCAGTCAGGCCCGGCTGCTGAAATACGAGAGCATCCTGCTGCTGGTGCTCCGCCTGCTCTACCTGCAAAAGCGGGAGAGCCTTGCCGCCAGCGCCGATCAGGTGCTGGTGACCGTGGAAGAGGTGCAGACCGAGCTGCAGAAGATGAACCTGCCCCGCAGGCTGGACCAGCAGACGCTGGAACGGCTGATGCGCACCCTGCGCCGGTACAATCTGGCGCGGCCTGTGGGCCGGCTCTCCGGGCTGGACAGCCGCATCGAGGTGTTCCCCACGGTGCTGCTGGCCCTGCCAGATGCCGACCTTGCCGACGCAGCGGCAGAGAGCGCCCGCACCCGCACCGAGCTGGGACTGTATGAACGGCCGGAAGGGGCCGACACCGCCGCAGGGGAGGCAGAAGAATGATCGAACTCAAACGCCTGAAACTCATCAACTGGCACAACTTTGAAAACGTCACCTTTGACTGTGCCCGCCTGACCTATATGATCGGCGTGAACGCCGTGGGTAAGACCACCATTCTGGATGCCATCCGCTACTGCCTGACCACCAACCGCAACTTCAATGCCCTGGGCAATAAGAAGAGCGGCCGCACCCTGCAGGGCTCGGTCCACGCGAAGCAGCGCGGGGAAAACGCTTACCGCCGCCCCGGCCATACCGTGGCCTACATTGGCGCGGAGTTCTACGACAGTCTCAAGCGCGCCCCCTTTGTCATCGCGGTGCGGGTGGAGTCGGAAGGCCCCATGCAGGAGCTGCACCCCGGCGACCAGACCTGGTACCTCTCCGAGGACGGCTGCACGCTGGAACAGCTGCCCTTCATCGACCCGCGTACCGGTGCCCCCAGCGCCAAGGAGGACTTCAAGCCCGCCGTCGGCCGACTCTCCTACACCCGCAGCCCCAGCGAAGCCCGTGACCGCATCTGCCGGGCGCTGGGCATCGGGCGGGCGTCCAGCCCGCTGGGCAAAAAGTTCAACGAAGTGTTCCAGATGGGCACCAGCATGGACGAGATCCCCAACTTCCGGGAATTTTTGTACCAGTACATCCTGCCGCAGCCGGAGCTGGATCTGGAAGCACTGCAGGGCGACCGGCTGGAGCTGGAAAACCTGCACGCTGTGCTGGCCGAAGCCAAGACCCGCGCCGATGCACTGGAAGAGATCGTGAACGATGGCCGCGAAGCCGCCGGAAAGCAGACCGAAGCCCTTGTGAACCGGGGCGCGGCCCTGCTGGCCCGTGCTGCTGCCGATGGCGGGGAACAGGACGTGTGGCAGGGCCATCTGGACGCCGGGCACCGCCAGCTGGAGGCCCTGAACGCCCGCTATGCCGAGGCCAAGAACGCGGAGGCGGAAGCCCGCCGCGCCTACCTTGCCGCCCACAGCGCAGCCGGTGCCAGCGGCGAGGGCCGGGCACTGGATGCCATGGAGGAAGAGCTGTCCCGCCGCAAGACGGCGCAGGATGCCGCCGCCCGCAAAGCCGCGCAGGCCGAGGATGCCGCATCCAGGGCCGAAGCCCTGCTCACAGCCCTGCGCCGCAGCGGGTTTGCTTCCGGCTGGAAGCTGGAAAACCTCACCGCCGACACCCTGCTGCAGCTCACCGACTGGCTTGCCGCGCAGGAAAAACCGCTGGAAGAAGCCTACTTTGCGGCCCGGCAGAACACCGCCGCCCTGCGCAAAGAGCAGGCGGACAAGCGCGCCGAGCTGGACGCCGTGTCCGGCGGCAAGTGGGTGTACCCCCACGGCGATGCCGCCACCCGTGTGCGGGATGCCGTGAACGCGGAGTTGAAGAGCCGCGGCATGCAGCCGGACGCCAAGATCTTCTGTGAGCTGCTGGCCGTGGCGGACGAGAGCTGGCAGGACTGCGTGGAAGCCTGCCTGGGCGACCGCCGGTTCGACATCCTTGTGCCGCCCGCCCATTACGAGGCCGCCAAGAGCGCCTTTGTGGCCCTGAAGGACAAGGTGGGGCCTATCAGCCTGCTGGACACGCCGGGCATCCGCAAGGCCAACCGCCATGCCGAGACTGCCCCGGCGGACAGTCTGGCGGCCCAGGTCACCAGCGAAAACCCGCTGGCGGCCCAGTACGCCGACACCATCCTGCGGCGCATCGTCTGCTGCGACACCCCTGAAACACTGGAACAGTACCCGGACAGCGCCACCCGCGACCTGCTGCGGCACCATCCCTTCCGGCTGGAGCGTCTGCGCACCCCGCAGCGTTATATCGGCCTGGAAGCCCGCCGCGCCCGCGCCGGGGCACTGGCCGAAGAGCTGGAAGCTCTGGCCGAGCGCACCCGCACCGCCGCCCAGACCGAACAGAACCTGAAAACCGCCTACGACCAGTACCAGAACTTCCAGCGCGGCACCGCGCCGCAGCAGCTGGCCGACCTGTGGGAGGCCCGCACCGCCGCCGAAAAAGCCCGGAATGCGGTGGCCGAACAGGAGGGCAAGCTGGCCGAATACCGCGAGAGCCCCCTGCTGCAGGAGATGTACCGCGAGGAAGAAACGCGGGAAGCCGCCTGGGAAGCCGCCCGCACCGCTGTGGAGCAGGTGGGCGGCGACATCCGCGTGTGCGAAAAACAGATCGCTTCCTGCGAAGCCGAACAGAAAAAGGCCGGGGAGACGGCACAGCAGAGCGCCGACGCGGCCCGGAAGTTCTTTGCGGCCCATCCGCTGCTGGAGCCGCTGGCCCGCACCCGGATGCAGGCCCTTGCTCCGGCCGACAAGCCCGCAGCCGCCGCACAGGCCGCCGAAAAGGCACAGGCCCGGCTGGACGATGCCCTGACGGCCTACCTCACCGGCACGCTGGAACCCGCCCAGAAGGCCTACAACGAGCACTACGTCTGTGATTACCCGCTGGGTCTGGCGGGGCTGGACCAGTACCGTGCCCAGCACGAGAGCCTTGTGCGCATCGACCTGGAACGCTACGCCGCCCGTCTGGAGCAGGCCCAGCGCGACTGCAAGGACCGTTTCCGCAAGGACATCCTGTTCCGCATGAAGGACGACATCTTCAATGCCCGGCGGCAGTTCCGGGAGCTGAACAAGGTGATGGAACAGCTGACCTACGGCGAAGAAGTCTACCGCTTTGAGCTGGAGCCCAGCCGTGACCCGCAGCTGGCTGCGTTCTATCAGGTCATCGTGGACAAGGGCAACCAGCAGATGACCGAGGGCGACTCGCTGGACAACCTTGCCGCCACCGCCGACCCTGCTTATGAGCGTCAGGTGGACGAGCTGATGGAAAAGATCATGGCGGACGTGGACGAGAACACCCGCGCCCGGCAGGAGGGCCGCACCGGCGGCGTGACCCTGTCGGACTATGTGGATTACCGCACCTATCTGGACTACGACATCAAGGTGACGAACCGGGTCACCGGCCAGCAGGCATACCTGTCCCGCGTCAGCCGCGACTCCTCCGGCGGCGAGAATCAGGCACCCTTCTATGTGGCCATCTGCGCATCCCTGCTGCAGATCTACCAGAAGAGCGAGAACAGCATCCGTCTGGTGCTGCTGGACGAGGCTTTCAGCAAGATGACCAGCGACCGCATCCGCCCCATGATGGAGCTGTTCCGCCGTCTGCAGCTGCAGGTGCTGCTCATCTCCACCGTGGAAAAGAGCACCGCCATCCAGCCCTACTGTGACATCACCTATTCCATCGTGCGCCATGGCGACGCCAACGCCATTGCGCCCTTTGTCCGCCTGTCGGCGGAATGAGGTGTGCGCCAGAGCATCCGAAACAAAAAAGAAGCACGCCGCGGCGTGCTTCTTTTTTTGTTTGCTTATCGCAGCGGCAGAACGTCCTCGTCCTCGTTGATCTCCTCCAGGGTGCCGTCCGCAAAGTACCAGGCTTTGCCGTACAATGCTTCGTGCCCGTCGGAGCACATCAGGTAGGAGCCGTCCGGCAGGGCGAGGAAATGCCGTTTTCTGCTGTCGGCCAGGGCAATGTCCTCCATCCGCTGTCCGTCCAGGATGTGCTCCCGGATGAACTGGTAGTGGGGCAGGATGCGCGTTTTGGTCAGGCCGAGGCCGTTCAGCCAGCGGCAGTAGCCGGGGTCGGCGGCTTCGCCCGGCTCCTCCGGGGCGGCATACACCAGCCGGGCGGCGTTCATGCTGCCGGCGCTCACGCCCAGCACGATGCCGTGGTAATTGTGGAACAGCCCCGGCAGGCCCAGCTGGGCAAAAAAGTGGTTCTGGGTGGGCACATGGCCGCCGCACAGCATCACAAAGCCGCTGCGGGGCAGCAGGGTGCCGATCTCTTCCTGATTGCGGGCATCGCAGGGCACAAGTTCGGTCAGGGGCAGGTGGGCATCCGCAAAGCTCTGCAGGAATACCCGGCACATCTCGTCGTTCTGGGCGTAAGCGTGGGGGTCTGCCGCGATGGCAAGGCCCCGCACCGGGTGGTCCGGCCACACGGCCCGCAGGTTTTCCAGAAAATGATTGCGTCTGTCCAGTACCGGAATGGCCGGGCCTGGTTCAAAGGGGCAGCCGCTGGGGCTGCTGGTCAGAAATAACGTCATAGTTCTTCCTCACAAAACGGTGAATAAAAGCTATGCCCATTCTAGCACGATTCTCGCCCCGGCGGCAGAGCCAGAATCACCAAAAAAATCCCCTGCTTTTCGCCGTTTCGCAAAAAGCAGGGGAGAAGGTTACGCCTTGCGGTAATGGAATACCTTGTCTTTGGTGACGAACATGGCCGCGCTCACGGCCAGGGCGGCCAGCTCGGCGGCGGTCACGGCCAGCCAGATGCCGTCGATGCCCAGAATGGCGGGCAGGATGAGCACCGCCGCGATCTGGAACACCAGCGTGCGCAGGAAGGAGATCAGCGCACTGGTCACGCCGTCGCCCAGCGCGGTGAAGAAGGAGGAGGCATATACGTTGAAGCCCATGATGACAAAGCTCAGGGCGTACAGCCGGAAGGCCCGGCTGGTCAGGGCCAGCAGTTCCGGGTCGTAGCCCACGAAGAACCGCGCCACATAGGGGATGATGACCATGGATGCGGCGGTCAGGGTGACGGCCACCACCGCAATGAGCCGCAGGCTCTTTTCATACAGGTTGTGCACCTCGGCACGGCTGCCTGCACCGTAGTGGAAGCTGACGATGGGCGCACTGCCGAAGGCGTAGCCCACATACA
>OGKG01004339.1_pt1 | contig 12080 bp, 9 predicted proteins | sample 1572201 | NCBI WGS metagenome assembly OGKG01 (sample SAMEA2582146, study PRJEB24529) | metagenome | biome: Human gut stool | place: China | collected 2011 | reverse complement strand
TAAGCTGTGCAAGTCCTGCGCTTATCTGTGCTATACCACCATTAAGTGTATCATTGTTATCGCTAAGCTGTGCAAGTCCTGCGCTTATCTGTGCTATACCACCATTAAGTGTATCATTGTTACCACTAAGCTGTGCAAGTCCTGCATTAAGCTGTGATGCACCTGCGTTAAGTGTATCGTTATTCTGAACAAGTTCACCAAGTCCGTCTGTTAATGACTGGCTTCCATCTGTAAGCTGCTTTAATGCTGCATTAATTGTTTCATTATTGCTAAGATTGCTGACAACTGCATCTAATGCACTTGAAGCACCTATATTGCCAGCGGCTTTAATAAGAAGTCCTAACTGGTTAGCATATACATAATCCTTTGAACCAGCCTGTGATACCTGTGGAGTATATGGCTTACCGCTTGTCACAGCTTCTGTATATGTCTCTGTTATTATATTAGTTGTATAAGCTGTAAGATACTTTACAAAATAAGTCGATATATCTGTTGCTGCCTCACTACTGCTCTTCTTGCCCAGATCACTAAGGTCTGTTGCTATAGTTACATCACTAAGGCCTAATGCTGTTCCTAATTTCTGTAAATCAGTTGCCTGCTCCATAACAGTCTTTCCTGTTGAGTCTGCTACAGAATTCATCTTATAAGCTGTTGAATTAGCTGCAAGTTCCTTAACAACATTTCCAATAAGTGCTGTCTTAATGCTCTTTATTCCTTCATTTAATTGTGAAGCTCCTGCCTCTGCACTAGCAACACCATCTGTATAAGCCTTTAAACCTGTCTGTAATGAAACTGCACCTGCTGCCGCACTGGCAACACCGCCTGTATATGTTGAAAGACCACTCTGTAATGTGCCTGAACCTGCATTAAGTGCTCCTACACCATCAGTATAAGTCTTTAAACCTGACTGTAACTGTCCTGCACCTGCACCAAGCTGGTTAGCTCCTGCTGTGTATGCACTGATACCATCCTTAAGCTGTCCTGCACCTGCTGCCAGAGCTGTAGCACCATCTGTATAAGCATAGATACCATCTTTAAGCTGGCTTGCACCATCATTTAACTGGTTCACGCCATCTGTAAGTGCTGGAATACTGTCAGAAAGTGTCTGTGTACCATTCTGGAGAGTAACTGTTCCATCTGTAAGCTGGTCAGCTGCTGACTGAAGCTCATTCATCTTATCTTCAAGCTTAGCAAGTGAGAAATCATCTGTATCTATATCATTAAGTGTGCTTGTTGTAGCAACTGACATAGACATATCAAGCTCGAAATCCTCTACATCTGCTGATATTTCAAAGTATTCTGGAATATCCATATCAAGGCTTTCACCATCAAACTTAAGGTTTAAAGTATCCTTTAAGCCTGGCATAGCCATACCAAGTGCAATGATATTATCGCCAACCTTGCTTACCTTGCCGTTAGTAACTTCTACATTACTGAACTTATCTGTTGGAAGAAGTGTTCCTGTAATCATAGTAAATGGAACATAAGCTATCTGTGACTTTCCATTAACTGTTATATTCTTCTTCTCATTGTTAGTATAGTCATATCTGATAGTAACCTTACCACTCTTGCCAATCATATCTTCTGGCTTAGTTTCAACACCATTTAACTTGTAAGTAACCTTTATTGAAACAGGAGCAGTCTTATCAGATGTGCTTTGGTTAGTTGTTGTTTCGCCCTTAGAATCAGTAACCTTTTCTGTTACAAGAACGTGATCCTGAGTTCCGTCTGCCTTATCAAATACATATACCATCTCGTCTCTTGTATTTGTCTTTAATGTACTTGTATTTGATATTGAAAGCTCGTTCTTAATAGCATTTGTTATAATATTCTCTGTATTAGAAGCAGCCTCACTGCTTATTGCAACCTCACTGCCTGTCTGATTATATGCTGTGCTAGTGCCACAGCCTGTAAGTGTTGAAGCAATAAGAACAACACTTAATAATACTGAACTATATTTAAATAAAGTCTTCTTAACCATAACTATTCCTCCATTTTCTTACTTCCTGATATATTCTTATATCTGTTACGAAATATGCATCTTTGACCCATTCATATATATTCCTGATTACATATCCTGATTCTTCTTAGGCTTAAATCCTATACTTGTATTGATAATGAGCTTATCACATAATACAAACAATGATGGAAGTATGAAGATAACTACGAACATACTTATAATTGCACCACGCGCCATAAGTGTACAAAGCGAACCAATCATATCAACTGAAGCTATACATCCAACACCAAATGTTGCGGCAAAGAAACCAAGTGCACTAACAATAATTGATGGTATTGATGTTGAAAGAGCTATCTGAATTGCTTCCTTCTTAGCGTATCCCTGACTTCTTTCCTTCTTATATCTTGTTGTCATAAGAATAGCATAATCGACTGTTGCACCAAGCTGGATAGTACCGATAACTACTGATGCAATAAATGGTATCTGTGTATGCGTAAAATATGGAATACCCATATTAACAAAGATAGCAAATTCGATTGCAGAAACAAGTATAATTGGAAGCGATATTGATTTAAGTACGAACAGGATAATAACAAATATAGCTACTATCGATACCGCACTGACTGTCTTAAAGTCCTTATCTGTTATAGTGATAAGATCCTTGGTACAAGGAGCTTCGCCAACTACCATTGCCTTAGAATCGTAAGACTTTACAATATCATTCACCTTACTAATCTGATTGTTAATTTCATCTGATGCTATTTTGTAATCTGTAGCAATCATCATTATCTGATAATCTTCACCCTTAAGCTCTGATACTGTCTTAGCCGGTAAGAATTCCTGTGGAATACCAGACTTAAGTGCTGTGTCAAGTCCGAGTGCGAACTGTACACCATCTACATCACCTAACTTATCAAGCATTTCGTTAGCTGTATCTGTAGACATACTAGAGTCAGCAAGTATCATATAGATTGAATTCATATCAAAGTTTTCTTCCAGCTTCTTATTAGCCTGTGAGCAAGCAAGATCATCTGGAAGTGTATCAGACAAATCATAATATACTGATGTATTATTCTGTCCATATATAGCAGGTCCTAATAATACAACAAAGACAATTACAAATATCCATGAGTGGTTTACTATAAATGTAGCAAGCTTATCGAAGTTTGGCATAATCTCACGATGCATTGTCTTCTCTAATGCCCTGTCAAATGTAAGTATCAATGATGGAAGGATTGTTACACAACCGATAACACCGAATACAACACCCTTTGCCATAACGATACCAAGGTCAAGACCAAGTGTGAAGCTCATAAAGCAAAGTGCAATGAAACCTGCAACTGTTGTTATAGAAGAACCAACTACGGATGTAAGTGTATTACCAATGGCAACTGCCATCGCTTCCTTGTGGTCATCCGGATATATTTCCTTCATTTCCTTGTAGCTGTGCCATAAGAAGATCGAATAATCCAGTGTAACACCTAACTGAAGTACAGCCGCAAGAGCTTTAGTTATATATGAAACCTCACCTAATAAAATGTTAGAACCCAGGTTGTATACAATTGCCATTCCTATACTTATCATAAAAAATACTGGTACAAGAAATGAATCCATAAATATAGCAAGCACGATACATACAAGAACTACTGCTATAAGTACATAAAGTGGTGTCTCTTTCTCCGAAAGATTCTTAGTATCCGTAACTACTGCTGACATACCACTTATAAAGGCCTGACCCTCTGTCTTCTCTCTTATCTGTGTGATAGCATTCATAGTATCATCACTTGAAGTTGTATTATCGAAGAATATTGCAAATAAAGTTGTATCTGTGCTGTCATTCTCGAAATACTTTCTGAATTTTGATGGGACAATCTCAGATGGAACATCTTCACCAACTATTCCTGTGTAAGAAATAACCTGTGCAACGTGGTCTACATTCTCTACCTTCTTAATAAGTCTGTCAGTAGACTTGGTATCCATATTCTGGACAACGACCATCGCGTATGCACCCTTATTAAAGTCATCCATAAGAATGTCCTGACCCTGCATAGTTTCTATCTCATTCGGAAGATAATACAGAATATCGTAATTAACTCTTGTATTAAAGTATCCGATTGCAGATGGAATAAGAAGCAGGAAACTCAGAATAAGAATTGGAATTCTGAGTTTAACAATTACTTTTCCAAACTTTTCCATAACTCGCCTCATTTCTACGTCTGCGACGTAATTTTACTTTGATTGGACTGATAACCTCTCAATAATTAATAACTCTCTTAATTAATTACATTTATTATCAATTCAATACATATGACCGTCATCTCTCAAATATGACTTATGGTCATTTTCTTTGCAAGTGTTATTCTAGCACAAAATGACCGATAGTCAATACTCAAAATGACTAAAAGTCATTTTTTTATAGATTTTTTATTTTCAATATGGTAGAATATTAATTGACAGAATAACTAATATTAAACTTGAATTTATTGACAAAATATTTGCATCTGATAAATGAAGTACATAATACGGAATTTATAACCGCATAAATAATATTATTTATGCCTACATTAGATTGGAGATTTTATGGGAAAACTTGAGAACAACAAACAACAGAAAAGGACTTCCCTCTTAGATACAGCTTTTAAGCTCTTTACAACGCAGGGTGTTTCCAAGACATCAATTGCCGAGATTTCTCAGAAAGCTGGAATTGCCAAGGGAACTTTTTATCTGTATTTCAAAGATAAATATGATATAAGAAATAAACTCATTTCTCACGAGGCAAGCAAGCTCTTTAAAAATGCAGTGAATGCATTAGAGCTTCATATAAAAGAACAGCAGATTAGTGACCCTTCGTTTACAATTACATTTACCGAGGAGATTATATTTATTGCTGACAACATAATTAATGTGCTTAACACCAACCAGACACTTCTTACATTTATATCAAAGAACCTGTCGTGGGGAATATTTAAAGAGGCTCTTACAACCAATGTCGCTGATGACGACATTAATTTTAAAGATATATACTATGAAATGCTTGAAGACTCTGGTCTTAACCTCAACGAGCCCGAGATTATGCTGTTTATGATTGTCGAGCTTATAAGCTCAACATGCTACAGCTCAATCCTTTACAAAGAACCAGCTGATATTGACAGGCTCAAGCCTTACCTTTATAAGGCCATTAAGGCAATTATCAATGAACATACAATAGAAGATTAGAAGATAAGAAATCCCCTTCCTTACCAGAAATATCATCTGATAAAGAAGGGGATTTGTACCACTTCACCTATATATTTTAAATTTACACTTAAATTTATTTTAGCTAAGACTCTCTTTTTTAATCACTCTTTTATATAAGTTTTTAACATTTGTGTAACATTTTTCTTTTAAAAACTAATTTCCAAGAAGCTTATTATATATATCCCTCTTAGATACACCCCTGTCTCTGGCTGCTGCCTTCATAGCCTCTTTTTTATCAAGTCCCTGTGCTATATACATATCAACGTGTTCCTGCTCAGACATAGTAAGCCAATGTGCCTGTGCTTCCTCTTTAAGCTCATTTCTGTCTTTTCCAGCAATTACAAGAACATACTCGCCCCTTGGCTGGTTATTTTCATAATAATCACAAGCCTCTGAAAGAGTCGTAACCATACTATTCTCATAGCGTTTGGTAAGTTCCTTGCATATAGTAACTGCCCTGCTTCCTCCTAACACCTCAGAAAGCTCTCTAAGTGTCTTTAAAAGCCTATGTGGAGCTTCGTATATAATCATTGTTCTTGTTTCATCTTCAAGCTCTTTTAATATGTCTTTACGCTCATTCTTGTCCGCCGGAAGAAATGCTTCAAATGCAAAACGTCTTGTTGCCTGTCCCGACATTGTAAGTGCCGTTATACACGCTGCCGCACCAGGAACTGATGATACCTTAATTCCTGATGCAAGTGCCTGCCTTACAAGCTCCTCTCCCGGGTCAGATATTCCAGGTGTTCCAGCATCAGTTATTACAGCGACTGACATTCCTTTAAGCATCTTCTCAACAAGCACCTTTGCCTTATCATACTTGTTATATTCATGATAGCTTGTCATCGGCGTATTAATCTCAAAATGATTAAGCAGCTTTATGCTGTTTCTCGTATCCTCCGCCGCAATAATATCAACTTCCTTTAATATCCTTAACACCCTGAACGTAATATCCTCAAGATTACCAATCGGAGTTGCACACAAATATAACTGCCCAACTCCGCTATTATTATGAGAGCCATTAAATTCTTCAAGTGCCTGCACACTATCATAATCAATATCTGTAATATTATCTTCCATACTGCTCCTCTCTTAAATTCATACTAATTGTACATTTTTAAAAGTTCTTCCGTGTAACTTCCATCGCTATTGTATACAATAAGTGGTTCTTCCACTATAAGCTGTGAACGTCCGCCCTTTACCGCCTCTATAAGCACCATATTAGCTGGCTTATCTATATGCGGATACACAAGCCTTATACGCTTTGGCTCAAGGTGGTTATTCTTCATAGAAGTAAATATATCTACAAGTCTTGATGGTCTGTGAACCATATACATATGTCCCTTAACCTTAAGGCACTTTGAAGCTTCCCTTACAACGTCCTCAAGACTGCATAGAAGCTCGTGTCTTGCGATTGCCTTGGCACTCTCAGGATTAACAATTCCGTGATTTTCATTCATATATGGTGGATTGCTTGTAACCACATTAAAAGAAGCCCCACCTAAAATATGTGAAGCTTCTTTAATATCACCTTTTACAATATTAACCTTGTCTGACAGACTATTAAGTTCAACATTTCTGACAGCAAGGTCATAACTGATATCCTGAATTTCCAAGCCTGTATACATACTGCCTGGATTTTTCGCCTGCATAAGAATTGGTATTACACCATTTCCAGTACCCATATCAAGCACCTTCTGGTTCTTTCCGGCCTTCGCAAATGTAGACAACAACACAGCATCCATTCCAAAACAGAACACATCTGTATTCTGGATTAGTCTGAGATTATCCCTGCATAAGTCATCAATTCTCTCATTGGCATTAATACCTGCATTAATCTTAACATCAGTCATCATTAATATGGGCTTTTCCTTCCTTTTTCTCAAGCTCTTCGAGTTCTTTTAACTCTTTATCATCTATATTCATTCTGTCGTTTCTTCTCTTAGGCTTAAATCTAAGCTCAGCAACAGGATACTCTCTTATCTCTTTCTCATCTCCATCAAGTGTGACAATTACCTTAACAAGCTGTCTTAACACATTAACGCTTGATACCTCACCCTTTAACTTCTCAGGTGTAGTAACATAATCTCCCACATTAGGAAGGTGGCTGTTAAGCTCCTCGTAAGTTTCCTGCTCATTCTTAAGACAGCACATAAGTCTTCCACACACACCCGATATCTTTGATGGATTAAGCGATAAATTCTGTTCCTTTGCCATCTTAATTGACACTGGTATGAACTCTGGCATATATGTTGCACAGCACAATGGTCTTCCACAAGAACCAATTCCGCCTAATATCTTAGTTTCATCTCTTACACCAATCTGACGAAGTTCAATTCTTGTCTTAAATACTGCTGCCAGATCCTTTACAAGCTCTCTGAAATCAATTCTTCCATCCGCTGTAAAGTAGAACAATACTTTATTATTGTCAAATGTATACTCAACCTTTATAAGCTTCATTTCAAGATTATGCTTCTTAATCTTCTCAAGACATATCTTATACGCTTCTTTTTCCTTTTCCCTGTTCTTAGCTTCCCTTTCATCATCATCAGGTGTCGATATTCTGATAATAGCCTTAAGCGGCTGTACAACTGCTGAATCCTCAACCTCTCTTTCACCAAGAACAACGTGGCCATACTCAATTCCTCTTGCTGTTTCAACAATAACGTGCTGACCAACCTCAACATTATACTGTCCCGGTGCAAAGAAATATATTTTGCCCACCTGCCTGAATCTAACACCAACAACTTTAGTCATCTATTTTTAATCTCCAATCCTGCCAAATATTAATTCCTAACATCAGCCAATTATTCACTAACTGCCTACATATCCTCTTTCATAGCCATAATAAGAAGTTCTATGCATAAGTCAAAATTAACATTGGCCTTAAGTCTTACCTTTACTTTATCTATAGAATTAAGTATATCCTGAATTCCTTCGTATGACATAACCTCAGCCTGCGATTTGATAAGCGAAATCTCATCACTAAATATTAGATAATTCGTATCATTGGTACTCTTAAACATAAGCACGTCCCTGAACCACATAGCCATAAGATCAAGATAATCGTCTATTGTAAGCTTGTAATTAGTCACATCTTTAACAACTGCCATTATGTCTGCCGCCGTCATATCATTCACATTCTTGATAACGTGCATAACATCATTCTTTAAATGTGCGAATTCCGTACTTTCTATAATAGTCTTAGCACGTCCAATCTTACCCTGTGCAAAATCAGCCGCAAACTTACGTTCATATTCTGACACGTCATAGTTATCCTTAAGATAATCCATAACTACGCTTTCCTTTAATGGCTTTAAATCAAGAAGCACACATCTTGATATAATAGTCTGTAAGAAAATGTCTGCGTTAGTCGTAAGAAATATAACAATACCATACGCTGGTGGCTCTTCTATAGTCTTAAGAAGTGCATTCTGTGCCTGCACTGTAAGCTTCTCAGCCTCATCTATAATGTATATCTTATAACGGCTTGAGTATGGTTTAATAAGCATATCTGATATTATCTGATCTCTTACATCATCTACACCTATACTTGCAGGCTTCTCGTGTCGTACCCATATTATATCAGGCTGATTGCCTGACTCTGTCTGTATACAGGAATGACATTTATTACAAGGCTTATTATCGCCTTCTGCCTCACACTGTAATGCTTTTGCAAATATCTTGGCAATCATCTTCTTTCCAGCACCAAGCCCTCCATTGATAATGTAAGCGTGTGATACCTTATCTAATTTAATTGCGTTCTGTAAATGCTCTTTAATTGTATCGTATCCATAAATATCTGAAAATGTGCTCATTATATACTCCAATCTTATGCTGATATATCAAGCAATAAACCCCTGATATCATCAATTCTTCCTACAATCTCAAGATGATTTTTCTCTTCTTTAACAAGTTCTCCTGCCAGCTCATCAAGATTCTTATCCACAAGTTTAACAATACCATATACTCTGTGTCTGCCTCGTCTATCAAGAAAGTTCTCTCTTGAGAACTTATGGGAACGGTTAACAACCTCGTTAAGAAATCCCTTAACAAGCTCCCTGTACTTTCGCATATCCTTAATATCCATATGCTTTGCAATCTTCTCACCCTGCTCAGTAATCTGTTCCATCATACTGCCAAGCTTTTCCTGAAGATCCTTTTCTTCTATATTACTAATAAGAGTAAACTTAAAACTACTGTCCGTACTCTCTGTATTCTTCACCTGCTGAACTGAAGATGATGTCTGTATATCATTAATCTTTATATCCATAACTTTACTCTCTTTCGTGTCCACCATCATATAATTGTATCATATAAATATCATTAATACAATTCAAGCCAACTCACTCTTACTGCATTTATAAAAGCTGCTGTTTAATTGCCTCTTTGATGTCCCTTATACAATCCTCTATTGTTCCATCGTTGCTAAATCTCTGATTAATTCCTGCTTCCTTAATCTTTTCCTCCGAGAAATCTTTACTGTCTGCAAGAAAACGCCTGCACATTTCCTCATACTGTGGTACTTCCTGCTTCTGTTCCCTGTTGATAGCTCTCATAAGCCTTATTCCATCATCGACTTCTATATATATCGGTAATATTGCTTCTTTTCCAAAGTATGCGCAAAATTTATTGTAAGCCTCAATAGTACCTATGACAATATACTTATCACCGCTTCCAAGCCTAATCTGACCATCATCAACTGTAAAATATTTCCATTCACCATATACCGTGTTATATGTCCTCATTTCTATTACTTTATCAGCCGCTTCAAGCTCCAATGCCTTCTCATTATCTACATAATAATACTCTACACCTTCTTTTTCTCCAGCTCTCATAGGTCTTGTTGTATACATAATAACAGTCTTAAGATTTAGCTCCTTATCACCAACTAAAGCCTTAAATATATTATCTTTACCACTTGAACTTTTTCCCATTAAAAATGCTATCTCAGGCATAACAAAGCTCCTTCTTTTACACCTACAACCTCCAGACCTGCCTCACCGGCCGCCTCAAGTATTGCAATAATCTTTCGTGTAATAACCTCTCCCGGACACAATATCGGTATTCCCGGTGGATATACATACACTGACTCTCCACTTATCTTACCATATATCTTCTCATTATTCATCTGAATTTCATCACAACCTGATAAATCCCGCCTGTTAAATGCCTGTGCAATTGTCAAAGCCTGTTCATCCCTGAAATCAGCAACATTTATCTTATTACCATTATCCTGATTATTAATTGAACTATAATTTAATCTATTGTCTGCCTCACCATTATGTATGCTATTAAATCTATTATCTAAATCCTTGTCTACTTTTGAATTTAGTATATCTTCCCTATCATATTTACTGATACTCTCATCTATTTCTTCGTCTATCTCCTTTAATGCCGCAAGAAATCTATTATCTAATTCTTCGTCTATCTCTTTTAATGCCGCAAGAAATCTATTATCTAATTCTTCGTCTATCTCTTTTAATGCCGCAAGAAATCTATCATAATACTCCTGCGAATCAAATATTGATGTCATTGCTATTACATATTTTATAGATGACATTTCAAGCTGGATTTTATATTTATAAAATAGAGTGTCATATAACCATTTTGCATCTTTATATCCTAATACAAGCTTTGATATGTCGTCTGTATTTATTAACCTGATGTGCTTTAATTCTGACAATCCATTTCTTAAAATAGTGAGCTTATCAACATATTCAGCAAATAATTTATCACCGTCATTCTTAACAATGCTTAAGCTTCTTGCTATGGAAGACATTAATATATACGATGGGCTTGTCGACTGGTATATATTCCAATACCTTCTTATGCGTTCTACATCAACTATTCCATAATTAATATGAATAATCGCTGTCTGTGTAAGTGATGGAAGGGTCTTATGCACACTGTTAATTACTACATCAGCCCCACTCTTAACTGCTGACTGAGGAAAGCTTTCTGAGAAATTAAAATGTGCACCATGAGCCTCATCAACAATCAATGGAATATTATATTGATGAAGATACTCTGCTATTGATTTAATATCAGATACATTTCCCTCATAAGTTGGTGATGTAAGTATCACGGCTTTAATATCATTTCTGTCATGGTCTGAGCTGTATTTATCCACAATGAACTTAATTTCTTTTAATGTTATCCCCTTATAATACCCATATTCCTCATCATATTCTGGATAAATATACACAGGATTCAGTTCATTGAGGATAACTGCATTATACACTGATATATGACAGTTTCTTGCCATTATAACAACATCATTTTTATGGGTAACTCCGCATATTGCCGACATATTACCTGCAGTACTTCCATTTACCAGATACCAGCTCTCATCAGCTCCATAAAGCTCCGCCGCCTCATCAAACGCATCTTTAATAATAGTTTCGGCATTGTGCATATTATCAAAACCATTAATCTCCGTTATATCTTTCTCATATGGATTTCCCATATCACCCATATATAACTCAATTAATTCTTTATTTCTCTTAGCCCCCGGCATATGCATAGGTACTATATTTTCATCTTTATATTTATCTAACTTAGACAATATATCATTATATTTAACATTCGGTTTAATGTCTGAATTTTTATTTGTAGTTCCTGCATTGCCATTCAATAATATATCATCATATTTAATATCCTTATTTGTAGTTCCTGTTTTATCCGATTTTCCTGTTCTATCTAAATTCATCTTTATACTCTTATCTTCATTCCAATTCATTGTTACACTCTCATCTTTTATTTACTGTTATTTATTATTGGGATACAAAAAAACCATAGATACTACATAACGTAATACCTATGGTATAAATAAGTGCCTAGAACCGGAATCGAACCAGTGACACGAGGATTTTCAGTCCTCTGC
>OGKG01004329.1_pt1 | contig 12095 bp, 10 predicted proteins | sample 1572201 | NCBI WGS metagenome assembly OGKG01 (sample SAMEA2582146, study PRJEB24529) | metagenome | biome: Human gut stool | place: China | collected 2011 | reverse complement strand
AGACCGAGGTCTTGTAGATGTCGGTCACCTCAAAGCGGGTGGGGTCCATCTTGTTTCCGGCTCCCATGGAGCAGATGATAGGCACACCGGCTTCCTTGCACTTCATCACCAGCGCCAGCTTGCCGGTCACGGTATCAATGGCGTCCACCACATAATCAAACTGGGTGAAGTCGAACTGATCCTGCGTTTCCGGGCCGAAAAAACACTTGTAGGTGGTCACCCTGATGCTGGGGTCGATGTCGTGGACACGCTCTTCGGCTACATCCACCTTGTACTTGCCCACCGTCTTGCGGGTAGCGATGATCTGCCGGTTGAGGTTGGTCAGGCAGACCTTATCGTCATCGATGAGATCCAGCGCGCCCACGCCGCTGCGTGCCAGCGCCTCGACCGTGTAGCCGCCCACGCCGCCGATGCCGAACACCGCCACGCGGGAATTGTGAAGCTTTGCCATTGCATCCGCGCCCAGCAGCAGCTGCGTGCGGGAATACTGATCCTGCATTTTGTTTCTCCTTGTTACTTTTCCACTCTCGTAATGGTGCCGCCGCCCAGCACCACATCGCCCTGATACAGCACCACAGCCTGTCCAGGCGTGGGGGCGCGCTGGGGCTGGTCAAATTCCAGCCGGAAACCGTTTTCCGCCGGGTAAACAGTGGCGGCCTGCTCGGTCTGGTGGTACCGGGTGCGTGCTGTGACCCGCAGCGGTTCTGTCAGCTCCGGGATGGCGATCCAGTTGGCCTCGTCAGCATAGACGATGCGGTCGAAGAGGTCCGCTTCCGGGCCGACCGTGACCGTGTTTGCCTGCATATCCTTGCCACAAACATACACCGGTGCGCCCAGCGCCAGCCCAAGACCCTTGCGCTGGCCGATGGTATACCGCACTGCGCCGTTGTGGATGCCCACCACTTTGCCGTTCTCGTCGAGGAAGTTTCCCGCCGGATAATGCTTACCGGTAAAATCCTCCATGAAGCGGGCATAATCACCGTCCGGCACAAAGCAGATGTCCTGACTGTCGTGCTTGCGGGCGTTGACGAACTTGTGCTGTTCGGCAATTTCCCGCACCTCGGTCTTGTGCAGACCGCCCAGCGGCAGCCGGATGTGCGCCAGCTGCTCCTGCGTCAGGTTGTAGAGCACATAGCTCTGGTCCTTGCCCTCATCCAGACCCTTTTTGAGCAGGAACCGGCCTGTGGCCTCGTCCTGCTCCACCCGTGCGTAGTGACCCGTGACCACATACTCCATGCCGTGGGCTTCGGCCCAGTCCAGCAGATGGCGGAACTTCATATATTTATTGCAGTCGATGCAGGGGTTCGGGGTGCCGCCGGCTTCGTAGACGCGGATGAATTTTTCAATGATCTGCTCCCGGAAATCGGCGGTGAAGTCCAGCACTTCATAAGGGATATCCAGCGCAAACGCCACCTCGGCGGCGTCCTCGATATCCTTTTCCGAGCAGCAGGTATGAAAGCCGGACTGGCCCAGCGTCTCATTGCGGGTGAGCCGCATGGTGATGCCGGTGCAGTCGTAGCCCGCCTGCTGCATCAGCCACGCTGCCACCGAACTGTCCACGCCGCCGCTCATGGCAATGAGCGCCCGGGGCTTGTTCTCAGGGGTCTGTGTGGTCATAGGTTCTCCTTTGGTGCGTTCAACACACTAAAATAGTAGTATAATAGTAACGCGAAGCAAACTGCTTGTCAAGACGCAGAAATTTTATGTGCCTGCTCCAGCAGTGCCTGCTTTTCGTTGGGGTATTCGCCCCGGATGACGCCATCCAGCAGCGCTTCCAGCACCCGGCGCAGGCCCGGCCCTGCCGGAATGCCCGCCGCCATCAGGTCGCGTCCGTTCACGGCAAGCTGGCTGATGCGACAGCACACACCGTCCGCTTCCATCTGTTCGGCTGATCTGGCCTGCGCAGCAAAATCAGCCGCCCGTTCCGGGTGCAGGGCGGTGCCCAGCGCCGCAAGGCGCTGCACAGCAGTCAGACCGTATCGGCCAAGCAGCTTCCGAATAGCTGCTGTATCCGGAGCAGCGGAAGTTTCTCCGAGGACCGTCCGCTGGGGTGGGACCCTGCCGCCGCAGGCGGTAGGGCGGGCGATGGAATGGCCCGATTCGTGTCCGAGGAGAAAGCTGCCGCTGCTCCCTCCCGACTCCTTCACCAGCACCGCGGTCTCCTCAATGAGGGCGTTGGAGCAGCGCAGGCGTCTGAGCACCTTGCGGGTGCCGTCCTCGCCAAGGCTCAGCAGCAATGCGGCCCACCGCACGGGCAGGTTCTCGCTGCCCGCCGGGCAGGCATCGACGGCCGGTTTCGCGGCGTCCAGCGCTTCCGGTGCAAGCTCCGGCAGGATAACAGTCAGTATTTTTTCGTCAAGATATGCCGCAGGGGCGGGCGCAGCCAGCAGTTTGGACAGCTCTTCCTCAATGCGCTCTGCCGAAACGTAGTCCAGATGGGTGCACAGCGCTTCGGCTGCCTGCCCCGTGGCCGGGTCGATGGCAAAGCCGTACCGCGCCGCAAAACGGTATAACCGCAGGATGCGCAGCGCGTCCTCGGTAAACCGCTGGTGCGGCACGCCCACCGCCCGGACGATGCCCTGCTGCAGGTCATTCTGCCCGCCGAAGGGATCGATGAGGCCTTCTTTTTCGTTATAGGCCATGGCATTGATGGTAAAATCCCGCCGGGCAAGATCCTCCCGCACATCCGGCACAAAGTGCACTTCATCCGGGTGGCGGCCGTCGGAGTATGTGCCCTCCGTGCGGAAGGTAGTGATCTCGTACAGGCCGCCGCCCTGCTTCACCGTGACCGTGCCGTGCTGCAGACCGGTGGGAATGCAGCGTTCCTCACCAAACAGGTTCATCACTTGCTGCGGCAGGGCGCTGGTGCACAGGTCCCAGTCGTGGGGGCAAAGCCCCAGCAGACCGTCCCGCACACAGCCGCCCACGGCATAGGCCGCATAGCCTGCTGCGTGCAGCGCATCCAGCAGCACTGCTGCGCCGGAGCTCAGTGTCAGCTTCATTACGCTTCCTCCTCATACTGCAGGAGAATGCTTTTGCCATCAAAGCCGCATTCCGCCGCCGGGAAAATGCTTTGTGCCCGCAATGCGTATTCCTCCGGGTCGGTGATCATAGGCGAATAGTGGGTCAGCCAGAGCCGTTTCGCTCCGGCCTGCACGGCCAGCGCCGCGCTCTGCCCGAAGGTGCTGTGCCCCCACTGCTTTGCCTGCTCTTCCTGCTCCGGCAAAGCGTAGGTGGCATCGCAGATCAGCAGGTCCGCCCCTTGCGCCGCCTGCAAAAGCCCCGGGCAGGGAGACGTATCCCCCGAGAATACTGCGCTCAGCCCCTTACGGGCAGGGCCGAGCACCTCGGCGGGCAGGATCGTCCTGCCATTCGCTTCCACCGCTTCGCCCCGCTGCAAAAGCTTCCATTGCTGCACCGGAACACCCAGCGCTCTGGCACGTTCCGGCAGAAATTTTCCCGCCCGGGGCAGTTCCAGCCGGTAGCCGAGACTGCGCACCCGGTGCTTTGTGGCAAAGGGAAGCAGCACCGCTCCCGCAGACCAGCTGTCCGAAAGCCGGGCGAGCGGCAGCGGCGTACCCGCAGTCAGCTCCCGGGGCTGCACCGGATAGGGCAGCGGCCCGGTGAGGGCGCGCACCGCCGCCCAGATGTCTGCAAGGCCAGCCGGGCCAAGCAGAGCCAGCGGGCGGGTGCGCCCCTGCGCACCAAGCGTCTGCAGCAGACCCGGCAGGCCGAAAATGTGGTCGCCGTGGTAATGGGTCAGGCAGATGGCATCTGCCCGCATCAGGTTGACCCCCGCACGGCGGGCCGCCGCCTGCGTGCCCTCGCCGCAGTCCAGCAGCAGGCCGTGCCCCCTGCACTCCGTATAAGCGGCAGAAAGGGCGCGGTCCGGCAACGGCATAGTGGCCGCCGTTCCCAGCAGTGTGATGGTCAACATAAGCGTTCTCTCCCGGTACAGTGTTTTTCAGAGCTTATTGTACCACAGCCCACCGCATTTCACAATCATTTTGCGCGGCGCATAGAATGGCGCAGTATCATCAAAAGGAGGCGGCATCATGCGGCGCAGAAAGGGCAGTTCTTTTTCCGGCGGACGCGGCAGTGCTCTGGCATGGGTCTGCCTGCTGGCGGTGCTGGCGCTGTTTCTGCTGGCCGGAGCACCCGGCTGCATGGCGCAGCGGCTGGTCTGGTCGGCCCGCGGCACCATGATCTTTCTGCCCTCGGGCAGCAACTTCTGACAGCAAAACAGGAGGCGACCCGCACGGGTCGCCTCCTGTCGCTTTTATTTTCCGTCCGAATAAGGCAGCTGACCGGTCAGAGTCAGTGTTTCGGCCAGTTCTTCTTCCGAGCGGAACCGCCATGCTGCGGCCCCCACCGCCACATAGCAGGCATCCGCCCTGCCCTCCGGCGTGATGGCAAGGATCATGGCTTCTCCGTCGCCCACCGCCGTCACAAGGCCGTCGGCGCTTACTCTGGCCACTGCCGGGTTGCTGCTGAGCCACTTGCGTACATAGACAAAGCTGTTCCGGTCCTGTTCCAGCTTCAGCTTATGAGTCGGGTGTGGTATTTTTTCAGTGATGGTCAGGGTAAACATGCTTTCGCTCAGAACAGGCTGGGCCGCCGAGCCTGTTTTCACCGTCACGGTGCAGTCGGCTTTCTCGCCCCGCTCACTGCAGGCTGTGATGACCGCCGCGCCCTCGGCCCGGCCCGTCACCTTTCCGGTGCCATCCACCGATGCCACCGAAGGATCACTGGATGACCAGATCAGAAAGAAATAATCGTTCGGTGCCTGCACATCCAGATAAGCCACCGGCAGGGATTCGCCTTCGGCCAGTTCCAGCGTCAACTCAGCGGTATCCAGCGTCATCCCGCTGTCCTGCCCGGGTTGGAGCTGCGCCGCCCGCGCCGCCGGAGCAAAACCGCTGCCCGCCGTCAGCGCACCCGCTGCCAGTACCGCTGCGCAGCACCGGAGCCAAAACTTGTGTTTCATAGGCGTTTCCCTTTCTGTTGGTCAATCAGACCTTCCGGAATGTTCCTGTCTTCGTATTATTTTACACAGCGACACCGGAGGGGTCAAGTTTTTTGCCCGTTCCTGAACCATTTCAGGCCGGATTTTGTGCGGGGATACAAAATCCGGCTTTTCTTTTTGTACAAAACGCCGCTGCACCCGGCAAAAGCCCGGACGCAGCGGCGTTGTTTGTGCGATATCAGTAGTTGATCTTCTTCAGCTCAAAGTAGCTCTGGGGATGTGCGCACACAGGGCACTTGAGCGGTGCAGACTTGCCGATGTAGGTATAGCCGCAGTTCCGGCACTGCCAGACCTGCTGTTCCTCGCGGGCAAACACCTTCTGGTTCTTCAGGTTTTCGGCCAGAGCACGGTAGCGCTCCTCATGCTCCTTCTCGATCTGAGCCACCATGGTGAACAGCGCTGCGATCTGATTGAAGCCCTCTTCCTTGGCTTCCTTGGCCATACGGGGGTACATCTCGGTCCACTCGTCGTGCTCACCGCCGGCTGCCATATCCAGGCAGGTCAGGGTATCGGGGATGGTGCCGCCGCACAGCAGCTTGAACCAGATCTTGGCGTGCTCCTTCTCGTTGCCTGCCGTCTCTTCAAAGATGGCAGCCAGCTGCTCGTAGCCCTCTTTCTTTGCCATGCTGGCAAAGTAGGTGTACTTGTTGCGTGCCTGACTCTCGCCTGCAAATGCTTCCCAGAGGTTTTTCTCGGTTTTTGTGCCCTTCAGTTCCATGTTCCTGTTCTCCTTTCAAGATAAAAAGCCTGTTCCGGGAGCGACCGGTTCCCGGCTGTATCATCCAGCCCGGCGTTTTTCTGCCGGGTCTTTGGTTCTGAAAAGAGTATATCACACTCGCTCAGCAAAATCAAGAATAATTCCTATTTATTCTGAGAATCATTTTCACTTTTAATTATGCTGTTTCAGCGCGCAGGTAGCGATGCTCAGCGCACTCCATGCAGCCTGATACATCAGCACCGTTGCCACCGACAGCTGCCAGATGCTGCCCGCGCTGGTCAGCAGCACGGCGATCGCCACCGAGAAGCCCACCGACACCAGCTGTACCGTGGTGGCAAAGGTTTCAGCGTTCTGTGCCTGATCGGCCGCCTGCAGGCCGCCGGTCATGCTGGTAAAGTTCCCGGCGTGGATCATGCAGCAGATGTCCTCCGGGCTTTCCGGCTCCTGCGGCGCTGCCGCAATGGCATCGCACTGTTCCTGATCCAGCATCGTGATCATGCCTTCCGGCAGATGATAGGCTTCGTTGATATGGCGCGCCGTCAGGCTGGGATCCTTGCCGATGACCAGCAGGCGGATATTTTCCTTCTGCAGCACCGCAAGGCTGCGGGCGGCATTGCGTCCGCCCACCGTTTTCAGCACGAACATGGCGTGCAGCACACCGGACACCGCCAGATACAGCACCTGCAGCTCCCCATTGCGGGAGTGCTGTGCTTCGTATTCCTCATCCGGCAGAGGCACGTCCTCCTGCTCCATATACTGCCGGGTACCGATGAGCACGCGGTTGTTGTCGCACCAGCCGGCAAAGCCAAGGCCGATGTGCTTTTCCAGATCCTTGACCGGGAACAGGATCTCGGTGCGTTCCTCGATGATCTGGCCGAACATGCCCCGCAGGGTGCCGCAGCTGTCGCTCAGGATACTGGCTGCATACAGGATGGCGCGGTCGATCCGCCCGCCCTTGAAGATACGGATATCCTCCAGCGTAGTGCTGCCCGGTGCAAACAAATCGTCGGTGTCCACCTGCAGGGTGTCGATGCCGCCCAGCTGTTCAATGGCCTTCCATCCGGGTACAACGGCCCCAACAGCAGCTGCCGCTTTCTGCAGCCGCAGCGCCGCAACACCCGCCACCAGCGTGGAGGAAAGCGGTGCGCCCATGCACAGCACAGCCGCCATGGCTGCCGTGGCCTTGTTCCATCCGGCACCCGCCAGCAGGAACAGCACACCACTGAGCAATGCGATGCCCAGCAGGAGGTACGATGTCTTGCGGATGCGGCGCTCACTGGCGCGCTCGCCCAGGCTCTGTTCCACAAAGCCATCGTTTTCTTTCAGCGGGCGGCTCAGCAGCACCCACGGATCCTTCTGTTCCAGATCCCGTGCCAGTGCCCGCAGCAGGTCCTTATCCCTTGCGCGGTAAGCACCCTTTGGGTCCGGCTCCCGCAGGGCAAGCTCGTAGCCGCCCTTGATGGCTGCCAGCATCACGCGGCTGCCCAGCAATGCAAGGAACAGTCCCAGCGCCGCCACACCGCTGAGCAGCGAAATGCCGGTGGTGCCGCGGTAGACATTGGCATTGAGCATGGCCGTCGCCGTCTGTAACAGGGCCGCAGCCGCAGCCAGTGCAGGCATCGTGTCTGCCGTGGGGCGTCCGTTCCGCTTCAGTCCCAGAAAGCCATCCCGCAGCACCGGGAAGCCGACGGCCAGACTTGCCGCGAACAGCAGCAGATTGGCCCCGTAGAAGGCCGCCGGGGCTGCGTCCGGGTCCAGCGAAGCCATTGCGGGCAGCAGGCCATCGGACACCAGACCAAAGTGCAGCAGCACCACAGCCAGAATGCCCGCCAATGCACACCGCAGGGTCAGCTCTGCACCCATCCGGCGCAGCCTGTCGGCAGGCGTTTCCGGAGTCGGTCCTTCAGCCGGTTCGTTCTCCGGCACTGCTTTGCTCGCTGCAGACGGCGTTTCTTCTGCCGGGATATCCCGGGCTGGCTTATCCGGCTGTGCAGATGTCCCGGCTTCCGGCATCCCGGCCGCCTCTTCGTCCACAGGCAGCAGCGGCAGACTCATGGTGTCCTCTTTGCTGTCGGCCTTCTCAGCCGGAGCAGCCGGTGCTTCCGGCTTTTCTTCGTCCTCCGGCACGCCAAAGAACACCGGCTTCTTTGCGTTTACGGAGGCGTCCGGCCTGCGTTCTTTCTGCGGTGCTGCCGCCGGTTTCTCAGCCTTTTCGGCTGCTTCTGCCGGGGTCTCCCGGGCTGCTGCAAACACCGCACCCAAGCGTGTTGTTTCCGGTTTCGGCGGCTCTTTCTGCGCGTCCGCCTTCTTCTCCGGTTCTGCACCGCTCATGCCGTTGATCATCGCCTTGAGCTGTGCCATCTCCTGCTGCTCCCGCTCTTCCTGCGGCAGCAAAGTCTCCGGCGCATTTTTCGGGTTCTTCGGGGGCTGGCACGGTTGCTTCTGCTGCGGCAGCGCTTCCTTTTCCGGTTCCACTTCCACCGCCCGTTCTGGTTCTTTCGGCGGTTCCGGCATCGGTTTTGCAGCAGATGGTTCCTGCTGAGCCAGCGGGCGCAGCGGCAAAGCCGACTCCGGGTCTGCCGTAGGCTTCAGCACAAGTTCCAGATCCGCTTCTTCTTCCGGTTCTGCATCCTCGCCCAGCAGCACTTCGCCGGTGAGCATTTCCAACGGTTTTTTCACAGGCTCTTCCGGCATTTTTGCTTTACCGCAGCTGAAGATGCCGAATTTCCGCTTCGGCTTTTCCTCTGGCTGGCCGCTGTCGTGCCGGGTCATCTCCTCCGGCAACTCCACTGCGGTCGTGGAAAAGAACGAGCGGAACCGCTCTTCTTTCGCTGCGAGTTCTTCCGGGGTCAGATCCCGGCGGTCCTTGGTATCGTTCGGCATTCTTGTCCCTCCTGTAATGATGTCCGGAGTTCCGGGCCGTACCCGTTATGCCTGCTGCGCTCCGCGCTGAGACTGGATCTCGTACAGAATGATGCCGGCTGCAACCGACACATTATAGCTGTCCACACCGGTGCCGGGGGCCGCCATGTCCAGTCGCACCACGCCGTCGCACAGTTTCTTCACCAGCTGCGAAACACCGCTGCCCTCGCTTCCCAGCACCAGAGCGATGGGGCCGGTGAGGTTGTTCCTGCGCAGGGAAACGCCGTCCATGTCGGCGCAGTAGACGAACACGCCCTGATCCTTCAGGCGGCGGATGGTCTCACCGATATTCGCCACACGGGCCACCGGCAGACGCTCAGCCGCTCCGGCGCTGGACTTGATGACGGTGGGCGTGACCGATGCACCGCCCCGCTTGGGGATTACGATGCCATGGGCACCGCACAGCAGTGCGCTGCGCATCACTGCGCCCAGGTTGTGGGGGTCCTCAATGCCGTCGCTCAGCACCAAAAAAGGCGGTTCCCCCTTTGCCTTTGCTGCCGCCAGCAGGTCGTCTACGGTTGCATATTCGATCTCGCTGGCAAAAGCCGCCACGCCCTGATGGCTCTCGGTGCCGGTCATCAGGCGCAGTTTGTTGGGGTGCACCCGCTTCACCGTTGCGCCCGCCTCTTTGGCCAGCGCCGTATAATAGGAGGCCACAGCCGGGGCCATGCCCTCAGCGATGAGCACCGTATCCACACCAGAGCCGCTCTTCAGAAGCTCGGTCACAGGATTTTTGCCATAGACAAGGCTCTCGTTTTTCGGCTGGTTTTCTTCCGGGTTCCGGCGCGGGCGGCGGGGCTGATTCTTTTCTTCCATGTTGTTTCTCCTTTTGCTGTATCGCGGGCAGCCGCAGGGACTTTCCGCAAGGCGCGCGTGCTTTGGGCAGCACACCGGTACGAACATTGCTGATAACTCATATTAAAGTATAGCATAAGCTGCCTGCCATTGCCAGCTAAAAAGCCGTTTTTATCTCTGCTGTGGCAAAGTTTTCACACTGCGTTCACGGCATCCGGTGTGCCCTGCATCTGCAGGATTGTTTTTGCCGCACCGGCCCGGCCTGCATCCGCAAAGATACGTCTCCTGACGTTTTGCCGGGCGAGAAAGTTTTCAACAAAATTGTGGTATACCCTCCGTAAAAGAGGACGATTTTTTCCACATGTTGAAAACTCTGTGGATAAAGTTCAAAAGTCAAGTTTCAAAGCCTTTTTTGGTGTGGAATTCCACACTTTCCACCGGTTTTTCCACTTTCTGGTTCGACGGTTCTGTCCGCGTTGCGTACAATTTGTAAAGTTCAAGTCGGAAATATGACAATTTTTCAGCTCTGAATCTGTCTTCTTTTGCAAGATCCTCCAACATCATTTTGACGAATGTGGATTTCTGTTGAAAAAAACTGCCTTTTGTTCATCCCGTTCTGCGGGATGTTGTTGCGAATTTTCTGGATTTTTGTTGATTTTTTGTTCTCTGCTCATCCGAATCTCCGTCTTATTCCGGCTCTGGTCTCTGCGTCTGTCCGGCAGGGCTGGCAGCTTCACAGGAAAAGTGCCTGTTTGGATTGATTTTAGGCGCTGTTTGGGGTATACTAACCTTGTAGGTTCGTTAAGCCATGCGCAATGTGGGCATGGAGCGGCCAAAACCCCAATGATTTTGTGGAGGTAATGAATAATGTTGGTAAATGCAACCGAAATGCTGATCAAAGCACGTGATGGCCACTACGGTGTGCCTCAGTTCAACATCAACAATCTGGAGTGGACCAAGTCCGTTCTGACCGCCTGCGAGGAAATGAAGAGCCCTGTGATTCTGGGTGTTTCCGAGGGTGCCGGCAAGTACATGACCGGTTTCAAGACCGTCGCTGCCATGGTCAGCGCAATGGTCGATTCCATGGGCATCACCGTTCCCGTTGCCCTGCATCTGGATCACGGCACCTATGAGGGCTGCAAGGCCTGCATCGAGGCCGGCTTCTCTTCCATCATGTTCGATGGCAGCCACTACTCCATCGAGGAGAACGTGGAAAAGACCAAGGAGCTGGTTGCTCTGGCACACTCCAAGGGCCTGAGCATCGAGGCTGAGGTCGGTTCCATCGGCGGCGTCGAGGACGGCGTTGTGGGTGCTGGCGAGATCGCCGATCCTGAAGAGTGCGCAAAGATCACCGCTCTGGGAATCGACTTCCTGGCTGCCGGCATCGGCAACATCCATGGTGTCTACCCGGCAAACTGGAAGGGTCTGGACTTCGAGGCTCTGGACCGCATCCACAAGGCCACCAATAACATTCCTCTGGTTCTGCACGGCGGCACCGGCATCCCCGACGAGATGATCGCAAAGGCAATCAGCCTGGGCGTTTCCAAGATCAACATCAACACCGAGTGCCAGCTGGTGTTTGCTGAGGCCACCCGCAAGTACATCGAAGAGGGCAAGGATCAGCAGGGCAAGGGCTTCGACCCCCGCAAGCTGCTGGCTCCCGGCGCAAAGGCCATCGAGGCCAAGTGCAAGGAGAAGATCGAGCTGTTCGGCTGCGCAGGCAAGGGCTAAGCCGAGACTTGTATCGTAACCGGTACACCACCCAATAAAGTATGCGGCCCCGCCGCACTGTTATGCACAGTGCAGCGGGGGCGCTTTTTATTTTGAAATTCGATAATGCCACACGATGTCGGTGCGTTTTTCCAGAACGTCCTGTTCGTAAGCCGTCTGCCATGGGTCATTGTGGTGAATGATATAGGGCACTCCGTTTTTATTTCGCCGGTCGGACACGATGCCGATATGTCTTTCAAAGATCACAATATCACCGCCCTGCCATTCTTCTATTTCTGAAACATCTGTTGTCAGGGCAGCTGCCGTGTGTGAAAAAAACACCTTCAGGTTTCGTACCCGTCGGAAATCAATGTTTGCATCCGGTTCTGCTACCATATAATCCTGTGGCTGCTCCCGGATATCTGCGTTCACAAGCTTCTGCAGATCATATCCGGCATTTTTCAACGCGTAAGCAACTACATCGGTGCAAACGCCATAACCATCGTCAGGATAACCGGTTTCATAATAGCGGCTTTTATATTTTGGATGTGTGCTCACATAGGTCAGTGCGCCGTTCAGAATGTCCAGCTGGTCATCTACACCGTCAGCATCACGATCTACGCTGCTATGAAACTGCGGTATCCTGCCCTTATAATCATCCTCCGGCCTGATTGCCAAGGTGTGCTGGTAATGTGTCTGCACATAAAACACGATGCTGCATAACAGTAAAAATGCCAGTACCACTGCATAATACTTTGCTGTATCCTTGCGGGTTCTGTCCGAACGCATACTCTCACCCTTTCCTGCTTTGAGGATACCAGCTTTTTCCCCGTTCTGCAACCCTTTAGCGCAACAAAAAAGCCCTGAGGCTTTCATCTCAGAGCTTTTAGTTAAGTCGGCGACTACCTATTAAGGTATGCAGCC
>OGKG01004320.1_pt1 | contig 12115 bp, 17 predicted proteins | sample 1572201 | NCBI WGS metagenome assembly OGKG01 (sample SAMEA2582146, study PRJEB24529) | metagenome | biome: Human gut stool | place: China | collected 2011 | reverse complement strand
CTGACCGGAGACGAACTGCTCGAAATACAGCAGCATGGCGTCATCGCCGGTGATGTCGCCGGAGGCCGTGGTCAGGCTCAGATAGCCCTTGACGGCTGCGCCCATATCCACCTTATCGCCGTAGACCGGATGGGTGCCAACCGGCTCACTGGCAAAGGGGAAGAAGTAACTGGACACCATACCAAGAGGTGTTTTAACTGCTTTGTTGCCCATGGTTTCCTCCTTACAGATTTTTGGATTTCAGGTATTCGTCATATACAGCGGCTTCAGCAGCCGCCACTTGATCTGCGGATTTTTCCGCAGCTGTTTGCATCCACATTTTTGCGGGGATGCCTCGCTTATTTGAGCCGAACTCGTGAATAAATCCAATTTCCGCATTTCTGATTTTTTTGCCTTTTTTGGTTGTTCGTCCTCTCCTAGTTCCTTGAGGATAAATTAGAAGCGAAGGCTCATAGTCGTTGCGTGCTAGTCTTTTTTTTGCGGGGGCAATAGATTCTCTTAATTGTCCTGTGTCTACCATGCCTAATGTGTCTATTTGCTGTTTTAATGCTTTAATCGCAACAACGCCCCCGGCTTCTAACATGTTTTCTTTGGTAGAATCTGGCATTTCTGCAATCTCGTGTAAAGATAAAGAAAACTCATCTAAGCCATTGACCGTGAAGCCCATCAGCCCACCTCCAGATCCAGCGCCTGACATTCCAGAACGTAGTGCTGGCCCTCCAGATCGCTGGCGTTGGTATAATCACCCACCGCAAGCCCGGCGTCCAGCATGGCCCGCCGGAGCTGCCGTTTCAGGCGGATAGGCGTCCGGCCAGTGGGTAGATACAGGTGGAGCTGGATCAGATACCGAATGGCCTGCGGCTCATCGTCTCCGAACACATCCGGAGACTCTGTGTAGTTGAACTCGCAGTAGACCTCTGCTGGAGTCTCCCCAGCGTTGGGCCGGTACGCATCCGGAACGCATACCGGCACGATGGGCGTCACCGCCTGGATGATGGTCTCGTTGATGCTCATACTCAGCCTCCCGCCGTCAGCAGCTTGGCGATCAGCTCCGTATACTCGCCGCCATCGCCGTAGTCATTGACATACTCGATCTCGTAGTCTGCGCCGTTGTACCGCACCCGGTCCTTCCGGCTGATGGCCGTATGCCCGGAGCGAACCAGAAACCGCACCTTGACGTCTCCCATCTCTGCGCCCTGCCGCAGCGCCTCGGAGCCGCTGACCCGGGAAAACTGCGCCCAGGGGCGCCGGATCACCGTCTCCGTGGGGACTGCGTAGCCGTCAGCGTCAGGGTAGGTGGAGATCCGCACGATCTCCACCCGCTTATTCAGCTTTCCAGCATTCACGTCCATGGCTTAGCCCTCCGTGTCCGAATTGGACCGCACCGGCTCCGTCAGCTTCAGCTGGTTCAGCCGCCGACGGAAAGCCGGGTTGTCGGCAAACGCCTTGTCGGCGGTCTGGATGCCCCGATTGTCCCAGGCGTCCAGCACCAGCGCCAGAATACAGGCATTGTACTGGGGCAGGCGGGCGGAACCGGCCTCCGGCTCCGCCACGCCTGCGTTGCGCATGTAGCTGACGGCGTCCGCATGGAAACCCTCCAGCAGGCTCAGGTCCTCCGGCGTGGGATCGTCGATCCGGCAGTAGCTCAGGATGCTGGCCTGCCGGTCACTAAACGCCGCCATCCGTCACCCCTCCGATCAGACGTTGGCGGTGCGCTCGTAGCCGGTGAATACCACAGCGGTATCGTCCACGCTCTCGGCGTCCATGCGGCACAGGCAGCGCAGCTCATAGGCATCGTTAGCCCATGCGTCGCCGCCCACATCCGTAGCCGCGACCTCCATGCCCTTACGGACAAACAGAGTTGCCGCCGCCTTGAAGTCGCCGATAAACAGGGGATCGTAGGTCTTAGACGCGACCTTGTGCTCACCGATGAGATCGTTGTCGCCGTAGACCACGCGGCGGCCCTTAAAGCGGTCGAAATCGCCGGACACGTCAGGCACCAGCATAGGCCGGTTGTTGCCGTCCACCCAATTGTCCATCTCATCGTAGACGTTCTGGTTGGTCAGCAGCACAGCACCCCGGCTGTATGCCGTGTTCAGGCTCTTGTTCAAGATGGACTTGATGGCCTTGACCTTGTCCTTGTCGGTGGTGGCGCTCTGAGCCGTGAAGGTCAGCTTCTTCAGGATCGTCAGCAGCAGATCATTCTTGGTCAGAATGTACTTGGGGCCGAACCACTGGGCCAGATACTGGATCAGGCCGGCGGTATTGTCTTCCATCAGCTCGCTGGACACCACCAGGCGGTCGCCGTACTTGCCGATGCTGTAGCTCACCTTCTTGAACTTGGGCTGGTTATTCTTGCCGATGGCGGTGTTCTCGCCCACCAGAGGCAGCTTGGTCCGCTGGCCCGCCACCTCAACGGCACGCCAGCCGGTCATGGTGGAAACCGTCTCCACGTTGAACAGGGTGGAGAGATCCAGATAGTCCTTGGTCTCCTGGATGATGGCGTTGTCGAAATCAATGGGAACGAGGAAACCGCCGTCGGAACCGGCGGGAGTGCCGCCGCCCACCGTCAGGGCCTTGTGCAGAATGTTGAACTTCTCCACACCCATGGACTTCTTCACGGTCATGCCCGTCCGCAAAGCCTCAGCCCACGCCTTTGCGTACTCCGGCTCAGACCGGATGGCGTCCACGCTCTTCTCGGTCTCCTCTTCCGCCTTCTTCTTCTGCTGCTGGGCGTGCAGAGCCTTCATCTTGGCGTCATCTTCGGCAAAACGGCCCTCCTCGGCCAGCTGGCTCTCGGCGGCGTCGATCTCCGCGTTCATCTTCTGTACCTCGCCCATGAGGGTCTTGTGGGCGTCAAAATCCTTCTTCGCCAGCAAGCCCTCACCCTCGCGGACCTTTTCCGCCCGCTTGTTTTTCAGTTCCAGCAATTCCTGATAAGTCATGTCTCACATACCTCCATATCGTCTTGTTTCTAATTCCTGCATGGCCTCCGCCATGCGCTGGGTCTCGGGATCGGAAGCTGGCTCTGCCGGGCCTCCGTAGCGCTTGGACTTAATAACGCCGGCCTCCGGCTGAGCCGGGACAGCCACAAAAGACACCTCGTAGACATCCATTGGATCATCCAGCGCCATTACGCAGAGCTGGCCGTCATAGGTCTGGCCGGCGTGATGCTCGCAGTAGACCTTAGACTGATCCGCCCCGCAGATAGAGCAAATGGCGCTGCTCATCGCACAGCCCACACTGCACTCCCGCAGGATGCCGGTCTCAATCGCGGCGATCGTCCCAGCTGTGCTGTCAGAACGGGGCATATAGCACCGCAGCACCAGTTGCTTGATCTCGCCACGAGTCTCCACGTCAGCGGCGTAGACCCGGGCCGTCTGACTGGCGGCGGCCCACTTGTGGTCCATCAGCACAGACTTGCCGACAAACATCGGAGCCAGCCCCTCCAAGGCCTTGTCCGTAAACCGCTCATGATCCCGATCTACCTGATTGTCGCAGGCTGCCATGCGGAAGGTAAAAACCTCCTCGGCTTCCAGCTCCCGCAGAGCCTGCTTGTTGATAAGCGCCAGCTCCGCCGCGTTGACCGCCTGTTTTTCCACATGGGCGGCCTTTAAAATTCCATTCATGCTGTACCTCCATCATCCGGATTTTTCCCCAGCGCCCGGATCACGCTCAGGCGGGCAAAATCCGCCAGGGGGCCGTAGTTCCAGCTTGCGTAGTAGGTGCTGCCGCCGGGGATCCGGCCTCGGTCCTCCAGTGCGCGGATCTCATCAGCGTTGAGCGCGCCGATCTCCCGCAGTGCCCGGTAGTAAGCAGCCTGAGCCGTGGTGTCACCCTTGAGGAATACCTTCAGCTCCCGCTTGATCCGCAGACCGCCCGCCCGCTCAGACGGCAGCAGCAGCTTGTAGGTGTCCTCCTGCCCCCACTGGGTCTCGTAGCCCAGCAAGGTGTAGTTGACAAACTCAATGCCGTTTTGCTCATTGCTGGCGTAGCTCTGCTTTCCGGCATAAGCCAGATGGAGGGGTACGCCGAAGAACCGACACACATCCGCCACCCGGATTTCGTTGCTCTCAACAAATTGTGCGTCACTGTTGGTCATGGAGATGGGCTGATACTTCAAGCCCAGGTCCAGCACCGCCACCCGGAACGCCTTGTCCGGCCCTCGGTGAACACTCTCCCAGGAGCGCCGCAGCTCATCCTTGGGATCCACCCATACGGTAGAGCCGTCTGCCTGCACGCGCTGTACTTGCCCGCCAAGGTCGGAATCCGTGGTCAGGATGCCGCAAGGCTGCCCGCCGTTAAGCCACGTGCTGTTTTCGTACTGCGCCGCCGCCCGGGCGGTGCTCAGGGTCAGCGACGCCCGCTTGAGCACGCTCACGCCCTCGATGCCGTCCTCGCTGTATGCCTTGTAGTGGATTACATCCTCCGGACGAAGCAGCGTCATCTCGCCGCTGACCGGGTGGGTGAATACATACCAGAAATCGCCGATATCATCGAAAACCGGCGATACATAGTCCGGAGGCAGAGGGATCAGCTCCTGTGGCCGGCCGCTCCGGGGATCCCGCACGATACCTGCATAGGCATTGCCCCGCAGCAACTGGTTGCACATCATCAGCCGCTGGTAGTCGAAGGTGCTCATGGACTCGTTAGCCCGGCTCCACAGCATAGGCTGGAGAGGATGATCCGGCAGCCGCTCCTTAGTGGATTCATTCATGGTGTACACCGGCAACACCGCCATAGACGTGCTCAAGACCTCTACGCACCGGTTCACCGTTGACACCTTCATGGCCTTGTCCCGGCTCATGGCTACGCTCTCCTCGCCGGAGATCCAGCCCGCCGGGTTATCCAAAGTCATCGTTGGGATCACCCCTCCAAGAGATTTCTGCCGGGGACTGTCCAGTGTCCGCCCAGCTCTCACCAGGCCCTTGCGCAAACTCATCTGTCGTCCTCCTCACCAAACATGGCTACCACAGCACCAGCCATGGCCAGCACGCCGCCGGTGATCAAACCGGCTGGCAGATAGATCATCCCGGCGCCTACAGCCGTAACGGCTGCACCGGCCACCAAAACGATCATGCTGACATTTTTGACGATTGCCGTTGCAAATCTTTTTCTCATATCTCCACTCCTTACAAGTGATACTCTCGCTGCCGCATCGCTTCCGCCAGATCCGGCTTCTGATTTCGCTTTACGATCCACGCCGCCACGGCAATGATCCACGCCACCGTGATATCGATTCGTCCGATGCTCCGGTTCTTCATGGGTTTCTGGTTCTCGTTTCCATCCACCGCGCACCGCACGTTGCCGAAGCACCACCGGGCGCAGGTGTTGTGAACGTGGAGCATCTTGTGCTCCCTTATCAGCCCCTCCAGCTCCTTCATGGCCGGGCTCATGCCCGCCATGGTCTGAGGGATGGCGATGATCTCCACGCCCTCATCCTGGAGCAGCGGCGTCATGGTGGCCGTCAGGTACTGGTCAATGCCCAGCGCCCGCAGGTCATACCGCTCCTTGGCGTCCAGAATGGCCGCGATCACGTCTCGGTTGTCGATCATGTCGCCCTGGCAAAGAGTGAGGAACCCGGCCCGCTCCCAGTCCCGGTAGGGCACATGATCCCGCTGCTCCGCCTCCGTTACGCCCTCAAGGGGCCGCCATGCCCGGAACAGAGCCACGCCCTGATCCAGTCCCGGCTGGGGCGGGAACACCAGCACCAGAGCGCTGAGGTCCGTCCGCAAGGACATATCCAGCCCGCCGTAACAGGTCTTGCCCGTCAGATGCTCCTCCACCCACGCCTCCCGCTCCGCCTTGGCGGAGGGGCCGATCTGGGTCTTATCGTAGAGGGTCAGCGGTAGCCACCCCACATCCTTGGTGCTGATCCACTGGTTCAGCCGCAGCCACCGAAAATTTCGCTCCGCTGCCTCGCTGGCCTTGGCCGCCCGGGCGTCATCCCGGAACTGTCGGAGCTGGATCGTCACGCCAAAGCTGGGGTTGCAGGTTTTCCACAGCGCCTCGTCATAGATGTCCAGCTCCGCGATCCTGTCCGGATCGTCCTGCGTCAGCGTGGAAATGCCGTACATGATCGGGAGCCACTGCGGATCGTCCTCATCCATGGGACGCTCCGGCTTACCCCGCCGCCATGCCAGCAGCCTGCGGCATTTCTCATGGACCTCCCAGCCGATGGACTTGCGGTCTGGGTCATCGCCGGCTGTGGTCAGCACGATCACCGCCTGCTGGAGCCGCGCCGCGTTGGAGCCCACCGTCAGAACGTCCCACAGCCGCCTGTTGGGCTGGGCGTGCAGCTCGTCGATGATGATGGCCGAAAAGCTGAAACCGTGCTTGGTGTCGGCGTCGCTGCTGTAGACCTTCATTATGCCGCCGAACCGTGTCCGGATTTCTCGGACGCTGTCCCGGCACCATGCCAGCGGCCGGTGGGCCGGCTGGCCCAGTGCCGTGTGCTCCACCATGTACTTGGCGCACTGGTAGATGATATCGGCGTTGGTCTTATCGGCGGCAAAGATGCCCACCTGCGGGCGGCTCTCGCCGTCATTCACCAGCAGATTCAGCCCCAGCCCGGCCGCGAACTCGCTCTTGCCGTTCTTCTTGGCGATCTCGTCATACAGAAACCGGCGGTATCGCACCCACTGGCCGCGATCGTTGCGGATCTGGATGCCGAAGAACTCCCGGATGGCCCGCTGCTCCCACTCCAGGAGGTGGAAGGGCTGACCGGCCCACTGGTTCTGGCCGAACACCAGCATGGAGAAGAATTTCTCCACACGGTCCACCTCGGTCTGGTTGTATCGCAGCTCCGCGCCGTCATCCGGCGTCGGTACCTCGATGCCCGGCGCCAGCGTCAGAATCTCAGGCATACCGATCCATGCCTCCCCGGATCAGCTCCAGCATGGGGTTGCTGTCCTCCGTCGCCTGCTTGCCGGTATCCGGCACCACCAGGCGGCAGCGGCTGGTGACGGTCAATCCCATATCGTTGGCACAGTTCCGGGCCTGCTTGAAATAGCGCTCCTGGATCTTGCTCCAGCCGTCGGCGCCTTCCTGGTCTCGCTGGGCCAGCGCCTTCTCCGCCTCGCCGGTGGCAATGAGCCACTGGTGCTGGGCCACCAGATAGCGGCCCAGCGTGTCGGCGTCCAGCTCCGTGTAGAGCCCGGCGGCGATCAGCCGCTTGCCGATAGCCCGGAAATCCTTTTTCAGCGTCTCCGGCAGCCATTTAGGCGGCTTGGCCGTCTTGGCGGGGGAGACTTTCACCTCACCGGCCCTTCGCTCCGCCTCCTCGGTTTTGCTCAGATGCTTTCGCCCGTTGGCGATCACCACATCCGTCGGCTGTCTTTTCCCGGCCATTCCGGCCCTCCTTTCTCCGCTGGTTTCTGATAAACCGCTGCATGTCCCGTTTCAGGTACGGGCTGCTGGTCCGCGCGATGATCCGCTTAGCCTCCTGTACCGTCATACGACACCGCCGTGCGTCCCAAGGCTTTTTACAAGTGCCTTTTCGCGGTCAGATAATGGCCAAATGATTTTTCCATCCGCTGACATGCGGGAGTTTTGCTGAGATTCAGAAATGGCAGCAAAACGCGCGCTCATGACTTCCAACGCGGCTTCTTCTGCTTTGGATTTCTTAGCAGCCGCCGCATCTGACAACAAGAAGCCGCCGCCAAAAATGGCCTTGCCTTTTTCCTTTTGGGCATCCAGAGCTCGTGTAAATTGAAGATCCTCATCGGAAAAACACAATGACTGGCCATGCTTCGCAAGGTCAAAATCCTGAACGCATAAAACGTTGCGCGGATAAATGTATCCCGGAAGCTCAATCCGGGATTCACCCCGGTTACGTTTATCAGCCTCGTCTATCAAAGAGAACAACTCCCCGGAAATCTCCACGCGCCACCCCCCCAAATTTGTGACAAAGGAAGTATTAACGCGGGCACCGTTTTCGTATGTAACCGAGGCCGAAACAGGCACATAGTTTGATTTTCCCGCATTTGTGGAAAACAGCGTCAGTGCTGGAGCAAACAAGAAGTAGCGGATGCTATGCTCATCGAAGAATCTGCAAATTTGCGAAAGAATGGAAAATGGCGGATTGTCGATCACCACGCAGCCATCCGGGTAGTCCTCGTGCTCATAGTCGCCGCCGGGGTAAAACGGGCGGAGGATCTGAGCGTCGCCAAGTTTATAATGCGCGACAGCCCAATCCTTAACGGCGTCATAAACGATCTCCGGAGTAAAGCAATCATCCGTTGTTTTCTTGGCTTTAAACTTATCTGTAAAAGATTCGTATTCCTCGGAGCTTTCGCCCTCCTCGTCGCCCCAAAAATGTTTGCTTTCCGGTTCCTCAGCTTTTCCGGGAGCAGCCCGGGTGTAAGCGTTCACCTCGATGGCTTTCATGCTCTCCGCGTCAAAACCGGCGATCCCGGTGTCAAAGTTCAAAGCCTCCAGACCCTCCAGCTCGATTTTTAGCAGCTCCGTGTCCCATGCTGCCGTCTCGCTCAGACGGTTGTCCGCCAGGATGTACGCCTTCCGCTGGGCCTCCGTCAGGTTGGTCACCAGCACGCAGGGCACCTCGCTCATACCCTCCGCTCTGGCGGCCTCCACCCGGCCGTGGCCTGCGATGATGTTGTTGTCAAAATCGATGAGTACGGGAGTTACAAAGCCGAACTCCCGCAGACTGGCCCGGATCTGGTTGATCTGCTTAACGCCGTGCTTCTTGGCGTTATTCGCGTAGGGGATGAGATCGTCAATAGGCACCATAGTCAGCTGCTCCGCTGCGATCCGCACCGTCTGATCGTCCCTCGTCGGCGCCGGGTTGACGCCGCCCTTTCCGGCAGTCCCGCCGGGTGTCTTTTTCTTTGCCATGCTGATCCTCCTGTAATACCCGGCGCACACGGCGACCCTCGCATGGCAGCCAGGGCCGCCGCAGGAGGATCAAACCCGCTGCGGCGCGAACGCCGCCGTGTGCGTCGGGGGAATGTGTCCGAATCGGACCGTGCCGCCCCACCGCGTCTACGTCAATACCCCGCGCATCTAGCGCAGGCCTTCGGCGCAGGCAAAGCGGCAGCTCCGGCTCATGACCCGGCCTCCGTGGTAGGGCACGGAGACCGGAAGGGAAGGGAAGAAAGGATGAATACCGGCACAGGGGCCGGGTCATGAGCCGGAAAACAAAAAAGGCAAGGGCCGACGCGCACCGATCCGGTGCGTGCTGACTCTTGCCTTTCAGGCTTTTGGTCTATGCCATGTGATTCAATTCCCGCTGCGCTCTCGCAGCGCTTTTTACATTCCGCTGCATTTCCGCAGCGCCCTGACCATCGCTGGTTCGCCTCGCTGGACTGTCTCCGGGTCTCCGCCGACTCTCCCGTGGGGAAAAAATCCCGCATGGAGGGAGGCCCGCGGTATTCCCGGCCGCGGCGAAAACTTCAACCGGCCGGGGGGAGGGTGCAAGGAACCCCGCAGGCGCGGGCCTGGGCTTCCGTGCGCCCAAGCGTCCGCCGATTTCCGCCGCGATCAGCGCCGCCGAAGCGGCCTGTTTTTGCTCATTTCCGCCGCAGTCTTGCGGCTGTGGCAACGGTGGCACAGGCTCTGGAGGTTGCTTGCGTCTGTGAACACAGCCCAGTCGCCCTTGTGGTCGCGGATGTGATCCACGTCCGTGGCCCTCGTCCGGATGCCATGCTGAGCACACTCACGGCACCACGGCTCCCGAAGGAGCTGCTCACTGCGCAGCGTCTTCCAGTCCTGTGTCTGGTACATCCAGCGCCAGGCCTGCGCCTCCTGGCTCCGCTCCTTGGGCTTTGGCTGGTGCTCTGCGCAGTACCCGCCGGGCACCAGCCGATAACAGCCCGGGTATAAACACGGTCTCAGCGGCTTTGTTGCCACGGGCTATCACCTCCGGGTAAAAACAAAAACGCCAGACCCAACAACGCCCCCTCCGGGGAGTCATTGGCTCTGGCGTTTAACGCTCTGGCCTTCGTCGATATCCAGGATCACCTCGCTGTGGCACGTCCGGCAGTAGACCGGCAGGCCTCTCGCCCTGGTGGCGTCTGTGATCCTCAGCAGTCGGTGGTTGCGCTTGCAGATCGGGCAAGTCAACCATCCGTCCTTTGTGCTTATTTTATCACCGTTTCTGGCTGGAATCAAGGCTTTTCCCTCACTTTCTTGCGGTTGTCCGTAGATATTCCGTAGGTTTCAAGAGGATACGCTATCTATAGATAGATAATACTAAACTTTGTTATTAAAATAAAAGCGCTATTTCTCAGGCAGCAGATACCGGCTATACCCATAGAGCCCCCACCCGCCCAGCTGAGGACGGTCCCGGCCCTGCATGGGCAGCGGTGTGGCGCCCTTGGGCAGCCGCACCATGCCGCTCTTACAGGTAGACACCGCCGGAGGCGGGATGTACTTACTCAGCGCCCGTGAGCAGCCCCAGGGATGCCGCCCTACCTCCGGGACCTCCTTGGTGAAATAGATCGCCAGCCCACGGTAGCCGCCCTCTGACAGCACCCGCGCCCGGTCCCAGCGCACATCGTAGGCGCTGCCCCACGGCCGCCAGAGATACTGCACCACGGCCGGCGGGAAGTCCTGATCCCGCAGAAACACGTGGATGTGGAGCCGGTGGTCGCCGTGGAGGCCCTCCACCCGGTAAACGTAGTAGTCCACCGGCCCGCGCTGCCACCGCCTGAGACGCTTCGCGAATGCGTCCCAGATCCGATCCACCCCGGCCCGATCCGGCGGGAGGTGGTCATCGTCAAAAGTCAGCGTGTAAAAAATACCGTCATAGCCAAAGAGCGCAAGCCGGAGTTCCAGCTTGTCAACGGTGGTGCGGCTGAGGGCCGGCCCGCACCGGCCCCGCACCGCCCCCGGTCCGTAGCGACGGAGATATCCGTAGTTGTCCGTCACCAGCGCCTTGACCAACGGCCCCGCCCGCTGCCTGACGCACACAAACGGATCAGCCATGCCTTACCTCCCGTATTTGATCTTTTTCGCGTTTGGATACCGATCCGGAAAACGGATCAGCTCTGCCTTCCCGCTGATGATCTCCGCCAGAACCCTGTCCATGTGCTCCTGCCGGACGTCTGCCTCTGGGTTCCGGCAGTCCAGCGCCGGTTTGTATTCCCGCTGAACGGCAACCCAGTTATGGGTGATCCGCATAATCCGGTCATAGCCCCAGCCCTCCGTCTGGTGGAGGGCCATCTGGAGCGTATCCATGGCGAATTGCATCGCCATCGCCGCCCCAGCGTTGAAGGTGGCATCCAGCTCCGCCTCCCGCCGCTGCAAATACCCGGACTGTTTAGCCATCCCCGCCGTCCTTTCTCTCGCCGTCCATCTTGGCCCCGCAATCCTCGCAGTATTTTTTGGTAGGCTTGTCCCAACTTCCCTCAGTGGTAATGACAAAGCCGCACACAGGGCAGCACCACTCATCCCCGCCAAGATGCGCCCAGCGGGTGTGCACCACCGAGGCCACGTCGGCGGCAGAAATGCGAATGACAGCCGCTTTCAGACAGTCAAGCATCCGATTTTGTGCAGGGCTTCGGCATGGACTGCGCTGCCCCTGCACAGCTCTAAGCACTGCTTCCCGCTTAATGTATTCAGCCATGGTCAGCCCTCCTTCCTTTCCTGCGTCTCAAAGTAAAACTCAATCGGTTTTTCAGCCTCGATGACATTGCCATAAACCACGCCAATCTTGTAGATATAGTTCTCGCGCAGCTTTCGCGGAATTTCTGCGATGTAGCGTCTAAAAGTTTCAAGGGAATTTGCACGCTTGTAGTGATTGCACATCCGGCAGGCTGGCATGAGGTTGTCAAGGTCATCTGTTCCAGCGTCCTCAATACCCCACGCCCTCAATGGGAGAAAATGGTCTACCTGCATATCCTTGTAGGCGATTTCGCGTCCACAATACGCGCAATGGCCATTATACTTTCGGTAGACCGTTTCACGCTTTGATTTGCTAATTGCCATCCTTCATCGCCTCCAATGCTTTCTCCGCTTCTTCGCGGGACAGGAATATGGTTTTCCCTATGGAACTTTCTACGTATGAGCAGAACGGGGTCGTATCAATGTCCCACCGTCCCTGTATTGCGAGGTATCTCATGTTTCTAACTTTGTGCTCTAAGATTTCTCCGGC
>OGKG01004316.1_pt1 | contig 12125 bp, 6 predicted proteins | sample 1572201 | NCBI WGS metagenome assembly OGKG01 (sample SAMEA2582146, study PRJEB24529) | metagenome | biome: Human gut stool | place: China | collected 2011 | reverse complement strand
GGTCAACAGTTAGGTTTGGGCAACCGTACCAATACGATCATGCAGTCTGCTTTCTTTAAAATCACAAACGTGATTCCTTACGATTTGGCTGTTAGCGAAATGAAAAAAGCTATCGACAAGTCATACGGAAAGAAAGGTGAAGCCATTGTGAAAATGAACTATGCTGCTGTTGATGCAGGTGGTTTGGCTGAAAACGTGGTGAAAGTTACCGTTCCTGCTGAATGGAAAAACTTGAAAGACGAGACGTGCGCTCATGACGAAAACCGTCCGGAATTTATCCGTAACGTGGTTGACGTGATGAATGCTCAGAAAGGTGATGATCTTCCTGTTAGTGCATTTGCGGGACGTGAAGACGGAACTTTCCCTGCAGGTACTTCTAAATTTGAAAAACGCGGAATTGCTATCAGTGTTCCGGAATGGCAAGTGAATAACTGTATTCAATGTAATCAATGTGCTTACGTTTGTCCTCACGCTGCAATTCGTCCGTTCTTGATTACTGATGAAGAATTGGCTGCTGCTCCTGCCGGAACAGAAACCAAACCGGCTATCGGTAAAGAACTTGCGGGATTGAAGTTCAAGATTCAGGTATCTCCGTTAGATTGTACGGGTTGTGGTAACTGTGCTGATGTTTGTCCGGCTAAGGAGAAGGCATTGATCATGAAACCGCTTGAATCTCAAGAGGCTGAAATCGCTCGTTTCGAATATATGGATAAGAAGGTTGGCTACAAGAAAGTAGTTGAGCCGAATAACGTGAAGAATTCTCAGTTCCAACAACCTTTGTTCGAGTTCTCCGGAGCTTGTGCCGGTTGTGGTGAGACTCCGTATATTAAGTTAATTACTCAATTGTTCGGTGAGAGAATGATGGTGGCTAATGCTACCGGATGTACTTCAATCTATGGAGGTTCAGCTCCTTCAACTCCGTATTGCAAGAATTATCAGTCAGGACGTGGTGTAGCTTGGGCTAACTCATTGTTCGAGGATAATGCCGAGTATGGTCTTGGAATGGCAGAGGGTAATAACCGTTTGCGTGATCGTGCTAAGAGATTGTTGGAAGAGAACTTGTCAAACTTCTCTGCAGAAACTCAGGCTGCTGTTAACGAATGGCTTGCTGCTTTCGAGGATGGAGAGAAGACTTTAGTTGCCAGCGATAATATGTCTGCTGCTTTGGCTAAAGAAAATTCAGCTATTGCTAAAGAGATTTTAGAATTGAAGGCTTACTTCACGAAGAAATCTCAATGGATCTTTGGTGGTGACGGATGGGCTTATGATATCGGTTATGGCGGTTTGGATCACGTGTTGGCAAGCGGTCACAACGTGAACGTGTTGGTAGTTGATACCGAAGTATATTCCAATACTGGAGGTCAATCTTCTAAATCAACACCTGTTGGTGCTGTGGCCAAATTTGCAGCTAGCGGTAAACGTGTTCGTAAGAAAGATTTGGGTGCAATGGCAATGTCTTATGGTTATGTGTACGTGGCACAAGTTGCTATGGGATCTAATCAAGCTCAATATCTGAAAGCGTTGAAAGAGGCAGAGGCTTATGACGGACCTTCATTGATCATCGCTTACGCTCCGTGTATCAACCACGGTCTGAAAGCAAGCATGGGTAAATCTCAGGCTGAGGAGAAGAAGGCTGTTGAATGTGGATACTGGCAATTGTACCGTTATAACCCAGCGTTGGAAGAAGAGGGTAAGAATCCGTTCCAATTGGATTCTAAAGAACCAGATTATAGCAAATTCCGCGATTATCTAATGGGAGAGGTTCGTTTCAACTCCTTGTTGAAAGCTGCTCCGGAAGAAGCCGAGAAATTGTTTGCTAAGACCCAGTCTGATGCTAAATGGCGTTATGAAGGTTACAAACGTCGTGCAGAAATGAAATATGGAGAGTAAGGTCTCACGTTAATAATAGAAGAAGATCGCCCGGAGTTATTTCCGGGCGATTTTTTTGTAGATTCTACTGGCAAGCCATAAACACAACTCTTTTGTATTATCCGAGTCTTCATTTTAATATATTCTGAAAAATGAAACAAAACACACCCGTATATGATGAAATTATCTAAATACGGTTCAATTGTTAATTTTAATTACTTCATTAGAGGCACGATAGATTGTAAATACACTATAAATAGTACTAATTCTTGATTTACTGAAAGTATTTTTGTATTGTATAAAATGAGAAGGAATAATGGATAATAATTAGGTATTTTTTGGTAGATGACAATTACAGTTACTTGTTTCAAGTAGAAATGATGATTAAATGTGTTTTGATCATGCTGGGGTTGTTAGAAGTAAAATAAAACCTTTTTGTTTATCTCAATTTGATGAGTGTATATTGGACTATTTGTAGTTGGAAGGAATGATTAAGAAAATACATATATTGGGGATAATTCTGGCATCTGTTCTACTGGTGTCCTGTATCGAAGAGCGTTTAAGTGCGGATGATACAGAGAATGCATCGGCCTATTTACAGGTGCGAGGGAACAGTTTGTTGAGTTCAACAGACCCGCTTGATAATGAGATTAAGAGCCTTAGGATACTTGCGTTCAAGAAAAGCACTGGACAATGTGTAAGCAACAAATTGTATAGTGCAGAATTAAACGATGTGATTAATCATCCTATTGATGAAGGTGTGTATGATTTCGTGTTTTTGGCGAATGAGCCGAACTTGGTGAGTGTTTTGGATGGTTTAAATGGGATTAATGATTACGCCGATCTTGGAAATATCACGTATCCCGAACAAGCTTTTAGATCTGATGTATCCATTCCGATGTTTCAAGAATTAAAGAATGTAGAAGTTCTTCCTGACCGAGGTGGTGCAAGAGTTGATGGAGGGGAAATACAAAGTCTGGTTGAGTTGCAATTAGAACGGCTTGGTACACGCGTGGATATTGTGTTGGAAGGAGAAGAGGATTTAACGAATTATTTTAAAGGAATTACTTTTTACAATCTTCCGGAAGGGATCACGTTGATGTCAGCAAGTAATGCCTCGCTTGGTAGAAGTAAAAATCGGAAATTTACATTGACAGATGATGCCAGCTATTTCACGAGTGTTTTTCCCAGCTTGGAGCAACAATCTCGTGGTATCGTGTGGGTAAAGAAAATCACTCGTTTCATCTTGCCTTTCAGTAATTTTTCACCTGAAGATGACGATAGCAAGGCTATTACATTAAAAGTTGATATGGAGAATCGGCATAGCCCTTCTTGTCACTTGAAAATACAGGCCAAGGGAGTGGCCGGAGCTTCGAAGGATAACTACACTTTACCTTATAATTCTGCACTTTTACTTACTGGCACGATTAAATCTCCTTTGAATCTTAATATTCAGGTAACACCTTGGGGTGAAGAAAATCATAATTGGCAAGTGGGGAATTTTTACTTGAATGTTTCTGATATTAACGTAAGTATTACCGATTTCAATGGTGCGAGGATAACTTTCTCGTCTAATATGCCTAAAGTTCACGTTTTGCCGGATCTGTATGTCGGGGAGGAGCAAGTTGTAAATATGTCTACAGGAAAAGTCTTTAATGATTTGGTTTTTACTCCCGTGGTAAATAGCCCTTGGTTTGCACAATATGGCAACCCGGTGCATGATGGGAAGTTTGTGAAGTATGAGACATCCCGTTTTAGTTATATCTATGATACTGAATCTAAAACAGGTTCGGGATATATGGATATTTTACTTGATGAGTATAATGAAATACATAATAAGACCTTTCGTTTAGTTTTATCCGGAGAAGTTGATGGAGAAAAAAAATTGCAACGAGAAATTAAAGTACATACTCGTCAAGAAGGCTATCGTTTTGATGGAATTTATTGGGATGGACCGTATGTTGGGGCTTTTTTTAGGGACGATGAAAAAGGAGAACGTATTATCACGGGGCAGCAGCCACGACTTGAAAATACGACAGATCTTTCCGAGTGGCAAGTGTGGATAGAGAAAGGAGATGGAGATATCGTTTTGAGTACAACTCCTAGTTTTGACCCGTTTGTTGGTACGGCTACACCCGGTGACGCCGAGGATTATCCGGTACGTCCTAACGAATTTAAACAACATGAATCTGGAAGTTATGTTACGGGAAGAGGTCGAGTTTATTTTCGAGTTGCATGGAAAAGGGAAAATCCTAATCCTGTCATTGATAACGGGCTCAAACAACCGAGATATGCAGTAGTTTGTTTGTCTTATAGGCGATCAACGGGTTGGAGTCCTCTTTCACGTATTTATATACGACAAGGAGAAGCTGCTGATTATTTAATGACAAATGGGGATAATATCCAGCTTGGTCCTTTGGCCAATAAAACTCGGACAGAAGCAAGAAAAATAGCTGTTTTTAATCTGACAACTACTAAATATAAGAATGGTGGAGAAAATAATTATGAAGATTTATCGCAGATAAAGAGTGGCGTATTCGTGAAATATCCGAGTCAAGCCGGGGTATTTTTTCAGTGGACTTCAAATGCTCATCCTCGCAGGGCATATCATCCAACAAAACCAGTGAATGGATATTCTTCAACGGATGATTGGGATGATATTTTCGTGGGAGCTCGACCGATGTGGGATAATGGATCCGGAACTGATTATGCATGGAATCATAAGGACATTTCTGAAGTTTGTCCTCCGGGATATCATCGTCCGAATGATGGATACACAAATCAGATAGCGTATAACGGGCCTTACCCGAATTTTGAACGTACTTTGCCGTTACCGGTAGAACGTTCCACTCATGATGGTGACCCTGCAAGTAATAGCAATGATCAAATGTATTCGGAACAAATTGAAAAATCAGAATGGAGGCAATCGTTGGCGCTTAATCCTGTTGCGGGAGAATTGGTATTGGGAAATGAAGCGATACTTGATGAGCAGTATCCCGCAGAACGTGTGGGATGGAAAATTTATCGTTACCCAACTTCTCCAAGCTTTCGTGAGGATGGTGAGGATGAGAATATAAAAGCCGTAGATGGTTTTTATGCGGATGGTTATTTCGATCGTCGTCCTATCCAGAAGCAACAAATTGCTAATGGAACTAATCGTTACGGGGTTAGTGTTAATACGTCACAGGTTGCTTACCGGGGATGTGTGTTCTATAATTCAGCGACTGGGGCTTCTGTATTTTTTCCTGCTGGAGGGCGTAAGGAATTGAAAGGTAGATTGATGTATGCGGGGGAGACTGGCTATTATTGGTCCTCTTCTGTGTCCCCGATATTTCCTAATTCGATGTATAATGCGTGGGCTCAGGAAAGTCGTCGGGATTTGGTAGGAAATGTATCAACTTCAATCTCAGCGGGACATTTAATTAGATGTTTCCGGGATAATTGAATTTAATATATATTGAAATGGGGGATATTAAAATACATATAATTTATTTGTTGGTGTTACTGACTTTTTTTTCGGCTTGTTCAATAAAAGAAGAAGTGCCGGGTGAACCTGTTACGATAGGGGAAACAAAGGTTCGATTTGAACTTTTCACGAAAGCTGGGACTTATGGTCTTCCTGTTTCTCGTGCCGGAGAGAATGAAAGTGTTGTGGATCAACAACCGTGGGTACTTGTTTTTCTAGGAACAGGTGGAACGGCTAGTTTTGTGGAGGCAGTTCAGGCTGAGTTATATAATGGTAAAACATATGTTTATCTGGAAGAACAAGCGGGAAATTGTCAATTATTGATATTGGCAAATTCTCCAAGTCGATTTTATATGAATGGAGTTGGATATGCTTATACAGCCGACAATTTTGTAAATACTTTAAGAGGACGTGATCTTGATTATGCTTGTCGGAATTTGCTTACGGAGGCATTAATAGATCCACAATATACGGTACCTTATATCGGGCAAAAATTACCGATGAGTGATTTGGTCAATTTGTCTAAAATTGATGCTAGTGTAACAATCCCGAATATACAATTGAAACGTATAGTTGGGAAAATTGTAGTAGAAAATACAGATGCGGATTTTGTGCTGGAGGGAATTACAGTTGTGACGAATGTGGCTAAAAATTCGAAGTTACATAACTTGACAGATGCATTGGAACAAAATATCGGAGCGGACAATTTAGTGGAATATAGAAAAGATGATTCGTATGCGCTAAATATAGTTGATGCGGAAGAAATTGTAACGGGAGGGCAGACAACAAAGAATAATCCGCTCTATGTTTATGAAACCCATAGTTTATCGAATGATACTTATCTCGTGATTCGGGGACATTATAAAGGGGAGAGTTTTTTTTATAAAATGGCTCTTGTGAATAATGATCAACACGTATTGGATATCTTGCGTAACACGGAATATATCTTTACAATAACTTCGGTTAGAGGGAGAGGATTTATTTCGATGGCAGATGCTAAAGCTTCTCTGGCTTCCAACACGAATTTGGATTATTCCATTTTAGTACAAGAGGAATCCAGTTACGAGATTGTTAGTAATAACGAATATTATTTGGGAGTAACGAATTCTCATTTTGAAATTTATGCCTCGGCAGCTTCAGGTACGGCGTATGTCGCATTTTCTTTAATAACAGATTGTAAGTCGGAAAGTATAGGAGAACGAACGATAACGGCAACAAGCGGTTTGAGGATTGTTTCTCCTGTGGATGGAATGATACCGGTTTCAACAACTTTACCTTCTCAGGTAAAAATAGAGATGCTGGCCGGGTTTACTTCAGGTGAAATTGAATTACGTTTGGGAAATTTGAGAAAGACTGTAACGGTAAAAAGACGGGAGCAAGTAACCAGTAGTGGTACAATAATTAGTTCATTTATAGATGATGGTTATTATATTTCTGCTTACGTGGAAGATTATGTGAACCATAGTTGGTTAAAATTGGGACCGGAAGAGGGAGAGGTGCGTAACGACCCGGATTATATATACGTGGATAACGGAAAGATTAAATTATATGTCGAAAAGAACACGTCCGGCAATAGAGAGGGGGTCGTGTACGTTTCGGTAGGAAAGGGGATAACTCAAAGAATAAAAGTTTATATCACTCAAGGGATACCTTCCTCTTGATTGTAGGTCAACTATAAAACAAAACTATGAAGAAACTACGATTAATATTTATTTTTTTATTTGCTTGTTGTGTTATGCCGGAGGCGTATGCACAGAAAGTTGCCGTGAAAAGTAACTTGCTATATGATGCAACAGCAACATTCAATCTGGGAGTCGAATTCGGGTTAGCCCGGAAATGGACATTGGATGTACCTGTGAATCTAAACCCATGGAAATTCAATGATGGAATGCGGTTACGGCATTGGGGTGTACAGCCTGAAGTCCGTTACTGGTTTTGTGAACGATTCCGACGTACGTTTATCGGTTTACATGCTCATTACGCAGATTTTAACGTTGGTAATTTTCCTGACTGGTCTTTCATAAGTGAGAATATGAAGCAAAATCGTTATGAGGGGTATCTATACGGGGCTGGGATTTCTGTCGGTCATGCATGGATTTTGAAAAAGCGCTGGGGGATAGAGGCTACTATTGGTTTAGGGTATGCTCGTATCGTCTACGATAAATATCCTTGTGCGGAGTGTGGTTCTCGTTTGAAATCTGATACTCGTAATTATTTTGGGCCTACAAAAGTGGGTATTTCACTAATCTATCTAATCAAGTAAAATATGAGAATAATGATACGATATACGGCTTTCCTGTTGGTTGCTTTCTTGTTAGAGACATTAACTTCGGAAGCCCAGCCAAAATCCTCTTATACCGGGACTATTAATATCAATCCGGTACGAGTGTTGCAAGCAGGCAAAACGCTTTACGTGGAAATGGATATTATTCTGGATCACGTAAAAGTGAAATCGGCAGGAGCGGTTGATATTATTCCCCGGTTAGTGTCTGCTTCGGATACACTTGTGCTTCCTAAAGTTTCGCTTAAAGGGCGTAACGAGTATCTAACCTACGAGCGGGTTCTTTCCTTGATGAGTCTTTCTGAACGATCGGTTTATTCCCCCTCTTATCAAGTGGTGAGAAACTTGAAGGTTGAAAATCAAACGATAGAGTATCGCTATACACTTCCTTTTGAGGCTTGGATGGCGGAAGCCTATCTGGATGTCCAGAAAGATGAATGTGGTTGCGGGGAAGTGGCTTGGATGGAAGTGGAGACAATCGATACCGTGAAGCTGGATATTATTCCGTTTCCTTACCGGATAGTTCCCTACTTGGCTTACGTGCAGCCTGTGCCCGAACCGGTTAAAAACCGGGAAAAACAAGTGGAGGCTTTTTTGGATTTCGAGGTGAACCAAACTTATATTCAGCCGGAATACATGAATAATCCCTTGGAATTAGCGAAAATTCGGGCGATGATTGATGAATTGCATGTCGATCACGATATTACAATTAACCGATTGGATCTTATCGGGTATGCTTCTCCGGAAGGTTCTTTGGCCGGGAATAAACGACTGTCCGAAGGAAGAGCTTTGGCATTGAAAAATTATCTGGCAAGACGCTATTCGTTTGCACCTTCACTTTACCACATCGTTTTCGGCGGTGAAAATTGGGAAGGTTTACGTAAAGCTTTGACTGATCTTGATGTAGTATACAAGGCTGAAATTGAGTTGATTATAGATAATTATGACGGGCAAAAGCGAAAAGAGCGTTTGATGAAATTACAAGGAGGGGAGCCTTATCGTTATTTACTTCGGAATATTTATCCGGGATTACGTGTTGCCATTTGCAAGGTGGAATATCACGTTAAAAATTTCAACGTGGAAGAAGCCAAGGAGATTATGAAGGTGCGTCCGCAGAACTTGAGTCTTAACGAGATGTATTTGGTGGCAAATACTTACTCGAATGGATCTCGTGAGTTTATTAACGTGTTTGAAACTGCCGTGAAGTTGTTTCCGGAAGATGACGTTGCTAAATTAAATGCGGCAATAGCGGCGCTTTCTCGTGGTGATATCGAAATGGCAGGACAATTCTTGGATCAGGTGAAATATCGGGAACTACCAGAATATGCGAATGCGGCGGGAGTACTGGCTCTTCTAAGAGGCGATTATGATGTTGCTGAAAGATTCCTTCAAGCTGCTTCTGATGCCGGACTTGAAGTTGCTGGAAAGAACTTGAAGGAGCTTGGTAAGAAGAAAGCGAATGATTTGGAAATAAAATCTAGGATGATTAATGAATAAGAATAAGGTGGAATAAACCAATAAATAATAATTTGATAAATAAACCAATCAATTTTTTAACAAATAAACAACCAATTTTCAATTAAACTTTGTAACTATGAAGAAGATGTATTATTTTGCTGCAACCCTTTTAATAATGTTGTTTGCAGCGTGTAGCAATGACCATATTGGTCAAGATGATGATGACGGGATTGTAACGGATCCTACTGGGGAGGCTTGGATTTCTTTGGATATTAAGACTACCGCACCGAAGGCGTTAGGTAGAGCATTGAATAACCCGGATAAGGAGATGGGTACTCCGGCAGAATCTGCCGTAAGCAAACTCCGAGTTATTTTCTTTGACGAGAATCGGAATGTAACTGCTGACAAGTCTTTTACTGTTGGTACTAATTCGGAAGCTGGAGAACCCGGACAACCGGAAGGAATTTTTGGAACGGCTTTTAAAGTTCCGGCAGCGTCAAAGCGGATTTTGGTAATTGCAAATCCAAGTGTGGACTTGCCTGATGTGGGGTTGTTTAATAGCTATGATGATTTTAATCAAGCTATTGTAGCTGTTGCCTCGTTATCCACACCTTCCTATTTCATGATGACGAACGCCAAGGGAGATTTGGAACCTTCTCAGGCCAATGGTGATGAAACCGATCTGACCCTTTACAATTCAGCTTCAAAGGCTGAGAGTCAACCGCTTTCTATTCATATAGATCGTGCTGTGGCGAAGGTTCGGGTGTATACTGACAATGGTAATATTTCATCCAACAATTTGAAGGCGAATATATCTGAACCCGGTTGGGTTTTGAATGCGACGAACAAAAGGTATTTCCCGGTATCCAAGCGAGTGAAGACTTGGATGGAAGGAACTTCGAGAGGATGTATTACTCCTTTTGACCAGTATGATCTCGGGTCATACAGAATAGATCCGAATCATGACGTGCAACCCTTGATGTCAGACCCAGGTTTTGCAAGTTATTTGCAAGAGTATAATTATGAGATGAATGCGGCGAATATAGCTTCTTCTGCTTGGCATCCGACTGAAATATCCGTGGATAACGTGGAGTATTGTCTCGAAAATACCCAGACAGCCGATCATAACGTGTGGGCTTACACGACTCAAGTACTATTTAAAGTTATTTATTCTCCGAAGGGATTGATTGATCCGGATAAGAATGTTTACAATAATCCTGCGGATAATGTGAACAATGGAGAATTGCTTCCTGGTACTGATTGGCTTATGGTCAATGGTGGGTACTATACTTGGAATTTGTTGATGGATTATATCAAAGCGGAACTGTTGTATAAATACACTAGCGAGGATAAAGATCCGACTGTTATCTATACTGCTGCATTATCCAAAACGTTGAATTCGTATTTGAAGGCTATTGGGACTCCGGAGGTATCGACTGACAGAGGTAATGGGACTCCCGAAACGAGAGCTAATGAAGTGGTTGATAATTTTAATCAGAAAAGAAGTAATGTAGAAAATTATGGAGCTTTCCGTCATGGAACTGTATCTTATTACAAAGGTGGCGTAAATTACTATCCGATTATGATTAAACATGATGATACAGACCAGGTTTACAATGAATATGGAGAATTCGGAGTGGTTCGTAATTCTGTTTATGATGTGCATATTTCTAAGGTGAATAATCCAGGTTATCCGAATATTCCGGAGCCAGATCCGGGTACCAAAGATGAAGATGAGGATAATTACTTGTCTATCAGAATTAACGTAAATCCTTGGACTTGGTATACTCAAACTGAAGAATTATAATTAGTTCGATGATTTTGTTAAATTGTGGGGGGCAACGTTTGTCCCTCACAAGCTTATACCTCTTGGTATGGGAGGATAATTGTTTGCCATTAGTAAAATGGAACGCCAAAAAAGAAAAAAATGAATTTCAAAAGTCATATGAATTTACTAATCGTTGGTCTACTGATGATTGGTACAGGGATATTTATATCCTGTGATGCCTTTAATGAAGATTTGCCGGAATGTCGCCTGTTTGTCAAGTTTAAATATGACTATAACATGCTATCCGTCTGTGCTTTTCATAAACAGGTAGATAAAGTGGAACTCTATGTTTTCGACAAGGATGGCAAATTCCTTTTCCAACAAGCCGAAGAGGGGGATGCATTGGCTACCGGTAATTACCAGATGTCCGTGGCACTTCCTTTGGGAGAATACAAACTTATGGCTTGGGCCGGGGTACATGATTCGTACGATGTTCCTCAGTTAGCCCCTGGTGCGTCGATCACGGAGTTAGAATTGAAATTGAAGAGGGCTTCTTCGCTCGTTATTGATAAAGCGTTGGAACCGCTTTGGTATGGTGAAATCAATGAGGTAAATTTTACCGGTAATATGAATCTTGTCGAGACGATTAACTTGATCAAGAATACAAATACGGTAAGATTTATTTTCCAACAACCGGAAAATAGCGGGGGTGGGTTTGCCGTGGATGATTATAATTACGAAATTCTTGAATCGAACGGTTATCTTGATCATCAGAATCAATTAAAGGATGATGATGAGTTGAGTTTTCGTCCCTATTATAGTAAACAAATCAGTCCTGCTGCCATCGGGGTGGAATTGAACACGATGCGCCTGGTGGATGATCGACCGACTCGTTTTGTCGTGACGGAAAAAGCCACGAATAAACCAGTGTTTAATATAAGTCTTACCGACTATTTTAGTAAGACAATGATGGCCGGACGTAATTGGAGTACTCAGGAGTATTTTGATCGTCAGGATGAATGGGATGTCGTTTTCTATTTTGCCGGTGAGAACGGAGAAGGTTTATGGCATGCCGTGCAAGTGATCATCAATGATTGGACTTGGCATATTCAAGATGAAGGAGAGGATTTATAATTTTCCAAAGAAAATTGATTACTTTAGGTCTGGATCGTGGCGACGTGGAGCATTTTATGGATGATAGCGATAAGTTCCGGTTGGTAATCGGGACCGAAGCCGGTGAGAGTCGAGCCATACGATCAGGTATATGTGCGTAAGAGCCCTGC
>OGKG01004314.1_pt1 | contig 12136 bp, 5 predicted proteins | sample 1572201 | NCBI WGS metagenome assembly OGKG01 (sample SAMEA2582146, study PRJEB24529) | metagenome | biome: Human gut stool | place: China | collected 2011 | reverse complement strand
TTCCACGGTGGCGCGGCCGGAGCCGCCCTCCAGCGTCACCTCGCAGGTGTAGCTGCCGTCCGCGGGAGTCTCCACAGCCTCCGCGGCCTGTGCCTCGACATTGCGGACGCTGACGGTGTGGTCATACCACTTGCCCTTGGTGCCCAGGATGGCCAGCTGGAAATCGGTGTCCAGTGCTTCCACCGGGACATCAAAGCCGTAGACTTCCTCGGAGGTTCCGTCGGAGTAGGTCACGGTGTCGGTGGTGGGCTGGAGCCAGTCGGCCTCATGGTCCGGGGCATCCGCCGCCATACCGACATAGAGGTTGACGATCTTCTTGGACTGCAGGCTGATGTGCAGGGTCATCTGGCCGTCTTCCACGGTCAGCGTGCCCTTGCCGTCGCTGGCCTCATTGACATGGAACATGCTGCTGTCGGTATCAAACTCCGCCGTATAGGTGCCGTCTTCCAGCGCCAATGCAGAAGAAGCAGCGGCACTCTCGGAAGCGGCCTCGGAGACAGCGGATTCCGCCGCGGAAGACACCGCCTCCGAGGAAGCGGAAGAAGCCACGCTGGAAGCAGAGCTGCCGCAGCCAGCCAGAGAAGCAGCCAGCAGGGCGGACACTGCCAGCAGAGAAACAAAACGCGTATATTTCATTGCATTACACCTCAAAAACAATATTACTTGAATAGTATAGCACGCAACTGGGGGAACAGAAAAGGGGGACACAAACAAAATTGCCCGAAAAGGTCTCCCTTTCCGGGCAACGCGGGTCTATTTTAGCCGTTCAGGGAGTCGATGGCAGCCTTGGTGTGGGCAACGTAGAGCTGCTGGACGTCAGCAACCCCGCCCAGGCCTGCGATCTGGCAATCGACAGAGTCGAATGCACCGGAAGCCTCAAACTGGCTCAGCCAGGAGTCCTCGTCCGCACCGGCCATATCGTTGTTGGCGTGGTCGCCGGCAACGACCATCAGCGGGCGGAGCACGACCTTGGTGTAACCGGCAGCCTTGACAGCCTCGATGACATTCTCGCAGGAGGTGGACTCAGGCTCGCCCTCAACAGTGCCGATGAAGACATTGTCATAGCCCAGGGTCTGCATGGCGGTCTGCATCTGGCTGTAGCTGACTTTAGCGGTGTGAGAAGTGCCGTGGCCCATGAAGACGAATGCAGTGCCATCCTTGGCAGCAGCCTCTACGCTGTCGTAACCAGCAGTGGCAACAGCCTCGGCAGTGACAGCCTTGGCAACCGCTTCCTTATCCTCGTTGATGACGGTAGCGTCAGCGCCGACCTCACCCAGCAGGGGCTCAGCCACAGCGACGGACTCGAACTTGTCGCGGTACTCGTCGATCATCTCCATCATCTCGTCGTACTCAGCGCCGTGCATCAGGTGAGTGGGCTGGACGACCAGATTCTTGACGCCGTTGGCAACGGCACGGTCCATGGCCTGCTGCATGTTGTCGATCTTCTCGCCGTCACGAGCCTGGACATGGTTAATAATGATCTGAGCGGTGAATGCACGGCGGACAGACCAATCGGGGTAAGCGGCCTGCAGAGCATCCTCGATGCCCTTGATGTCTTTCACGCGGCTGTCGTTGAACGAGGTGCCGAAGCTGACCACCAGCAGCTCGTTGTCGCCGATGTTGTCCTCATTGCGGGGGTCATCCTTGGAAGCATCGCCGGTGTCGCGGCCAAAGTAATCGGGATCAGCCTCTTCCCCCTCGACCAGCTCTTTCTGGGCGTCGGTCAGAGCGTCCCAGGCGTCCTTGGCAGCCTTGCACTGCTCATCGGTGTTCTCGTTGCGCTCCTGCACATAGATGGCGTCGATCAGGTCTGCCACGTTCTTTGCGGCCATTTCGTCAGCCTCCTCGCTGCTCACCTCGCTGGCGGCAGTGCTGGATGCAGCCTTGCTGGAAGCGGCGGTGCTGCTGGAAGCGCTGCTGCCGCAGCCTGCCAGGGTGCCGACGCAGAGCGCCAGAGCGGCGGAGACTGCCACGGTCTTTTTCCAATTGAGTTTACGCATGGTTCTAGTTTGTTCCTTTCCTGTTTTTGCTTGTGTGCGGATCTTCTGACAGAAAGGGTACAGGCGGTACGCCCGGACACAAAAAGGGCCCTTTTGCCGCGCGGAGTGCACAACAAAAAGACCCCTGTTATTTCTGGGCTTTTCGGTACAACCAATTCCTCGTGATCTGGAGCATCTGCTCCCGTACCAACAGCAGGCAGGTTTCCTGGCTGAAAGGGACGGGCAGAACTGCCCGCGCCCGCGGCTGCCTTCCCGGAGGTTTCCCCAGTGACCGGCGCAAAACGCGCCAACGCCGCAAAGCTCCCTTATCACAGTGACGAGATCGCGCGGGAATCCCACCCGCTTCTCTTTTACCCTTTCCGCCGCCCGAAAGCGGCAAAAGGCACCTGCTGTTTTCTATTCAGACGGGGTTAGTATAGCACAAGCCCGCCAAAAATGCAATTGGTTTTCAGCCCTCTGCCGGTGTCCAGACCATGCCCAGGGCGCTGAGGTTTTCCACCCGCTCCGGGGTCAGTCGGGCGTCATGGGCTGCATAGCTCTCCCGCATCCGGCGGATCCAGTCGCCCAGGCAGAAGCCATCCTCCGTTTTATAATTGACGGGTACGGTCAGATCCCCGTGGGCGGCGCGGTACTCCCCGGCCCGGCGGAGGGCGCACTGCCACTTGGCCTCCCGGGCGTCCCACTGCATCCCGATCTCGTCCAGCATGGCGATATGCTCCGGCGTGACCTGGAACGAGTCAGGCCGCGTCTTGCGGGCGGCCCGCAGGTTGGAGATCCAGACGCCAAGGCGGAACCCCGTTTCATCCACATAGCTGGCAGGGACCAGCAGATCTCCCCGGCGCTTGGCGTAGGCCTTGGCATGGCGGTAGTTGTTGAGCCAGTTCCGCTCCCGCACGCTGCAGCGGGCACGGGTGCGGACAGCCCCGCTCCGGCGCTCCGGCTCGCCCCGGAAGAGCTCTTTCAGGGCTTTGACCCGCTCACCGCTCAGGCTCTTATCCCCTTTCTGGAGCAGCTGCTTCTGGCGGCTGAGCCAGCTGCCCAGCCAGATTCCTTCTTCCGTGCGGTACTGGGCCGGGAGCTCCAGGCTGCCCTGGGCGGCCTTGTAGGCAGCGGCCAGCTCATAGCGGTGCTGCCAGGAATCCGGCTTCTGCCACACCATGCCCAGCTGGTCCAGCAGGGCCTTGCGCTCCGGGGTAAGGCGCGCGCTGCTGCGGTCCGGGTTCTGCCAGGCGTAACGCTGGCGGCTGACCCACTTGCCCAGCAGCACGCCGTCCGGATCGATGTACTCCGAGGGGACGTTCAGGTCGCCATGGGCCTGATAATACCGCGCGGCGGCATCATAAGCGGCCTGCCACTTGCGGTCGTTGCGGTTGGTCCAGTCCACGTCCAGCGCCTCCAGCCAGGCTTTCTGCACCGGCTTGATGGTGCCCGCCTTGTAGGCGGCCCGCTGGCTGCCCAGCCAGACGCCCAGAGCCACGCCCTCCGGGGTGGTGTACTTGACCGGCACTTCCAGCGTACCGTGGTCGAGCCAATACTGGACAGCCGCGCAGTAGCTCTGCTCCCAGATGTCCTGCACGGTGTCCCACACCATGCCCAGTGCTTCCAGCCGCTCGGCACGGTCGGTGGACAGATTGTTGCCGAGGAACCGCTGACGGTTATAAACGATCCACTCGCCCAGGGCAAAGCCGTTTTTATCCCGGTAGCGGACCGGCACCATCAGGTTCCCGTATTCTCCGCGGTACTCCCGGGCTGCGGCATAGCCCCGCTCCCAGGCCTGCTCCATCCGCTGTTTCCAGGCGATGCCCAGCTTTTCCAGCCGGGCGGCCTGCTCGGCGGTCAGGCGGCCGGGCTTTTCCCCGGCCTGGATCTGTCGCTGCAGCTCCAGCCAGCGGCCCAGCCCAAAGCCGGCTTCCGTGGTAAAGCCGCGGGGCAGCTCATTGATATCCCCTTTTGCGGCGGCCTCTTTGGCGGCTGCAAAGGCCTGCTCCCACTGAGCGTCCAGTTGGCGCTGCAGTTGGCGGGCCGGACGGATGCAGGCCTGGTACGGCTCCTCCAGCGGGAACCCGGTGCCGCCGGCCTGTTCCGTCCCCTGCACCAGGTCCTCTGCATTGCGCAGGCCCGCAAACGAGACGTTGAGCTCCACCAGCGGGGCGGAGTCCCCGCAGAGCGCCAGTGCCCGGGCCAGCATCCGGCGGTGGTTCTGTTCCAGCCCGGTGGAGCGGACCAGCACGGCACCCGCCATTCCGGCCAGCCGCGCCAGCCCGCCGGGGGTGCTGACGGTGACCAGCACCTGCGCGCCCCGTGCCGGGGAAGCCGCAAACCGCACGGCCATCTCCTGATCCCAGCCGCCTTTCAGGATGGTGGCTTCTGTGTCCGGGCCGAAGAGGGCTTCCAGATTTTCCGTCACCCGCCGCATGGCAGCGGCGTCCTCACACAGGACCAGCTGCTTGCCCTTGGGCAGAGCCTCCCGCAGCCGGGGCAGCGCCGGGCCGCATTTTTCCACCGCGCGGCGAAGATTGGTGAAAACTTTTTCGCCCACGCCCGGGACGCCCGCGGCGTTCCACTGCTTCATCTGGATGCGGAATTCTTCCAGCGCCGTCTCGGCGGGCCAGAGGAGCACGGTATCCGCGGCAGGCGGCGTGACAAGGCCCCGGGCCAGCGCTTCCGTCAGCGAAATGGAGAACGTGCCCGCCCCCTGAAACATGGCTTCCGCCAGGCAGCAGCTGACAGGCTGGTCGGTGTCGATGAGGCCCAGCAGCTTCGCCTGCGGGCTGAACCGCTGCAGCCAGCGGACACGCTCTCCACACGGAAACGCCGTAAACTCCCGCGAGCCATCCAGGATGATGCAGGCCGGGCGGATCTTGGCCAGCTCCAGCCAGCGCTGCGGTGTATTGTCCTCACAGTGGATCAGCTGCACCCGCGGCGGGATCTCCTGGCCGATCCGTTTGGCTTCTTCCAGCCGCATCCCGCGCCGGGTCTCCCCGGGCACCACCCAGATCACGGCCGCGTCCGGGTGAGCGTTGATCCACGCCCAGACGATCCGCCCGCTGCCGCTTCCAACGGGATAGAACAGCGCGGCTTTCCCTTTCTGCTCCAGCTGGGTGTCAATGGCCTCCGCCATCCGCTTATAATATTCCTGCAAATTTTCTGCCATAGTTTCCGCCTTTTTCCTGTTGTTGGGGTTTTTATCCCAGAAAAAAGAAGACCCGGCACAGCTCCCATTGCGTGAACTGCCTCCGGTTCCTTTTCAAATAGAATTTCATTCTTATTTTATTACAAAAGTTTATTTCTTGTCAAGCAAATTTTCCGTGCTTTTCCCATTGGCAATTAAAAACTGCATCAAACCGGTCGGTTGACGCAAAAAATCACTATTCAGCTGTCAATTCCGGGCTGCTTGCAGGGTAAATTGTTGTATTCAAGCTTGTTTTTTAGGCAAAAGTTTGTTTCACATGAAAAAGGCGGAGCCCCCGCGCGTGGTGCACAGAGGCTCCGCCTTTCTTCAACCTGTCCGTCATCCTCGCTTGCGCTCGGTGCCTGAGAGGTTATTTTACAATTCGCTGATAGGTGCGGAGCACTTTCCAGCGGGAAACGTGCTTGCCGGGCTTGAAATTGCCGTCCTCACGAGGCTGGAAGAAGCCTGCTTCCATGCACCACTGGGCCGCTTTGGCCGTGTCGGGGTCTGTCACGTCCGCAAAGGCGGGCAGTGCGGCAGGCTCCGGGCGGCCTGCAGTGTTCCAGAGCAGGAGGGCCAGCTGGGCGCGGTCCTGCGGCACGGAGGTGCCTGCCGGCAGCAGCTGGTTCAGGGCCACCTCGGTGCCCACGAGGTAGGCCGTGGCACCCACGACGCCCACGACAGCGGTCGCAGCCGCGATGGTGCCGAAGTCGGCACTGGAATCATCCTCTTCCAGCGTGGAGAACTTGGCCAGAACGCCAATGTCCTCCTGCATGGTAAAGGTGGCAGTGGTGCCGTCCTCCATCAGGTCTTCCGGGCGGGGATCAAACACCCAGCAGGAGAACTTCATCCCCTCCGGGATGGCCTTTTCATCCAGCGTGATCGTCACCTTTGCGCCCTTTGGCAGCCGCTGACTTTGTATGACACCGGTAAGAGCATCAAAGTGCAGGGTGGTGCCGTCCGGTTTCTCGACGTCCACAGAGCAGTCCTCAAACTGGAGGAAGACGTCTTTGTCGTCGGGGTCGCCCGGGTCAGGCTGTTCCGGCTGGTCCGGGTCAGGCTGCACAGGATCAACGTTGTCATCGCTGCACCGCACCGTGATACCGTCCAGATTCACATCCTCTTTTTCAATGGCTTCCCACTGGGCGCGGGTACCTTTGAAAAGGATGGTCTTCAGGTTGGGGCAGTTGAGAATAAAGCAATTCGCCACCGAGTTGAAATTCATTCCGGTCACACTGGCCGGGATGGTGATGGTCTCAAGGTTTTCGCATTCACGGAACAGCGGGAGGCCGCTCATCTCTTTGAGAGTGTCCGGGAACGTGATGCTGCGGATGGCCGCATTTGCGTCAAAAACAGGTCTTGCAGAGTTGCCGATCTCCGTGACGTCCCGGCCGCCCAGCGTTGCGGGCACGACCACGTCAGCCTCGCTGCCATCGTAAGCAAGGATGCGGACATTGCCGTCCGTGGTGATCTCATAGGTGTAATCGCCCTCGACTTTGTAAGGAGATGCGTGTTCAATGACCACTTTGGGGCATTCCGTATTGAGCGTGCCCTCCGTCACTTCCAAATCATCGTGCAGAATGACCGCGGTATCATCCACCTGAACGGGAACGGAATTTTCATCGTCCACGGCAGCAGTGATCTTACTATTAGAGCCCCGGGCTTCCATGCTGTCCGCATCAATTGCACAGTTCTGTGCTCCCAGTGTCAGGACACTGTTCGATACTTCCAGTTTGCCGCCCAGCCGGAGACCATATTGGTAATAATAGCCCTCATCTCCAGTGTCCATCGCCGTGATCGTGCTGTTTTCCACAACCAGATCGCCGTCTTCCGTGATCAACGCATGCATACCGCCCTCGTCGTTGTACTCGTCCAGGCCGGTGATCGTAAGGGTGGAATTCTCGATGCGGGCTGTGCTGCCGACCCGGATTGCGTCGTCCACAGTGTCCAGCTCCAGTTGAGCGTTGGAAATTTCCAGCGCTCCTCCCACTTCGATGCATTTTCCTCCGCTTTTAACAGTCAGACTCGTCTGGTCCTCGATCGTCAGAGAGCCCACGAGCAGATCAATGCCGCCCGCACCCGCTGTGATTTCCAGCACCGCGCCCGAAAGGGTCAGCTTTCCGGTCTCTGCGGTAACACCAGCTGCCAGAATTCCTATAGGAGCATCATCGGAATCCCCGCCGTCCCATTCCAGGGCCGCATTGCCCGTGATGGTCAGTGCATCCTCCGTTTTGATGATGGCACCGGTCTTTTGGGTATCCGCCGCGGCAGCCTTGATGGTACCGTTCAGGGTCAGGGTCTTGCTGTCCGGGTCATACACTGCCCGGGGCGTTGTCCCCGCCGGGTCTTCCAGAATGTTATCGCAATTCGCGCTGGTAACGGCCTTGCCGCAGACCGTAAGAGAATAATTTTTCACATTGGGGTCGCTTCCGCCGCCAATGGTACCGTCCGTGCAGACGATGCTCACACCAACCGGCAGGTAACGGGGATTGATCGACAACGCGTTCCACTGTGCCTGCGTCCCCTTAAACTCGATCTTTTTCAGATTTGTGCACCCAAATACAAAGGTCGAATCCAGAGTTGTCACACTGGCAGGAATGGTGATGCTTTCAAGATTCAGGCATCCAAAAAAAGCCAAAGATTCGATGCTCGTCACTTTATCCGGAACCACCACACTGGTCAGGCCATTGCAAGAGTAGAATGAATTTGGCCCGATGGTTGTGAGATTTGGAGAGATTTCCACCTGCTCAAGGCCCGTACAGCCTGCAAATGCACTGTCGCCGATCCATGTCATGCTTTCCGGCATCGAAACACTTTTCAGGCTGGTGCATTCTATAAATGCCTGCATCTTAATGCCCGTCACTGGATATCCACCCAGCGTGGCGGGGATCTCTACCGTTCCGCCAGCGCCTTTGTATTTCCTGATGATCGCCCTGCCGTTACTCGCGCCATATTCAAAATCGCTCTCCGGAGCCGGTGCCGCAAACGCCGCCGCGGGCAGCAGGGTCAACAGCATGGCCACCGCCAGAAACGCGCTCAGAACGCGCAGTTTGGGCGGGGTTCGGGTGGTTTGTTCTTTCATTTTACACGCCTCCTTCTGGTGCAGGAAAATCCAAAGAAAAAAGCCCTGTGGTTTGATTTTACTCTACCACAGAGCCTGCAAAATTCCTATTAACCTTTGGTTAGTATTTTGTGCCAAAAAGGGCAGCCAGCTGGGCGCGCTTGTTTCGCACGGCCCCGCCGATGTCCAGCTTGGCGTACAGCTGGTTGATGTACTGCTTGACGGTCCCCTCCGAGAGGTGGAGTGTTTCGGCGATCTCCTTGTTGGTGCGGCGCTGGGCCACCAGCCGGGCAAGGGCCAGCTCTTTCTCGGTCAGTGCGGCGGCAATGGCCGGGCGGTCTGCCGAGCCGTTGAGCTGGGCGCGCCGGGCCTCGTACCGCTGCCCCAGAGCGATCGCCCGCTCCACCAGCGGCTGGGCACTGTCCCAGCCGCCCTGCGCCAGCAGCGGGGCCAGATAGCGGTAATTTTCGGCCAGCGGCATCCAGAAGCCATCCGGCGCGGCCTCTGCCAGCGCCTGCTCCAGTGCAGCCCGGGCCTCGGCAGGCTGGCCATACAGTCCGTACGCTGCCGCCATCTGCACCCGGACATGGAGGGCCACCAGCCCATAGTGGAACCGCTGGCAGGCGGCCAGCAGCTCCTCACAGCGGGCCAGCACCTTGACTGCCTGCCCCTGTGCCAGCCAGACCTGCAGCTCGATCATTTCCATCATGGGGCGGCAGAGGGCAAAGTAGCTCACGGAGGCAAGACGATGCTCCCGGAAGACCTCGGGCACGGCATCGGTGCGGCCAAGCAGGGCGTAGTAATAGGCCTCGATGCTCTCCAGCAGGTGGAGCAGAACGACATCGTGCCGCTGGAGGAGGGCGGCACGGCGGGCCTCGAAATCAAACGGCTCCCCTGCCTGCCCGCAGAGGGAAAGCCGCAGGGCGAGGAAATCACAGCAGAGGGCCATGTTCTCCTGCCCGCAGGAAGCCGCCCGCACCCGGGCCCGTTCCAGCAGCAGGACCGCCCGTTCAAAATGTCCCTGCATGAACGCGGCCTCGGCATCCATCACCAGCTCGGCCCCCTGCCCGTGGCCCTGGGTGATCTTATAATAATGGGGCATACACTCGTACATTTCGGCCAGCTCTTTGCCCAGCTCCCCGGGGGCGCGGTAGTACATCATCAGCACCGAGGGGGAGCCGAAGGTCCAGCTGCCGCTGTTGCGCAGGGTGACGGCGGGGCGGCTCATCTGGCGGCTGGCGCTGCGGTGGAGGCGGCTCATCTGGGTGATGTCGTTGTAGAACAAGAAGCTCTGGATGAGGTCGCACTCCCCCAGCAGGTTGCCCCGCTCGGCGGCGGGCCACTCGGGGTGTTGGGCCACGGCGGCTTCCAGCAGGGCTTTCAGCTCCATCATTTTGGGGATCTGCTGCCAGGTGAACATCCGGCGCATCAGCACCAGAATGGCCAGCGGGTGGCGCTGCAGCGCTTCCACCGGGCAGCGGTCCAGCCGCTGCAGCAGCTCGGCGGGGCTGAGGGAGGCAAGCAGATCCCCCGCGTCCGCCTCGATGACGGCAAGGGCTGCGTCGCGGTCGCCGCAGTGCTCAAAGGCCTGCAAAGCGTGGAGGTACTGGGCTTTTTGGGCATACCAGCGGCCATACCGCTGCCAGACCTCCGTTTGCCGGGCGGCGGGCAGCTGGGCAAAGAGCCGCTCGGCGCACTCTTTCATCATGTGGTGGAAGCGGAAGCTCACCCCGTCCGGCAGGCGGGTGACAAAGGCGTTTTGCTGGGTGAGGGCCCGCAGCACCTCCTCCGCGTCGGGCAGGGCGGTGACAGCCCGGGCCATCTCCACCGTGAACTCATCGGCCAGCCCCATCACAGCGAGGAAGCCCCGGGTCTTCTCGGGCAGAGACTCCAGCATGGCGGCGGTGAACATGGCGTAGATGTCCGACCCCGGCTGCAGCAGGCTCCCCCGCTCGGCCAGGGCATGGAGGTTCAGGTAGACGGCGGAGAACCACCCCTCGCAGGAGCGCAGCAGGCTCTCGGCCTGGGCGGCGGTGATCTCCACGCCGCAGCGGTGGGTGTAGGCCAGCAGCTCCTCCCGGTTCAGGCGGAGGCCGTCGGCCTCGATGCGGTGGAGCCGCCGCCCCAGCCGCACCACCTGCTCCCCGGGCAGAAAGCGGTTGCGGCTGGCCACGATGAGGTGGATGTTCTCGGGCAGGCGGTAGGCCAGCCGACACAAAAACTGCGCCACCCGCTCGTCCCCCAGCAGGTGGAAATCGTCCAGAAAAAGATAGTAGGGCGTTTTGCCGCCCAGCGCGGCACACAGGTCCTCCAGCAGCAGGGCCGCGCCGCTGGCGTCGGCGGGGCAGTCGTAGCCCTCCAGCACCGTCAGCCCGGCGGCGGCAAAGGCCTTCTGCACGCTTTTCCAGAAGATGGAGCGGTTATCCGAGTAGATGCTGGCTTGCAGCACCACGGCCCCCGCCTTGGCCTGCTCTGCCAAGAACCAGCGCACCGCCGTCGTTTTACCGTAGCCCATGGGGGCCACCACCGCCGTGAGCGCACAGGACGCTATGGGCCGCAGCGTCTCCCGCATTCGGTCCGAGATGTAGATGATGTTCAGGTTCTGCCTGTTTCTGGCCATGCGCGTTCCCCTTTTCCTTATACTAAGGCTATTGTAGCACATTTGCGGCGAAGAGAAAAGTGCGGCAGGGGTGCAAAAAAGCAGGCAGAGCCTTCGCCTTTGCGAAAAGTTCTGCCTGCGTTCTTTTTATAAATTGGGATTCTTGGGAGCGGAGGTTTTGGCTTAGTACATGCTGCCCTTGCTCTGGCTGTGCCGGAACCATTTGTTGCCGCAGACGGTCAGGCTGTCGTGGGTTTTCCAGCGGTATTCTTTTCCGCTGCGCACCAGCGTTTCGCCCTGCGCCCGGAGAAATTTTTCCAGATCCACCGCATTGGCTTTGTCGATCTGGGCTTGGGTGTAGGTCATGCTGCTTCCTCCTTAAAGCTCCTGTGTGTGATTTTTCGCTTCTGTTTTCATTACAGACTGTGCTGCCTTGGCTTCTTCCAGTTTTTTCAGCACCGATTCCTTTTCCGAGGTCTTGCCGCCCGGTGCAGAAAGCTGCTGCTTATTCAGCACCATGTCGATATACTTGCGGATATTTTTTAGTGCGGAGATATCCGGCTGCAAGGTTTCCAGTTGGCTGCGCAGCTCGGCGCTGCCCGATTGCAGCGCCGAAAATTCGGCATCCAATGCCGAAAAATCCACAGTTGTGCTGCCGTTCAGCTTCATCATAGTTCGGACAGCTTTATTGAAAGCGTCCAGTTCTTCCTTGTGCTGGCTGGCATAGGCATCTTTCGTCAGCTTGAAGTTCTTTTTTAGAAAGGTATCGTGGATGGGTTTCAGCTTTGCATGGATGGCAGCAGCATCCTTGATCTGGGCGATTGCCCGCATACGGTTTTCGTTCCGCTTCAACTGCCTGCGGAGAGGGGCGGCGGTCTGGTTTAAACTTTCAATGGCTTGGTTCAAGTCCTCGACAGTGTTCAGGGAATGGGCTTTCAGGTAGTCCACCGCCTGTTTAACTTCCTCAAAGTCCCGGACGGTGCATTTCAATTTTGCCTTGCCAGACCAATCGCTGCGTTGCTCATTGCGGAGGTTGAAGTAGTCCACCAGCAGATCGGACAGCGTGGGTTCCTTTGCTTGTTCCAGTGCATCCAAAAGAATCTGCTTCTTTTCGGTCAGGTCTGCGATCCAGCGTTGCAGCCCACGGATGGTGCTGCGGATGGACTGCATCAGGCTGTTGGCAGTGCGAATATCCCGATTGAGATTTCCGAGAAAGGTTTCGATTCCTCGCTTCTCCATCTGGTGAGCAGCGGGGCCGAGATGGACGGTCGGTATCTGCTGGATGCCCTGCCGCTCAAAGGAGC
>OGKG01004304.1_pt1 | contig 12154 bp, 9 predicted proteins | sample 1572201 | NCBI WGS metagenome assembly OGKG01 (sample SAMEA2582146, study PRJEB24529) | metagenome | biome: Human gut stool | place: China | collected 2011 | reverse complement strand
GCACGTGAAGTATTTCGTGCTCGACGAGGCCGACCGGATGCTCGACATGGGATTCATCCACGACATCCGGCGCTTGCTGCCGTTGCTTCCCGGACAGCGCCAGACGTTGCTCTTCTCGGCGACGATGCCCAAGACGATCGAACGGTTGGCCGCCGATCTGCTGAACGATCCCGTGCGCGTCGCCGTCGAACCGGTGGCGTCGGTGGTCGATACGATTGAGCAGCGGCTCTGCTACGTGGAGAAACCCGAAAAGAAGCAGGCCCTGATCTCGGCGCTGAAAGAGAACGATGGCCGTTCGGTGCTGGTCTTCTCGCGCACGAAGCACGGCGCCGACCGCATCGCGCGGATCGTGTCGAAGGCCGGTATCGGTTGCGACGCGATCCACGGCGACAAGTCGCAGACGGCGCGCCAGCGCGCCCTGTCGAATTTCAAGGCGGGAAAAACGCGCGTGATCGTAGCGACCGACATCGCCGCGCGCGGTATCGATATCGATCAGTTGGAAATGGTCATCAACTACGACTTGCCCGATGTCGCCGAGACCTACGTGCACCGGATCGGCCGCACGGGCCGTGCGGGGCATTCGGGGATGGCCCTGACCTTCTGTGCATCGGACGAACGTCCCATGCTGGCCGACATTCAGAAACTCACGGGCAAGAAACTGCGCGTGATCGCAGGCTAAGGCCGGTCTCTGCGGAAAACCAACGATGCCCCGCATCCGTGATGGATGCGGGGCGTCGCCATCGTTCGCTTCCCGTCATGCTCCGCGTTCGGCCTCCAACGCCTCCGCTTCGGTGCGGTATCGGGCCGCTTCGCCGCAGGCGCCCCGCCGTTCGCAGAGGTCGGCCAGCAACATGAGGGTACGGACCAGCGAACGAAGATGGTTGCACCGTTCGAAGGGATCTTCGCACAGTTCGCGCAGTATGGCGGCCGATGCGAGGTAGGCCTCTTCGGCGCGGGCATCGTCGTGCATCTCCTCGTAGAGTCGTCCCAGCGATCGTCGGCACTGTGCCGTTGCGGGACGGTAGCGGTGCGGGTCTTCCCCGTCGAACTCGGCGTGTTTGTCCAATGCACGCAGGTACATGCGTTCGGCCTCGCCGAAGCGCCGTGCGTCGGCATGGAGGTTTCCCAACTGCCAGAACGTCGAGGCTACGTCCTCGCCGTAGACGAGCGGCGCAGCGGCGGCCATGCTTTCGTAAGCGGATAGCAGGCCGAGCAGCACCTCCTCGGCGCGGTCGTCGTCGAGACGAAGGCTCAACTGTTGGAGATCGCTCATCAGCGTAAGGCGGTTGAGCGTCAGGTCGCGCCGCCCTCGGTAGCTGTCGTAGTTGCGGAGCGCCTGCGTGAACAGGCGAAACGCCGTGCGGTAGGAGGCGGGCGTGTGGCGCCACCAGTAGAATTTTCCCAGCGTATGCTGTGCCTCTGCGAGTCTGGGACGGTAGGTGTTCGGGCGTCGTTCGACGGCCTTTTCGTAGCGGGCGACCTCTGCGCGGCAGCGGGCGATGCATTCGCGCAGCCAGGCACGGTGTTGCTCCCGTTCGGCTCTTTTGTCGGAGTTCATGGTCGGTTGGGATAAGGATTGAAAAAAACGCTGCGGTAGACCGGATCGGCTGCCGCAGCGTTTTCTTTCGGGTTCGGCAGCGTGCTACCAGTTGAGAATCTTCTTGAAATCGAAGACTTCGGGGTCGGCCACGTACGCCTTGGCAGCCTCGTAGTCGGCCGGCGTGATGTAGTTCATCAGGTTGTCGATTACCTGCTGGATCTTGTCCGAGTCGATATTGACCAGACGGGGCGGAATCTTGCCCGTGGCGGGATCCTGCAAGTCTTTGAGATAGAGCGGCGACACGAAGCCGTCCTGGCTGATGTAGACCATGCAGCCCGTCTTGCCCTCCGAGAAGAGTTTGTAGACGCCCATGCCCAACTCCGAGCAGTAGACCAGATCGTAGGCGATCGGAGTCTGGCAACGTACTTCGTAACCTATCTCTACGGGACGCGACTTTACCTTGATTTTCAGTTCTTTGAGCTTGTTTTCCAGCATCTCGTTGAAGATATGCGCCTTCGATACTTTGCCCAGTTCGGGATGGCCGTGCTCGTCGTAGGAGAAATGGATGCCCGATTTCTTGATCTCTTCATCGCTCAGGGCGTGGAACACACCTTCCGAGATCATGGCCACGCCGTAGTCGATGCCCATGATCTTGCGCTTGATGATCGACGAAACGACCAGGTTGACGATCTTCTCGACGGTGATCTCCGTCTTGTTGACCATCTCCGGAATGACGATCATCGGGTGGTGGCAGGCCGAGCCGATGCCGAAGGCGAGGTGTCCTGCCGAACGGCCCATGGCCGCTACGACGAACCAGTTGGCCGACGTGCGTGCGTCGTTGTAGACAGCGCGGCCGATGACCGTTCCGCCCTCCTTGGCCGACTGGTAGCCGAACGTCGGCGTGCCGGCCGGCAGCGGCAGGTCGTTGTCGATCGTCTTCGGGACGTGGATGTTGGCGATGGGGTAGTGCTTCGCTTCGAGGAACTTGGCGATGCGGTTGGCCGTCGACGCGGTGTCGTCGCCGCCGACGGTCACGAGCAGCTTGACGTTGTTCTCGGTGAAGAAATTGAGGTTGAAATTCTCCTCGAAATCCTTGTCGGTCGGTTTGAAACGGCTCATCGTGAGGTACGAACCGCCCTGATTGAAGATGTAGTCGGCCTGCGTGAAAGTCAGGTCTTCGTAGCGGGGCGAGGGATTGAAAAGACCCGAATAACCGTAGTGCAGACCGATCACGCGATACCCTTTGGCAAGGAACGTTTTGGCGACGCTGCCCACCACCGTATTCATGCCCGGTGCGGGACCGCCACCTGTAAGAATTGCAATTGCCTCTTTCATAGTGCTTTAAAGTTATGATTGTTCAGATGTTCCGAATCTGTTCTTTTCGCGTCCAAAATTACAAAATATTTTAATAAACCCGAAACAATCCTCGGCAAAATTCCGGCCGGTCGGGACAAAAATCTACCTTTGTCCCTCGCCGGCCGGTTTTCCCGGAATGCGGGCGGAGGCAGTCCGTCGTATGCCGGACGGCAAGGAGTTCCGTTTCCGAGCGGCGAGGGGCGTCTTTCGTCTCCGTCGGCACGGCGTTTGGAAAAAGAAGGACGGTCCGCTTCGTGCGGACCGTCCACCACTGGGTGAAAATGTATGATTGTTACTCAACTACTTTCACATTGATCGCCTGAATGCCCTTGCTGCCCTCGCCGAGTTCGTATTCAACTTCCTGCTTCTCGTTGAGAGCCTTGAAACCGTCTTTGACGATGCCCGAGTAGTGAACGAACACTTCCTTACCGTCTTCGCCAGTAATGAATCCGTAGCCTTTCTTGCCATCGAACCATTTAACTTTGCCTTTCATAAAAATAGAATAATAGATTTGTCTGGCAAAGTAAAATAAAAACAATTGAATGTCAAAACTTTTTGGCTTGTTTTTTGAACCGATTCATGAAAAAATGCGAAATTATGCATATATTTGTCTGTGAATTCGGCAAGAAACGTGACCGATAGAACTAAGAATATGAATGCCAGAATCATAACCGCGCTGCTCGCTCTGCTGGGTTTCGGAGCGGCCTGTTCGGGCGTGAAGGAGACCGCGAAGAGTACGGACAGCCGTGCGGATAGCGTGAGGGTCCAACGGCCGATCCGCCTGATGTACGGCGTGCCGGTGCGCGAATTCCAGGCACGGCCGCTGGCCGATTCGGCTCGCGGCGAAGGGCGGCTTCCGTCCGCCGAGGCGCAGCCGGAAGATGTTCCGGCGAAGTGACGGCGCCCTTTCTGCGATACGAAAACCCCGGCTTCCTTGCGAACCGGGGTTTATTGTGAGCGGGACCTGCGCCCGCGATCGGATTGTCTGAAAAAAAGAAAGAGACCGCTCTTTCGTGATCTCTTCCCTAATCGATGTTCGACTTGTTCGATTCCAGAACTTTGAGGAACCAGTCGGAGGTCATCATGTCCAACAGTTTGTTGGTGAGGTTGCTCTTCAGCGTCCGCGAGGCAACCACGGTGTTTTTGATCATTCGTACCATACTTAACCTGAATTGCGATCCGCGTTCGAGTCGCCTCTGCGGCGGATCTGTTTTCTAACCTTAACCGATGCAAAGATAATACAAATAAAGGTAAGTTGGTAAATATTTTTAATAAATTTTTCAGAAAATTTAATAAGATATATTACTGTATATGATAATCAGTTTGTTGCATGATTCGAAAGATATTCCCTTTTGGGGGGCTTACGAGTGTCGGTTTGGCAGCATCGGAACGTTGAACCGGCATTTTGGCACTTTGGTGCGGCCGCAGCGGAAGAATCGTATGGAATTATCCCGATCCCGTTTCGTGTTGTTGCGACGATTGCGTATGGCGTTTCTTTCTCCATTTTTTCGCCTCGGCACAGTCTGAACAAGTTCGGCTCTGTACACGGCTTAGCGAAAACGTTTTCCCTGATTGTCCGAAGAACGGCAGTCCGCAGCTACCCGACACAGGGATATGCTCTGTTCGCAAGAGTTCGCACGCATCCTTCGCCGGCTATGGACGGCGATGCGACTCAGAGAAGGATAGTCCCGAAAGTTATTCCCGGTAGATGAGCGCTACGGCCGAGACCGAGACGCCCTCTTCGCGGCCCTCGAAGCCGAGCCGCTCGGTCGTGGTGGCCTTGACCGAAACGCAGTCGACACCGATTCCCATGACGTCGGCCAGCGTCCGGCGCATCCGGTCGATGTGGGGGCGCAGTTTGGGTCGCTGCATCCGGATCGTGCAGTCGACGTTGCCGATGCGGTAGCCTTTTTGGGCGAGCAGCTCCGCGACGCGGTGCAGCAGCAGTTTCGAGTCGATACCCTTGTAGTCGTCCGACGTGTCGGGGAAATGCAGCCCGATGTCGCCCAGCGCGGCGGCGCCCAGCAGTGCGTCGCAGAGGGCGTGGATCACCACGTCGCCGTCCGAGTGGGCGACGCACCCCTTGTCGTGTTCGATCCCGACGCCGCCCAGCACGAGGGGCAACCCTTCGGCCAATGCGTGTACGTCGTATCCGTGTCCGATTCTGAAAAGCATGGGCATCAATCGTCTAAGTCGTTGAAATAATCTCGGTCGATCCGTTTGATTTCATAAGAGAACGCAGTCGTGACCCCGAGTCCGTATTCGATCATGAGCTGTGTCAGTTTCTCTCCGTCGATTTTGACCAGTTTGACTCCCTGGGGTTTGTAGGATTGCGCCTCTTTGGTGAAAGAGGAAGTGGTGATAAAAATCCCTTTCGTACTTCCCTGTCCGGCGAGTGCACCCACGAATTTTTGCAATTCGGGACGTCCGACTGTATTGTTCCTGTTCCATTTCTTGGCCTGGATATGGACGACGTCCAGACCCAGCTTGTCCTCCTTGATGATACCGTCGATTCCTTCGTCTCCCGTGCGTCCGATTGCCTGTCCCGCATCTTGAATCGAACCGCCGTAGCCCATCTTGACCAGAAGCTCGACGACGAGCCGTTCGAAAAATGCGAAATCCTGCATCAGTACGACATCCAGCAGTTCGGACGACAGTTTATTGTGTATCTGTTCGTAGGCGTGGGCGATCGTTTCTTCCGGATCGATAGCAGGCGCGCACTCGTTTTCCCGCGTCTTGTCGTTGCGGGACGACGGGGCGTAGAAATCGACGAAATTCGGGTATCCCGTCAGGTAGGTTACGTCTATTTTCTTTTTGGATTTTAAAGCCTTTATTCCCAGAGAGGTGATCGAGAGTATCCCTCTTTTTCTCTGTTCGAGCAGTCCCGCCTTCTTTAAGTAGGTTTTTGCCCAGCCGACGCGACCTGAAAAAAGTGCACGATGGCCGCTGGGAGCTAACTGTTCCCGTTCTTCCCGGGTGAGTTCGAATCGGTCGGCCAGTTGCTCTATGACGTTTTTGAAGAGATGCTCCTGTCCGTCCTGAATACATTCCAGCAGAGGCCGCATCAGTGTTTGGTAGTCCGGAATCATGGTGTTCGATTATATCAGACAAAATTAAGTAATTTCTCTTTAAAATGGATATTCTTTTGTAATTTTGTGCATATTCAAACCGAAACAGAGATGACAGATTTGACGAAACTCGCACCCTGCGAGGTGTGGACGGAATTCGAGGCGATCACGCGCGTACCGCGGCCCTCGAAGAAGGAGGAGAAGATACGCGACTACCTGGTAGGCTGGGCGAAGGAGCACGGATTGGAGTACCGGTGCGACGCGACGGGCAACGTCGTGATCCGCAAACCGGCGACGACCGGTTACGAAGGGCGTCCGACGGTGATTCTCCAGTCGCATATGGATATGGTCTGCGAGAAAAATTCGGACGTGGCGTTCGACTTCGAGCACGACGCGATCCGCACCCGCATCGACGACGGCTGGGTGCGTGCCGAGGGGACGACGCTCGGCGCCGACGACGGGATCGGCATGGCTGCCGCACTGGCGATGCTGGCCTCCGCGACCGTCGCGCATCCGGCACTCGAAGCGCTCTTCACCGTCGACGAGGAGACCGGCCTGACGGGAGCGTTCGGGTTGGGCGAGGGGATGCTGACGGGGAAGTACCTCATCAACCTCGATTCGGAGGACGAGGGCGAACTCTTTATCGGCTGCGCCGGCGGCGTGGATACCGTGGCCAAATTCAGCCCGATGGTGACGCCGGCGCCCGACGGGTTCGAATATTTCCGTATCGACGTCAAGGGGCTGGCCGGCGGCCATTCGGGCGACGACATCGAGAAGGGGCGCGCCAACTCCAACAAGCTGGTGGCGCGGCTGCTTTACGAGCTGCTGCCCTACGGGCCGGTGCTGAACCGTTTCGACGGCGGTAACCTGCGCAACGCCATTCCGCGCGAGGCGTTCGCCGTCTTCGGCGTTCCCGCCGAGACGGCCGGCGACGTGTGCGAGCGCTGCCGTGCGTTCGCCGTCGAGATCGTCGAGGAGTTCAAGTATACCGAACCCAATTTGCAGATGACCCTGAACAAGATCGAGGGGGTCGAATGGGTACTCGATCCCGTGACGATGCAGTCGCTCGTCGGGGCGCTCGTCGGTCTGCCTAACGGCGTGCTGGCGATGTCGCACGCCGTCGAAGGGCTGGTCGAGACCTCGTCGAATCTGGCATCGGTGAAGTTCGGTGCCGAGGGGATCGTGGTCACTACGTCGCAGCGTTCGTCGGTGGAGAGCGCCAAGCGTTATGCCGCACAGACCGTCGAGGCGGTGCTGCGGCTCTCCGGCGCCGAAGTCGCTCATTCGGACGGTTATCCCGGCTGGTCGCCCGATCCCGATTCGTACCTGCTGCACGTCACGGAGCAGTGTTACGAGCGGCTTTTCGCCGTGAAGCCCAAAGTACGGGCCATCCATGCCGGATTGGAGTGCGGGCTGTTCTTGGAGAAATATCCGGAGTTGGACATGGTGTCGTTCGGCCCGACGCTGCGCGGCGTGCATTCGCCCGACGAGCGGCTGGAAATCGCCACCGTGCAGAAGTTCTGGGATCTGCTCTGCGCCGTGGTGGGGAGTCTCTGAGCGTCGGAGACCTGAAAAAGAGAGGAGCGTCGTTATCCGACGCTCCTCTCTTTTTCGGTCGGTGCGGTTCCATGCCGGCCGCTGTTCACCGGTTCCGGACGGGCTGCCCGGCAATCTACTGTTTGCCGCCCTGCTTGTTGCCGCCGTCCATCATGTCGTCGTTGGAGATCGACTTGCGGGTTTTCCTGACCTGGACGTTCTGCTTTCCGAAGCGCCAGTAGGCGCCGATCGAGAACTGGCGCGAATGGTTGCGGCTGCGGCTCTGCGAGCGATAGGTCGGGGTTTGCGCCGTGGAGCTGTACGTCTGGTATTTGGTGAAGGGGTTGTAGCAGCTGACCGAAATCTGCAACTTCTTGTCGAAGAACTTCTGCGAAAGGGTGGCATAGGAGTAGAAGTAGTCGCCCGACTTGCGGCCCAAGTTTGCGCTGCCGCTGTTGTATCCTTCGCCCAGCGAAACGGTGGCCGCTTTCCAGAGCGCGATGTTCATGTTGAGGTTCTGGTCGAAGGTGAACTCCTCGGTGGAGATCTCCTCTTGGGGCAGCCGGTAGTGGCTGTAACCGCCCCGCCCGTTCAGCGCGAAGGAGAACTTCTCCGAGGGGGAGTAGTTGACCGAAAGCCGTGCGCTGGCCGTGCGCTCGCGCACGTTGTTGCTGTACGTCGTGTGCGAGACGCCCTGGTCGTCGACGCTCGTCCAGCTCGAAATGCCGTCGTTCGACAGGTGGCCCGACAGAGTGAAGGTGCCGCTCCATTTGGGGGAGAAATAGTTGTATTTGAGCGACAGCGTATGTGTCGTCGATGCTTCCAGATCGGGGTTGCCCTGCGAGGTATTGTAAGGGTCGCTGTCGTCGAGGTAGGTCGACAGCATCGAGATCGAGGGACGGCGTAGCCGTTCGGTATACGAGAGCGAGAGGTTGTGCCCGTCGCGCGGTTTGTAGGTGAAGCTGAGGTAGGGGATGAAGTTCAGCAGGCGGTTGCCGTAATCGTAGATTCCCTCCCGGCTGTTGTCGGCGTCGGCATGGTTCCACGTGCGCTCCATGCGCCCGCCGGCACGCGCCGATACCTTCGAGAATTTCAACCCGTAGCCGAAATAGAGCGAGAAGATCTGCTGCCGCTGCCGCAGGTCGTCGTACTTGGTCATGTTCGTCGGATCGAACCCGACGGGATCGATCCACGGGATCTCGTTCTGGTAGCCTTTGTTGATCCGGTAGATATATTTGCTGCCGGCTTCGACGTAGTGGTGTTCCGCGAGCGGGTTGTAGTAGTCGAGCTGGAAGGTGTTCGTGAAGCTCCGGCTCGTATGGCGCTTGTAGAGTTGCGAAGAGGGGTAGTTCAGCACGCCGTCGTAGGTGACGAGATTGTAACCCTTGTCGGGGTCGATCTCGACCATGTCCGAAACAGTGAGCGTATGTTCGGGCTTGCGGAAACGCCGCTCGTAGTTGGCGCCGACCTGAAATCCCGTGTAGGGGTAGTTGTCGTAGTCGTGCGTGTCGTAGGCGACGGTCGGCGTTTCGGCGGCGTCGGACATGCGGATCCTGGTGTCGGAGCTGTTCTTCCATGCGCCTGTCCAAAGCGATCCTTCGAGGGTGACGAGGTTGAGCGTATCGGGTTGGTAGCTCAGGTTCAGCGTGACGTATTCGTTGTGGCCCTTGCCGTAGCCGGTCGATTCGGAGGTGTGGTAGCGCTGCTGTTCGGAGGCGAAATTCTCGCGCCGGCTTTCCGATGTGTAGGGGCGGTTCCTGCGGTTCATCTGAAAGAAGAACGCCTGGACCGAAGCGGCGAACTTGCCCTTCTGGACGGAGAGCGAGGCTCCGCCGTATTGCTGGCGGGTGTCGAGTCCCGTGTTGTAGTTGAGGCTGCCGTTGTAGCCGTCGAACTCCTTGCGGGCGGTGATGATGTTGATGATGCCGCCCGCGCCTTCGGCGTCGTATTTCATCGAGGGTTCGGTGATGACTTCGATCTTCTTGATCTGCGAGGCGGGCATACTGCGGATCACGTCCTTGAAATTCTTGAACATCGCCGACGACCGTCCGTTGACCAGCACCTTGAAATCGCTCTGTCCGTTGAGCTTCACGTTGCCCTCGGCGTCGATGGTCAGCTGCGGCACTTTGCGCAGGATCTCTTCGAGCGTCGACGATGCGGCCTGCGGATCGTCTTCGACCGAGTAGGTCGTTTTCTCGGCGTCGGCCGTGACGAGCGGTTTCTGGATGGTGACCGTCACCTGGTCGATGTCCACGCCCTGCCGCAAGCGGATCGTACCGGCATCGGTCGCGGCAGAGCGGAGCGTGACGGGCTGCGTTTCGGGATTGTAGCCCACCATGGTGATTTGCAGGCGGTAGTCGCCCGCGGCCTCCGCCGAGAGTTCGAACCGCCCCTGCGCATCGGCGGCGACGGCGGCGACGGCCGTCGAATCGCGCAGCAGGGCCGTCGTGGCGAAGCTCACGGGGGAGTCGTTCGCTGCGTCGACGACTTGGCCGCGCAGCAGGAATTTCTGCTGTGCGGTCATGCTCAGAGGCAGGAGCGACAGCAGCAGGAGAAGCGTTCGTTTTTTCATTTGTCAGGTGTTGGAACCGACGCGTTACGGTGCGCCGGCGAAGTGTCGCGCAAGGTATTTTGCAGGTTGTTGTCCACAAATATATCGATTCTTTTCCGAAAAAGCAATACCCCCCCCCGCAGTGTGCGGATAATCGGGGAAATCGCTATATTTGTAGTATAATCAGGCTTATAAACCGTGCGAATAGTTTGTAAAATACTCTTTTCGGTTTTGTTATTGCGCTGTTCGGGCGCGCTTGCGCAGGCGTTCGACGACGAACCCTATTACCCCTTTGCACCCTACGAGGAGGAGCGGATGCCCGAATTGGAGAGCGATTCGCTGCTTTTTTACCGTGCCGTGCAGCAGGCTGACGACCTTTGGGCGGAGGTGTCGGCATTCCGCTTTTCGGCTGTTTCGTATCGCCGGCGGGGCGAAGACTATGCCTTGTCGCCCGTTTTGCTGGAAGGTGCGGAGGTGTCGTGGCGTTATCTGACCGCGCTTCGGCGGTTGCAGGCCGAGACGCGGTATGTCGCCGGTGCACGTCCGCAGGTCGGGAGGCTTTCGGTCGGTGCCGGAGCGACGGCGGTGTCGCTCACCGAATACGATCCGGTGCCGGGCGGGGCGCTGGCCCTGCGTGCGGCGACCCGCAACTATCGCGCCGGTGCCGAAGGCTCGCTGGCGTTCGAACTGCCCCGCAGGTGGCACCTGGCCGTGACTGTCGACGGGCGTTTCGGGCGCGATGCGCTCGTCGACGGCGTTTATACGCGGCAGACGACAGCCGCCCTGCGCGTCGGCCGCCGCACGAGGGGCGACGGATACTGGACGGCGGTGTTCGTCGTGCCGTTTGCCGAGCGCGGTTTGCGTTCCTCTTCGGTGGAGGAGGCGTTTATGCTGCGGGGTTCCAATTACTACAATCCCGCATGGGGTCGTCAGGCAGGCGATGTGCGTAACAGCAGGGTGCGGCGCGAGGGGTTGCCGCTGGGTATCGCCGCTTATTGCGGCCGGATCGGCGTGTCGACGCTGTTGCGGGCATCCGCCGCGGTCGAGACGGGCATACGGTGCCAGAGTTCGCTGGCCTGGTACGACGCTTCGACGCCCCGTCCCGACAACTACCATTACCTGCCCAGTTACTTCACGGGCGAGGCGTTCGAGGCCGTCGACGCCGTGTGGCGCGCCGGCGACGAACGCTATACGCAGATCGACTGGGCGGAGCTCTACCGCCGTAACCGGATGCAGCCCGACGGCGAGGCGCTCTATGCCCTCGAAGATCGGGTGGAACGTCCGCTGCGGATGCAGACGGCGATTCGTATCGAGTCCGAGGTCGATCCGCAGTTGACCGTCGCCTGCGCGCTCAGGGTCGATTACGATGCGCCGCGCCGGTATAAACAGCTGCGCGACCTGCTGGGTGCCGACCGTCTGACCGACATCGACCGCTTCCTGCTCGACGACGCGACCTACTCCAACCGTTTGCAGAACGACCTGCGCCACCCCGACCGGACGGTGGGCGAAGGTGACCGTTTCGGCTACGACTACCGCACCGTCCGCTGCGAGGTCGCGGCCGACGGTGTGGTGCGCTACCGTTCGGACCGGTGGACGGCGGCGTTCGGCGCAAGCGTGGGGCGCTGCGTCGTCCGGCGGCGCGGATTCTATGAGAAGGAGTTGTTTCCGGGCGCCGGCTCCTACGGCGGTTCTTCGCGGTTGCGGTTCACACCCTACGCGTTGCGGGCCAGCGCCGGCTATGCCTTTTCATCGCGCAGCTATCTCGAAATCTCGGCGTCGGCGTCGGCCGCGGTGCCCGACGTGGAGGATATGTTTTTGCAGCCGCTCTACAACAACCGGACGGTGGATGATCCGTCCCTGTCGCGCCGCTACGGCGCCGAACTGGGTTTCGTCCGCACGGGCGGGGCCTTCGAGCTGCGGGTGACGGGCTACCTCGCGGCGACGCGGGACGAAATCCGCACTACCCGTTTTTTCGACGACCTCTCCTACGAATACTGCGATATGACGGTGCGCGGCATCGGCCGGCTCGATTACGGCGCCGAGGCGGCGGCCCGACTGCGCCTTACGTGGAATTGGAGCCTGTCGGCCGCCGTCGGTGCGGGC
>OGKG01004301.1_pt1 | contig 12158 bp, 9 predicted proteins | sample 1572201 | NCBI WGS metagenome assembly OGKG01 (sample SAMEA2582146, study PRJEB24529) | metagenome | biome: Human gut stool | place: China | collected 2011 | reverse complement strand
CATTGAAATGAAAAAATGGGTAGTATAAAGAATAGAAGAGCAGAGAAATCAGGAGGCACTTATGACAGAGCAGGAGATCCGGACCATATTAAGCAGACAAAGAGAATATTTTGCTACGGGAGCCACGCTTTCCCGGGAATTCAGGGCAAAACAGCTGGGAAAGTTAAAGGCTTCCCTGCAGCGCCATGAAACAGAATTGAACGATGCACTGCAACAGGATCTTGGGAAAAGCCGGATGGAAAGCTACATGTGCGAGATTGGATTGACTCTGTCGGAGCTGACCTGGATGCAGAAGCACCTGCGGGGGCTGATGCGGGAAAAGAGAGTGCCGACACCGTTATCGCAGTTCGCGGCGAGGAGCTTCCGGTCTCCGTCACCCTATGGCACCGTGCTGATCATGAGTCCATGGAATTATCCGGTGCTATTGACGCTGGATCCGTTGATCGATGCTATTGCTGCAGGGAATACCGCAGTGGTAAAACCCAGTGCCTATGCTCCGGCGACGGCAGCAGTGTTAAAACTGATTTTGGAAGAATGCTTCCCGACGGAATATGTGACGGTGATCACCGGTGGCAGAGCAGAGAATCAGGCATTGTTACAGCAGCGCTTTGATATGATATTTTTCACCGGAGGCAAGACCGTGGGACGGGAGGTGCTTAGAAGTGCTGCGGAATATTTGACCCCGGTGACGTTGGAGCTGGGCGGGAAAAGTCCCTGTATCGTGGATGCTACGGCGAAGATTCCGCTGGCGGCGAGGAGAATCGTATTCGGAAAATATCTAAACTGCGGGCAGACCTGTGTGGCACCGGATTATGTGCTGTGTGATGTCAGGATCCGCGACCGATTGGTGGAAGCTATCCGGGAGGAGATCTCGAGACAGTTTGGAGCAGATCCCCTGCAGAATCCGGATTATGGGAAAATCATTAACGAAAAGCATTTTCACAGACTGTTGGGATTGCTGGATGCGAAAAAAATCGTCTGCGGCGGACAGTATGACGAGAAGACGTTGCGCATTGCGCCTACGGTGATGACGGATGTGGACTGGTCGGATGCCGTGATGGGAGAAGAAATCTTCGGACCGATCCTGCCGGTGGTGACTTATAATGCATATGATACAGAGAAAAGCATTGCACAAAATGATTTTAGCGGGGAGGTTTCTGGAACCCAAGCTGCCGCGGGAGATTTTGTGGATTGGGCGATCCGCTGTGTAGAGGAACACCCCCATCCGCTGGCACTGTATTTCTTCAGTGAAGATAAAAAAGCCCAGAGACGGATCCTGGATCACTGCCATTTTGGCGGCGGCTGCATCAACGACACCATCATTCATCTCGCCACCAGCGCCATGCCCTTCGGCGGCGTAGGTGAGAGCGGCATGGGTGGGTATCACGGCCGCACCGGATTCGAGACCTTCAGCCATTATCGGAGTATTGTGGATAAAAAGACATGGATGGATCTGCCGATACGGTACCAGAGGTATGATGAGATGAAAGAGAAGATGTTACGGAGATTTTTGAAGTAACGACCTGAAAAGTGTGAGATGGCACGAGATTACGACCTGAAAAGTGTAGTGTATAGCCTAAATTACGTCCTGAAAAATGTAATAGCAGGATATTAGCGTGAAATAATATAGAATTCGAGAAGGAAAGAAGGTAATCACATGAACTTTAACAAACAAAAATGCATTACGGCAGTGATTTTGCTGTTGGTCGCTATTCTATCCATAACCGTTATCGGAAAATACGCCTCCGCCCCGGAAAATCACCAGAAAACTATAGCCTCTCTGGATGAGAAAAAACAAACGGTCATGGAACTGACGGCGGCATCCACAGTGACTTCGGCGCTGATCACCTTGCTTCCGGGCGACACGGCAACACCCATTGCGGAGAAAATGGCGGATGTCAGCGGGTATCTGCTGGTGGTTCTCTGCGCCATTTATCTTGAAAAATATCTAGTGACGATTACCGGATATGTGGCATTTACCTACCTGATTCCGATTGCCTGTGGATTATGGATATTGAATCTGGCTTTTGAAAATGCTACGGTGCGGAAACTGGCGGCAAAACTTGCAGTATTTGGCATTGCCATTTTTCTCGTGGTTCCGGCCAGTGTAAAGATTTCTGACCTTATCGGAGACACCTATCAGGCCCAGATCGAAGCTACCATTGAGGATGCCAGGAACACACAGAATATACTGGAAAACAGTGGCGTGGTGGATGATGACACTAATGCGACGGAAACAACCGGAATCGGAACAACAGAAGCTTCTGGAACTGTTACAGGAAATGTGCAGGAGAAGGAAAACAATAACTCCGGATCTGTCTCAAACATTTTCGACTGGGCAAAAGACGCTATTTCCAGCGCTAAAGATTCAGTGGCAAATGCTGTGGAAAACGTGACGGTTTCTACCGAAGATCTGGTACAGAAGGTGGAGAATTCCCTGAATCATTTTATCGAGGCGGTTGCCGTGATGATCATTACTTCCTGTGTGATCCCGATGCTGGTACTGTTGCTGTTCTTTTGGATGGTGAAGATCGTGCTGGATGTGGATCTGAGTGGAGCGAAGAGCAAGGGGATGCTGCCGGAGCGGAAGGAATAAGTGAATATATTCAGACAAAAATACTTATATTAAAAGATTTTTTGACCTAAATATGGTATCTTATTATTAACAAGAATAAAATTATTGATTTTGAGGCTTTAAGAAACAAAACGTTTGATGAAGCAAGAAATATGGAAAAACAGGATGGACATAGCTATGGCAGAAAAGAATACCGCTGATATTGGTTTTGAAAAACAAATATGGAATGCTGCGTGTGTGTTGCGAGGCAACTTGGATGCATCAGAATATAAAAGTGTTGTGCTTGGATTAATCTTCCTGAAGTACATCTCGGATCGATTCGATGATAAATATAGGGAATTGTTGGCAGAAGGTGACGGCTTTGAGGAAGATATCGATGAATATACATCTGAAGGTATTTTCTTTGTACCGGCGGGGGCACGTTGGAGTGAGATAGCGGCAAAAGCACATACACCGGAAATCGGTACAGTTATCGATGATGCTATGCGTGCTATTGAAAAAGAGAATAAACGTCTAAAAGATATTCTTCCAAAAAACTTCGCACGTCCGGAACTGGATAAGCGTAGACTGGGTGATGTGGTGGATTTATTCACTAATATTCAGATGATCGAACACGGCAGCGAGAAAGATATTTTGGGTCGCACTTATGAGTATTGCCTGTCCATGTTTGCGGAACAAGAAGGAAAGCGTGGCGGTGAATTCTTTACGCCATCTTGTGTAGTACGTACTTTGGTAGAGGTATTAAAGCCGTTTAAGGGGCGAGTATATGACCCTTGTTGTGGATCGGGCGGTATGTTCGTACAGTCTGCAAAGTTTGTAGAGAATCACAGCGGTAATATCAGCAACATTTCTATTTATGGTCAGGATTCCAATCCTACCACATGGAAGATGGCACAGATGAACCTTGCTATCCGCGGTATTGAGCCGGATTTGGGAACATATGCAGAAGATACATTTCTTGATGACCGTCATCCTACATTGCGTGCAGATTATATTATGGCGAACCCGCCTTTCAATCTTTCAGATTGGGGTGCCGATAAATTAAAAGAGGACGTTCGCTGGCAGTACGGTATGCCACCTGCAGGAAATGCCAACTTTGCATGGCTGCAACATATGATTTATCACCTTGCACCAGCTGGGAGAATCGGTATGGTACTCGCTAATGGTTCACTTTCTTCACAGTCAGGCGGTGAGGGTGAAATCCGTAAGAATATTATTAATGCTGATTTAGTTGAATGTATTGTGGCAATGCCAACGCAGCTTTTCTATACAACGCAGATTCCGGTTTCACTTTGGTTTATCAATAAGCAGAAGAAACAGCCGGGAAAGACGCTGTTCATTGATGCGCGCAAGATGGGAACAATGGTCAGTCGCAAGCTTCGTGAACTTACCGATGATGATATCAAGAAAATTTCTGATACCTATGAAGCATTTGTAGCCGGAACTCTTGAAGATGTAAAAGGTTTCTGTGCAGTTGCAGATACAGAGGAAATCGAAAAGCAGGATTATATTCTTACTCCAGGAAGATATGTGGGGATCGAAGAACAGGAAGATGACGGAGAACCATTTGAGGAAAAGATGGACCGTTTGACATCAGAACTTTCAGAAATGTTTGCTAAGAGCCATGAGTTAGAAGATGAAATCCGTAGGAAACTGGGAGCGATTGGGTATGAAATATAAATTATCTGAATTGATGGATGTAATAGGTGGTGGCACACCAAAGACATCTAAAGCCGAATATTGGAATGGTGATATCCCGTGGTTATCGGTTAAGGATTTTAACAATGACTGCCGTTATGTCTATCGTACGGAAAAGAATATAACGCAGGAAGGCTTAAAAAATTCATCAACAAAATTATTAGATAGTGGAGATATAATTATTTCTGCACGTGGAACAGTTGGTGAGATTGCGAGCATACCGTATCCCATGGCATTTAATCAATCATGTTATGGTCTGCGTGCTAAAGAGGAAGCTACGACAAGTGATTTTTTGTATTATCTTATCAAACATAATATATCTGTGTTGAAAAATCAGACACACGGTTCTGTCTTTGATACAATTACAAGAGATACATTTCAGGGAATTGAGGTAGACATACCAGAGATAAAAGAGCAGGAGAAAATAGCAAGTATATTGGCTGATTTAGATGCTAAAATTGAATTGAATATAGAGATAAACAATAATTTAGAGGAACAATTAAGTGCCTTATTCGTAAATATGTTTGGTCATTCTATTGATTCTCTTGATAATAGTGACAGTAAATTAGGCGACTTAATTGAAAGTGTCGATAACAGAGGGAAAACACCACCATTATCTGACGAACCAACAGACTATCCAATAATTGATGTTAGAGCATTATCCGGTAATTCAAGAATAATTGATTACACCAACTGTACTAAATACGTTTCCAAAGAGACATACAATAATTGGTTCAGAAGTGGACACCCTAAAGAATATGATATTCTCATCTCAACTGTAGGTAGTTTAGCTGAAATGAAAATCTTTCTAGGAACTATAGGCTGCATTGCTCAAAATGTTGTAGGATTTAGAACAAAAGGTATATCACCACTCTACTTGTATCAATATCTGAATTACATAAAAAACGACTTGGTAGCATACAATATTGGTTCTGTTCAACCAAGTATTAAGGTAACTCATATAATCAAACATGCTATCTATGTTGCTTCAAAAGAAGATATAGAAATATTTGATAGTATTGCTCGAAACATTACGAAAAAAATATTTGCAAATTGCCAAGAAAACGAAGCATTAAAGCAAATGCGAGACACTCTTTTACCTAAACTGATGTCTGGTGAGCTTGATGTTTCAAACATCGAGATTTAAGACACTAAATTATTGTTTATAACATATCCCATAACTTCCGTGGGTGGCGGGAGTTAATATCAGGGGACTTCCGCCCCATAGTTGTTCTCTAAAAATATTGCAAAGGAGAATTGACTGTGAAACAGGATTTGATCAAAGATGTTATTCAGGGAATGTTACCTTACCTGAATAATGCACAAAATGAAAAACTGCAAGAGGTGTTGCGATACACTCTTGCAAAGTATGAGGTAACAGGAAATCAAAACAAAGAGAAATACTTGGAGCAGAACTATATAGAGTTATTCATATCAGCAAAGCGAATAGAGGGCTGTTCTGAGAAATCTCTTAAATACTATAAGGCAACTATTGAAGCCATGCTTGATGAACTTCAAAGAGATGTTAAACACATAGTAACAGATGATATACGCGGATACCTGACAGAATATCAAGAAAAGAAGAAGTCAAGTAAGGTTACTATAGATAATATCCGCCGTATTCTGTCCAGCTTTTTCTCTTGGTTGGAGGACGAGGATTACATATTGAAAAGCCCGGTTAGACGCATACACAGAGTAAAAACCGGCACTAACATTAAGGAGACATACTCTGATGAAGCTTTGGAACTTATGAGGGATAACTGCACAGAACTTCGAGATTTGGCGATTATTGATATGCTGGCTTCAACGGGTATGCGTGTTGGCGAAATGGTACTGCTTAACCGAAATGATATTGATTTCAATGAAAGAGAATGTATTGTTTTCGGTAAAGGCAGTAAGGAACGAGTGGTCTATTTTGATGCTCGTACAAAGATACATTTGCAGAACTATTTGGAGAGCAGGACGGACAATAATCCAGCATTGTTTGTATCGCTGAAATCTCCACACGAAAGGTTGAAAATCGGCGGTGTTGAGGTTCGCCTTAGAGAATTTGGAAGGCAATTAGGAATTAACAAGGTACACCCGCATAAGTTCAGACGTACACTTGCAACTATGGCAATAGATAAAGGAATGCCCATTGAGCAGCTTCAACAGCTCTTGGGGCATAGAAAGATAGATACGACTTTGCAGTATGCAATGGTTAAACAGAGCAATGTTAAGATTGCCCACCGAAAATACATTGGATAGAGAGGAAAGATTATGGCTGAATGGGTCGAGAGAAAAATATCTGATATTGGAACCGTTGTAGGTGGTGCAACGCCTTCAACAAAAAAGCCGGAAAACTATGAAGATGGGAAAATTGCTTGGATTACACCAAAGGATTTATCTACATTCTGCAGTCGTTATATTGAGCGTGGCGAGAGAAACATTACAGAAATAGGTTTGAAAAGTTGTTCTACTCAACTCTTGCCCCCGAACACCGTATTGTTTTCATCAAGAGCGCCGATAGGGTATGTCGCTATTGCTGCTAATGAAGTTTGCACCAATCAGGGCTTTAAGAGTGTTATTCCCAATGAGAATACAGACCCTCTTTTCCTGTTCTATTTACTCAAATACAACAAGGATAAAATTGAAGGAATGGGTAGCGGTACGACTTTCAAAGAAGTATCTGGAAACACAATGAAGAATATTCTTGTGAATGTACCTACTGATAAGAAAATGCAGGAAAAGATTGCAGCTATTCTCAGCTCTATTGATGATAAAATTGAAGAAAATGAGAGGATAAACAATAATTTAGTGGCTTAAAGGTCGATGTTGGAGACATCAAGCTCACCTGACATAAGGCGAGGGAGCAAAGAGTCTCGTACCGCCTGCAAACGGCAAATTTCATCATAATTATTGCGAATTGTAGCGTCCATAGGGGCAACTATCAGTTCAAATTTCTCAATTTGCTCATCGTCGGGAATAAGAATTGGCATATCATTCAGCGAATTGCGATTGATAGAACCGAAAACTGTACCTTCGCCATTGAACACATCCAACTGCTTTTTGAGCGAGAACATCGTGTAAAGTACAAAAGACTGATGATTGGTTTTAGAGTGAATAGCGGCAAGCCCGCGACCAATACAACAGTCGTTATGAGCAACATTAAGATCGCCAACCGGTGCTCGAACACTCATTAAGATGTCATTTGCATAAGCCATTCGCTTTGGCTCGGTAGTATAAAGGCGGATAGTTGGAAATCTGAAACCAAATTCAGCACGACCTTGAAAGAAGATTGCGCCTATTCCGTCCTCATTATAGCTACAGCCACTTGGAGATTGCCCCATAGTAACATTAGCGATGTCGCTTAGAGAGCCTTCAATCCAATCAGGGTCAGGATTGTCGATAAACATTTGCTGATAAATTGCATGAGCTTGTTGCTCTAAATTATTGTTTATATTTGTGAAGGGGGATTCTATGTTGAAAGAATGGAATTTTTGGTGTTCTGTGGTCACAGCTTTAACTGCTATACTTGCACTGTGGCTATCAGTTCATCAAACAGCGTTAAGTAATAAGCAACATCTATTCGATCGTCGATTGAAAGCATACATGTTGATAAATGGAATAGCAACTCTATGTAAAGAAAACTACATGTGGCTTTCAGCAAAAAGGGAAAGAGAACCTCAGTTTGCTAATGACGATAATTTTGTATGGCTTACAAATAATTCATATATGGAAAGTCAAGCAGATGCGATTAAACATCCATTGGAACAACCGTTTCACAAGGACTTTTTACGAAAAAGAGAAGAACTTAGAAACACTGCAATGGAGGTTGAAGTGATTTTCAAGGGAAAAGAAGCTTTGGCCTATGGCGATTTCTTGAGAGCATATGAGAATGCATTAGAAAAAATGTATCAATACCAAATTATTATTGATAAGATACAGAAAGAGAATGAAAAACATGCAATGACTGTAGAAGCAGCGGCAAAAATGTTTTCCGAAGAAGAATATAGAGATAAGCTTTATGACGCATTGGAGAGTCTTAGAAAAACATACGATATAGTGACGCAGGATAGAATGGAAAGGCAGCTAAAAAAGCAGCTTGAGTTGGTATAAGGGGGATTATCATGCCAGACTTATTTACTGAAGATACATATGAACGAGCCATCATAGAATTGTTTGAAAACATGGGCTATGATCATCTCTATGCTCCGGATTTAGATCGTGATTACAGCAGTCCACTACTGGATGTTGAATTGCGTAATAGTCTGGTTCGTATTAACCGTAGCTTGCCTGTGGATGCTATTGATGAGGCATTGATTAAACTGAAGAATTTTGATACCGGCAGTTTGTTACAGAAGAATATCCTCTTTATGGATTACCTGCAAAATGGCATTACAGTTAAGTTCTTAGTGAAGGGCGAGGAGCAATCATCAATTGTGCGTTTGATTGACTACGAAAACGACAAGAACAATTCTTTCTATGTGGCAAATCAATTCACATTTCTTGAAAATGGAAATAATCGTCGCCCGGATATTATATTGTTTATTAATGGACTACCACTTGTTCTGATGGAGTTAAAAAGCCCGTCTAAGGATGAAGTTGGAGTAGAAAATGCATATCATCAAATTCGTAATTATATGCAGGATATTCCATCGATCTTTTATTATAATGCTATCTGTGTTATTAGTGATTTGTCCACTAATAAGGCTGGAACTATCACTTCAGGATTAGATCGTTTTATGGAGTGGAAAACAAAAGATGGTAATTATGAAGATACTGCGTATGCGTCTTTTGAGACCTTCTATGAAGGAATGTTTCAAAGGGAACGCTTGCTGGATATTTTGAAGAATTTTATTCTTTTTTCCGGCGGTAGCAATAGTCGTTTTAAAGTACTGGCTGGATACCATCAGTATTTTGCAGTTCGAAAAGCTATCGAAAAGGCAAAAGTGGCAACCAAAACGGATGGTAAAGGTGGAGTGTTTTGGCATACGCAAGGTTCCGGTAAGTCATTATCAATGGTATTCTATGCACATTTATTGCAGGAAGCACTGGATAGCCCAACAATTGTGGTAATGACAGACCGGATTGATTTAGACGATCAGCTTTATGCTCAGTTTTCACAATGTGCAGATTTCTTGCGACAGACACCGGTACAAGCTGAAAGCAAGGAGAATTTAAAGGCACTTCTTGATGGCAGAAATGCAAACGGAATTATATTTACCACAATGTTTAAGTTCGAGCGTGGTGAGAAAGCCCTCTCGGAACGAAGAAATATTGTAGTTATGGCTGATGAGGCTCATCGTGGTCAGTATGGTTTCGATGAGAAAATTGTCGTGTCAGAAAATAAAAATGGTGAAAAGGAAGCCCGTACTGTAATTGGTAATGCACGAGTTATTCACGATGCATTGCCAAATGCTACATTCATTGGGTTTACGGGAACACCGATCTCTGCAAAGGATAGAAATACCAGAGAAGTTTTTGGCGATTATATTGATGTCTATGATATGACGCAGGCTGTGGAAGATGGGGCAACAAGACCGGTTTATTATGAGAGTCGTGTTGTGCATCTGAAACTGGATGAAAATACATTAACCTTGATTGATTCTACTTATGATATTTTGGAACAGCAGTCTGATGCACAAACGATTGAGAAAAGTAAAAAAATGCTGGGGCAGATGGAAAGCGTTCTTGGAGCAGATTCGACCATTACATCTCTTTGTGATGATATTGTAAACCACTATGAAAAATATAGAGCGAATCTATTGACAGGAAAGGCGATGATTGTAGCATATTCTCGTCCGATTGCAATGAAGATTTATCGACGGATTTTGGAGATGCGTCCGGACTGGACAGAAAAAATTGGTGTAGTTATGACAGGCAGCAACAATGATCCGGAGGAATGGAAGGAAATCATTGGAACAAAAGCGCACAAGGAGGAACTGGCTAGAAAGTTCAAAGACAATAATGATCCAATGAAGATTGCGATTGTCGTTGATATGTGGCTTACAGGTTTTGACGTTCCTTCCCTAGCCACGATGTATATATATAAGCCAATGCATGGATATAATTTGATGCAGGCAATTGCACGTGTGAACCGTGTATTCAAGGACAAAGAAGGTGGATTAATTGTCGATTATGTTGGAATTGCTTCTGCATTGAAAGCTGCAATGAAAGAATATACGAAGCGTGATCAATCCAAATATGGTGATATGAATATTACCAGAATGGCATATCCAAAGTTTCAGGAAAAGCTGCAAGTCTGTAAAGATATACTGCATGGATTTGATTTTAGTGGATTTATTGGCGGTTCACCACTTATGATGGCTCAACTTATTACCGGTGGCGCAAATTTTATTTTGGATGCAAGAGTACCTGAAAGAAAAGATATGTTCTTGAAGGAAGCTATGCTGTTAAAACAGTCACATTCCCTTTGCTCCAGCATGACAACTGAACAAGAAAGACATGAAGCGGCTTATATGGAAGCTGTCCGTTCAACGGTTATTAAGATTACCTACGGAGGAACCGCGGGGAAGAACCTGTCACTTAAAGAAATCAATGACCAGATTAATGAATTGTTGAAAGCGGCAGTACAAAGTGAAGGAGTTATAAACCTTTTTGATAGTAGCAAAACCGGTGGTGAACAGTTTAGCTTGTTTGATCCTGCAGTTTTGGATGAGATATCCAAAATGAAAGAAAAGAATATTGCTGTTGAGATTTTGAAGAAACTGATGGCTGAACAGGTATCTTTATATAAGAGAACTAATGTGGTACAATCGCAGAAATTCTCAGAAAAGATAGCACAATTAATGAATTCTTACTATAATGGCTTAATTACAAATGAAGAAGTTATTAAAGAATTGCTGAAGACTGCACAGGAGATTGCTGAACTTTACAAAAATGGAGAAAAACTGGGACTGTCGCAAGAAGAACTTGCATTCTATGATGCAATTACAAAACCTGAGCATATCAAAGATTTTTACAAGAACGACGAATTGATTGCTCTTACAAAAGAGCTTACCGAAATGCTTCGCAAGAACCGTACTATTGATTGGCAGAAAAAGGAAACTGCCAGAGCACAGATGCGAAAGATGGTTAAGCGACTTCTGAAAAAGTATAAATATCCGCCGGAAGACTATGATTACGCTATCAACACAGTAATTAGCCAGTGCGAACTATGGACAGATAATGTGGAACCTCGTAAAGAGGAAAAACTCTATCAATTTATGTCAGAAAGAGAACTGTCGAAGGTGGCGGAAGAAAAAGCACCATACAGTGTTGATTAAACACCTTATTTTTTACAAAGGAGGTCCCCTATGTCCCAACCCATCCAATCCGAAGCTCATCTCACGACCTTTGAAGCCATCAGCATGATCGTCGGCAACAGCATCGGTACCGGCATCATCGCCGTTCCGTATCTTGCCACGAAGAACAGCATGCTGGATGTCGTGTGGATGGTATTGATCGCCTATTGTGTGAACGTGATTCTGCACCTGATTATTGCCGAGCTGTCATACAATAACGGTGGTGTCCAACTGGTGAAGAGCTTTGAAGGAGAGCTGTTCCACGGCAAAATGAAACAGATCTTCAGCTGGGGCGTATTTATTGTCTACGGGCTGGCCATCATGATTGGTGTCAGCGGTAATATCAACGGTGGCGCCCAGATATTTGTGAACTGGTTCGGGATGCCCTTCGTGGCGGCGCAGATTTTGTACTATGTGATCGCCGGAGTCGTGGTGTTTATCGGCATGAAAGCAGTAGGAATCGCACAGAAGTACGCAGTCATTGTCCTCATGGGAATTGTGGCAGTGATGACAGTAGGCACATTTATGCATCCGCTGAATTCTCTGCAACGGGCACAGTTCCACTGGAATAATCTGCTGGCGCTGTACAGCATGGTGGT
>OGKG01004294.1_pt1 | contig 12181 bp, 4 predicted proteins | sample 1572201 | NCBI WGS metagenome assembly OGKG01 (sample SAMEA2582146, study PRJEB24529) | metagenome | biome: Human gut stool | place: China | collected 2011 | reverse complement strand
AGCTGGTTACTCTCATTATACTCATATCTGTGCCACTCCACAACCGTTCCGTTCAGGGTTTTCTCCATATAAGTACGGTTACCCATAAGGTCATACTCGAACGTGTAGACGTAGGTGCCATAATTGTCCTCGGTCTCCGTAGCGGTCAGAAGCTTTCCAGCTGCATCATAGGTAAATGTCCGGTCGGTCTCCACGATCTGGTACGCGAAAGTGGCGTCCTTGTCATGCTTGCCGTTATGGCGGTTGCCATGAGGATAGAGGTCGTCATGTCTGCCGTCCTCATGCCGTCCGTTATGCTTGTCATCGTAGGCATAACCTGCCAGAGATTCGATGGCGGTCTCCCCTGCGATGAATCCCCTGTCGTCATAAGTATAGAGATAGTCACTTACCACCCACTCACAGGTATCGCAGACATTCTTAAGCTCCACGATCTGATTCCTTGCATTGTAAGTGTTATAGGTGCTGATGCCGTTCGGGCGGTGGATCTGGGTCACCCGGTTGATGGCATCATAAGTATAGGTGGTAACTTTTCCCTCCCTGTCGGTCACTTTGATGAGATTGTCGTTCTTGTCATACTCATAGCTTACTTTTGTGCCATCCGCATAGGTAATGGCAGCGAGATGATCCGCTTCGTCATAGGCATAGCCTATGGTGTCACCCTTTGCCTCCTCGTGGGAGAAGCCGTCCTCTCCCGGTGCACGGTAAGTGGTCACGGAAGTGATCCGGCGGAGTCCGTCATAGGTGTACTCCGTGTCCCCTGTGGTATCCTGCATGGCTACCCGCTCTCCCAAAGCATTGTAGGCATAGGTAACCCCTTCTGCACTCTGCTCCCCGGTGCTGTCGCTGTAGCTTTTTTCTACCAGATCATCCAGCTTGTCATAATCATAGCTGATCCGGTTTCCTCCGTTGGAGGTATAGGATGTGATCCGTCCTGCGATATCGTAGGTACATACTTCCTTTCGTCCTGCGGCATCGGTCACGCTGGTCAGATTTCCTTCGCGGTCGTAAGTAAATTCCGTTCCTCTTCCCAGATAATCAGTCACGCCCGTCACGCGGTCCATCACATCGTAGGTATAATATGCCACACTTCCCATAGGGTCGGTGACAGAGGTCAGACGGTTCTTGGCATCATAGGTATATTCGGTGACCCGGCCGTCTGTTGCGGTCTTTTCCAGCACATTGCCATGGGCATCATACAGATAGCTTTCTGTTAATCCCATCTTGTCCCGGTATGCAGTAACGCGGTTCACAGCATCGTAGGTATAGCCGGTGGTCTGCTCCAGAGGATCGGTCGTTAACGTCAGACGGTCATCCTTATCATAGCCGTAGTTATAGACATATCCCTTCGGATCTGTCACAGCAGTCGTATTGTAGTTGCCGTCATACGCATAGGCTGTGGTACGTTCTCCGGGTCTTTTGATGCTTACGATATTTCCGACCTTATCATAGAGAATGTCTGTTACTTTCTCCTCCGGGTCTGTCACAGTGGTCATCCGGTCTACCTTGTCATAGGCATAATTCCAGGAATAGCCCAGTGCATCCGTGACTTCAGACTGGTTGCCACGCTCATCATAGCCGTAGGTGGTCACTCCGCCTTCGGGATCTGTCACGGAAGTCAGCCGGTGCATGATGTCATAGGTATATTCGGTGGTACGGTCCAGATTATCCTGTTTTACGAGAATATCATTGCCGTTGCTGTAGGTAAAGGCAGTCTCATAGCCCAGAGGTGTCGTAATACCCGTAAGCCGTTGTACGGCATCATAGGTATAGAGATAGCTTTCGCCGTCCGGCTGTCTCTTTTTTGTCACCTGACCGTTGGCATCTACAGTATAGAGCGTAACGTTCCCCAGCGCATCGGTGACACTGGTAACTACATCATGTTTGTCATAAGTATATTTCTCCACAGCTCCCATGGGAGAGGTGGTGGTGATCATACGGTACAGCTTGTCATAACCGTAGGTCGTGGTCTGCCCCAGGGCATCGGTAACGCCGGTCAGGTTGCCTGCCGCATCATACGCATAGCTTTCCGTCAGCCCTTCCGGTGTGGTAATGGCAGTCAGACGACTCAGGGCATCATAGGTATAGGCAGTCGTGCCTCCGTTGCCATCCCTGTACGCGGCCAGACGGTTCAGGGCATCGTAGGTGTAGTCCGTGGTCACACCATTGCCGTCCTTTAAGGTAGTCAGATTACTGTTCCTGTCATAGAAAAATTCCGTGGCAGCTCCTTCCGGATCTACTTTCTGTGTCAGCCGGTTCAGGGCATCATAAGTATAGGCATATTCTGCCTTGCCCGGTTCTGTGGTATGGATGAGATTCCCCGCCGCATCGTAGGTATAGGATGTTACTTTTCCTTCTCCGTCCGTGGCGGTAAGCAGTCTGTCGGAAGCATCGTAGGTATAACGGGTGGTCACGCCGTCGATACCGGTCACGGAGACTGCTCTGCCGAAAGCATCATACGTCACAGAGGCTGTTCTGCCCAGTACATCGGTCTGGGAAGTCAGATTGCCTGCCGCATCATAGGTATAGGTCATCTCGTTGCCTGCCGTATCGGAAGCTTTCACGATTCTGCCACAGGCATCCAGGGTAAATGTGGTCACGACACCGTAACGATCGGTAAAGGTTGCCACATTTCCGTTCTTATCATAGGTATAGCGGTCTGTCTCCCCATCAGGATAGGTCTCCTTTAAGAGATTCCCCTCTGCATCCACGGTATAGGCATGGGCATTCCCCAGGGGATCCTTCGTAAGCGTAAGGTTGCTGTCCGCATCGTAGGTGTAGCCGGTCTCACCCTTCAGGGCATTCGTTACCGTTTGCAGGCGGCTGATCCGGTCATAGCTGTAGGTCGTCACATTTCCCAGCGCATCGGTCTGTGCTGTCAGCTGGCCGATGGCATCATAGGTATTTTTCAGGGTATCTCCCTCCGGTGCCGTCACCGTGAGGACCCTGCCCTCTTTGTCATAGGTGTATGCCGTAGTACCGCCGCAGGCATCGGTCACAGTCGTCAGTCTCGCCAGTGCATCATAAGCATAAGCGGTGGTATTTCCCCGTCCATCCGTCACAGCGGTCAGGCTGCCGCAGGCGTCATAGGTATAATGGACAGTGTTCCCCAGCGGATCCGTACTCTCTGTCAGAAGATTTCTTGCATCATAAGTGTAGATATACTCTCTTGCCAGGTCCTCTGCGCCGGTCTGGCGGATCTTCGTGACATTGCCGTTGCCATCGTAGGTGTATGTGGTTACGGCTCCCAGCGCATCGACCGTCTCCGTGAGTCTGGACAGATGATCGTAACGACAAGTCTCCGTGGCACCATCCGCATAGGTGATTTTCGTGATCCTTCCGTTTACGTCACTTTCATAGGAAGTCACGTTACCCTCTCTGTCAGCAGCCGAAACCATACTCTGCTTCACCGGGTCATAGGTATAACTCTCTGCATTGCCCAGACGGTCCGTGACGGTAAGGATCCGGTCTGCTCCGTCGTAAGTATTCTTCTGTACCGCACCCTTTGCATCCGCAGTCTCCGTTACCCGGTTCATGGCATCGTAGGTATACTGTATGGTCTGCTGCTCCGCATCGGTCTGTGTAAGGCGGTTCCCGTTACCGTCATAGGTATAAGTCAGGGTATTGCCCAGCGGATCCGTACCGGACAGCATCCGGTTCATGGCATCATAAGTAAAGGTGCTGGTCTGCCCCTCTTTGTCGGTAATGGCTGTCACTGCGCCTGCCGGATCATAGGTATAGACGGTCACTGCACCGGCGGCATCCGTCTCCTTTATTACCCTGCCCAAGGCATCGTAGGTATTGGCGGTGATCCCTCCGGTGGGATCCGTGACTGTTAACAGCCGGTTCATGGCATCATAGGTATAGTTCCATGTATTACCGGCACCGTCCGTCATGGATGTGACGCAGGCACCGTCATAGGTATAGGATGTGGTGTTGCCGTTCGCATCCTTTACCGCCACAAGTCGGTTTTTCTCATCGTAAGTGTAAGAGGTCTGTCCTCCCTCCGCATCGGTCACAGAAGTCAGGCGGTTCTGTCCGTCATAGGTATAGCCGGTCTTTCCTCCGTCATAGTCCGTAGACTGCGTCATTTTGCCTGCGGTATTGTACGCATAGGTCCTGGTGGCGCCATCCTGCCTTTTTTCCTGTGTTACCCTGCCTTTCCCGTCATAGGTATAAGTCGTCTCCACGCCGGTGCGGTCCAGACGGCCTGCCAGATACCCGGCGGTATTATAGCTTCTCTCTTCGAATGTGCCGTCCGGATATGCGATCTTCGTGGTACGGTAATTTTCATCATAGGTGTATACCGTTACATTGCCTTCCGCATCCGTGGCAGTGGTCTGTCCTCCTCCGGCCATCTGTTCATAAGCCAGCGTGACCACGCCGCCTTCCGCATCCGTCTGCTGTATCACACGGCCTTCCCCGTCGTACTCATTGGCTACGACTCTGTGTCCGTTTTCATCGTACCATGCGGTCATGCGGTGGCTGTCATCGTAAACATAACGAACGACACCGCCTGCGGGATTCGTCACCTGCGCCAGATTACCGGCTTCATCATAGGTATAGGTCACACCGTGGCCGTCTGGCAGAGTAATGCTGCTTAAGCGGTTCTTTTCATCCAGCGCGATCCGGAATTCCTTTCCGGAGGGTGTGGTAATGCTTTTCAGGTACAGATCCACATCATAAGCCAGTTCTGTCCGGTTACCGCAGCTGTCTTCCACCGCACGGAGCAGACCGAAGCTGTCGAATTCATGACGGCTTCCGTCATCCAGGATCTCTACCACATATCCGTTCTCTGTCTCTGAAAGTTCATAATCGCATCCGGCCGGTGCGAGGTATCCCTCTCCCGCCGGGGTAAACGTGATGATGCCGCCATTATTTCTAAGCCACAGGACCGATCCGTCGGCCAGTTCTCCCATACGTTCATCATAAGCAAAGGTCCAGCCGAAGCCCAGACTCCCTTCATACGCCGCACCCTTTGCATTGTACTGTCTGGTCAGGGCAAAATCACCGCCGATGTCCGCAATCGTGGCATCGGCCTGTTCCATGTAGAAATTACCGGTATTCAGGTTCACCGGCTCATAGCCGAACTCACAGTTCTCCGCTCTGCCTAACAGCAGTCCGTCGATGATAGCCTTATAATATTCACTTAACACGCCGGAACTGTAAGCTGTGGTATTCTTCGGTTCCCTGATGAAAATACGGTTGCCCTGTCTGGTCAGGCAGTCCTGCATCCGCATGTCGGCAAGGATCGTATTCAGTTCCACACCGTAATGCTGTGCGATCCTGGGCATCAGGTCGAAAGCGCCTTCCTCGTAGATCAGGAAGCGGTCGGATTCTACGGTCTTACCTCTTTTGCCCCCAAAGGAAGCAGTCGCCGTCACATAGTAGACCTGTCCGGGCTGTAATCCGGAAAACACCTCACTCTGCCAGTTGGAAAGTCTCCGCTTATAGGCGATCGCCTCCGGATATTCCCCTGCATAAGCATCGGAGTCCGGATAGAGAAGCTTTGTCTGCGCTTCCGTCTCTCCGGTGCTGACGTTGACCAGTTCGTAGGTCACGGTACTGCCGGGCTTGGCCAGTCCATGGGCTGCCACTCCCAGTGTATCACAGGATTTGTCCCCATTTCTTCTTACGACCGGGTAAACATCCACTGTAGTATCATCCAGCGTAAGCTTCGCCAGATCCGTCAGATCTCCTGTCCATGAGACGATCAGCTTCGGCGCATAGGATGCGGAGGAATTGTTGTAGAATACCTCACACTGCATGGAGGCACCGGCATCGCCCGCTGTCTCGTTGGGTGCTTCCACCAGTGCTTTCATGACCAGTCCGTGATTCTCTGCGGTTCCGTTGATCCATGCACTGACTTCTTCCGTTACATCGAAGGATAATGCCTCTCCGCGGGTAGTGGAAGCCGTTCTGCTATCCAGAAAATAATGGTTGTAATTTAACTGATTGTTCCATGTAAGGCTTCCCACCTGCCAGGGCTCTTCCACTCCGAAAAGTCCGAATTCAGAACTGCCCTTGCTCTAGCGGGTCTTCTGGGTCACCTGAAATGCCGCACTGACGATCTCCGGCTCCTCCGCCAGCGCTGAGAAATCATAATCAATGGCAAAATAAGATCTGCAATTTAAATGTTTGCTGTGGAAGCCTGCCAGATTTCCGGAGGTGATACCGTCATCATAGCCCACATAAGGATATGCATTATCTCCGATCACGGAATTCGGGCTGCCCTGCTCAGCGCAGGCCACATGGATCGCACTTTTACCTACCTGAATAGCGGTAGGATCGATCCGTACCGGATAGACGCGGTCATCTGCATCCAGCCAGTCACTGTCCGCGGAAACGGTAACCGCATAGGTGGATTCTTCACCGCTTTCCTCCAGCTGAAGTTCCACGCCGAAAGAGATCTCTCCAGCCGCGTCCTCCATCTCCGGAGCCTCCAGAACGAATACTGCGTCCTGTTCGGGATCTGTTCCCTCTTCATAGAGGTACAGCGTGTTGCCGCTCAGGGCGGCTTTCAGTCCATAGGTGTTCAACAGATAACGGAAGCTGTGGGCAGTGTCTCTCTGCAACAGGATAATGTCCTCTTTCACACTGTTTCCGAATATCGTGTACTGATAATCCACATCCGGCAGTACATTGTTGTAACGAATAGCATTGTCCTTTACGATACCGTCAGTGAAATCTCCCCAGGCAGGAGTCAGTGTCAGCAGATGGTCGTCACTTGCAATGGTCAGTAGCTCTGTACCTTCCTCCGCTCCGACTGTAAGCATCGCCTGATAGCTTCCGGCACTGTTCACGTAGCTTTTTGCATCTCCATACAGGGAATAGGTGGAGACCTCACTCTCTACCAGAGTATTGTCTGCCTGCTGCAGATTGCCGTCCTCATCAAGATAGCTGTTACCATCGTAGCCGATCACTGTCACATACCGGTCACCGTCTACATGGTAGGTTCGGCTGTACGCATCATAAGCTGCCAGCGTACCATAATTTTCCGGTTCCGGATCCTGATAATAGTTCTCCGGCTGTCTGGGCGGAACGTTCCCGGATACGCTAGCCGGTGTCGGCACAGGCTGCGGAGTCGGTGTCTGCTCTGGCGTCTGTTCCGGTTCCATGGTCTGTTCCGGCTCCGCCGACTGTTCCGGTCCTGCCGATTGTTCTGGTTCTGCCGATTGTTCTGGTTCTGCCGATTGTTCCGGTTCCGATGTCCGTTCCGGGTCACCGCCGGATACGGACACTGCTGCTTCCAGCCGTGTCTCTCCGCTCTCCGCCGCCATGGTATACTGCAATGAGCTGTCTCCAAAAAGCAGTACCAAAACAAGCAGAAAGCTCAGCCTTCTGTTCCACTTCTTTCCTTTTACACTATACATTTGTCCTCCCTCATTTGTGCTTCTGCACCGCAATTAAAGTTTGTTCCGGTTGCTTCTTTAACACGTTGTTCCTATACCGTGATAAAGTATTTTGAAATATTTTATGATATTGATTATTAGTTGTCAATAAAAATGTGTGGTTTTTCGATAAATCGAAGCGTATATTTCAATTTATCGAAATATAAAAAACGTTCAGCATTTTTTGACTGAACGTTTTTTCCCAAAAATATTATCATTATCAGCGCGTGTAAACACCTAAATCCTTTAAAATATCATGTCTGAACTTGGCCAACGGCTTCTTCCCATATTCTTCATACGGTACCTGTTTTCCAAATACCATATCGCGGATATCTGTAGATGCCAGATTCGCCTTGCCCGCAGCCGCTCTCTTCCCATTAATCAAGTCACAGATTTCATCGATCTGGGTTTCCGGGTACATTTCCTTTAATTCTACCAGTTCTTTCAAGTCATCGCTATGAAAATCATACGCTTCCTGCAAGTGAAGCACCTTAATATTTTGCTCCAATTGTGAATTTTTAGCTTTTATCTTTACTGAAGGCTGTTCTCCCGGCAAAATTCCTGTTGGGGTAAAAGTAAAGCTGTTATCATCCATTGTCGAATCAAAGGGAGAGATTTCCAATTCTTTTGTCAATTTTGTTAAATTGCAGACGCTGCAACAAGGAACTAAATTATATAAACATAATGCAAAAATCGGATATTCGCTTCGGCTAATAAAATGATCCATCTGCGCTCCGGATACGTTTTCGCCTCTGGCTGTTATATAATTTCTGTTGCAATACGGGCAAGTCTTGATCTTACTGTTTTTCACTAAATAGACATTTAATTTTTGATCCGCTAATCCTGGCATCCTTATTATCTTACCCCGAACCTTATTATAAGCCTCATAGTAAATCTGATAAAGACGTTTGAACTTTCCATTTTTCTTAAATGTTTCCTCATGCATTTCATCTTTGGATAATTGTAGATAGGCCTTTTTAATCTCTGAATAATCTGCAAGAATCCATTTACGAAATATCTCATCTGATTCTTGTTCTGCCAAATTGCGCCATGCTGCTCCCATATACTTTTTCACGCGGTTCACGATTTTTTTCCTATACGCATCATCTACTACAGCCTTCACAGCATCGAAATAGACATCCTCAACTTTTTTATCATATTTTTCAATTTTTATCATACGTTTTCCCTTCCAGATCCCGCAATTCTTCTTCGATTTCCTGTTGCCTCTTCTTCAGGTAGCTGATTCTGTTTTCTGTTTTCTTCATGTCTTCTTCTATCAATCCAAGAAGATGGCTGCGGTAAATATCTTCCCCAATTGCCATGGCGAAATCAGAGATTCGCTGGTACACGTTCTCAACTGTTATGTCTGGCTTTAATATTTGCGACATGTTGTCAGCCAGATCTTTCCTGCTTTGGTATTTTTTATTTTCCTGATCCTCCTTGTTTTCTTGGTGCTCCTTCGATTCCAGTGCTTCAAATACTTGTACAATCTTCTCCCTTGCAAATTCACCCATGGTATATTTCAGAAAAAAGTCCTTCTTTAACAGTGTATGGATATTTTGTCCGAAGGTTTGTTCGTGGGATTCCTCACTTTCCCCTTCCTCCGACAGGAAAATAATATTATCTTCAAAAATATCGGAGAGAATAAATGGAGAGTTTGTGGCAATGATAATTTGCAGATTACAGGGAACCGCTTCCTCTATAATTTTGCACAGATCCGAGATATACAGTCTCTGCCATTCCGGATGGTAATACAGATCTCCCTCATCTATAAACAGAATGGCGGAATCATTTTCAACGATGGTTTCATTCTCATACGCCCTTCCACTGTCTCCAAGACTTTTTATCAACTCCTTATTGTTGGCATAACCTTTCACACTCCAGTATAGTTTTGCAAAAAAATCAAACCTTGCATATTGCCCGGACGAGAAATACTGTAAGGTATTTGTTGTATGAAAAAAGTCCATATGAATATCAGTCTTCTCTCCCCTTACAAAATTCCGGATAATATCATCCTTTTCTTTATCTCCAATAGTCAGATCATCCACCGAGAATGTTTCCCAAAGTAGTTTTTTCAGATTTTCTTCTTTCTTCTCAAAATGATCTCTTAAATACAATAGTTGAAACAATAAGTCTCTGTTAAAATATCTGGTTTTGACCTCTTTCTTTTGTTTCTGTCCGTCCTGTCCCTGTCTGATTTGCTCAATCCGTTCCGCAAAAGCCCGCTGTTCTGAGTAATTTTGTGTTTCTCCCAGGTCATTATTTTTCTCTCCCTGAAATGCAAATGCTTCATTCATATCAATTTTATTGGAAAAATAAAATATTTTACTCAACTGCCGTCTCACGGAGCCTGCTGTGCCGGAACCATACTCCATTATTTCTTCTGGACTCTTTTTAATCGTCATATTAGAGATATAATACTTCTTTTTATTCATCTCAAAAATCACCAGAAACTCTGTCCCTCGCAAGGAGGGCCTATATTTTTCCACGATTTTGGAAACAGTTGTTTCCTCTTCTCCCAGTCTATACATAATTGTGTCAAAATCATTTCCTAAAAAATTCACAAGACTTGTCTTTCCCGTTCCGTTCTTTCCTACAATAGCATATATGGAACTTATTTTAGGTGAATATGTCAGTGGAATCTCCTTTTTCTTCTTATCATCATACTTGATCTCTCCATCAGAATAGTCATAACATTTATCAAAGTAAAATTTTTGCTGTGTCATCCCATGGTATTGATTCAGATAGACCAGTTTATAAGAAATGTATTTATTTATTCGGCTGTTTATAAACGCTTTTTTCATATCCAAAAAAACAGTCTTGCCATAACTGTTTAATACATTATCCATATCTGATTTTAAGTCCAGTTTGTATGTCTCATCGGAATATTCAACCATGATCTTCGTCTTTTGTTCCAATGAAACTTTAAATAATATGCTTTCCCTACTTTTTTCCCTGAAAACACGTTCGGATCTTACTTTATCCATATAGGTTTCAAAGAGGCTCTTTCTCTCATCCGGAACTGTTAAACACTCCATAGTAATAGGCATTTCCTCCATACCATAAAAGTTAATAGCCGGTTGGCCGTGATTACTACGATCTTCGCTATAGATATCTTTCAGCATCCCCATAATGATTACGCTGTCCAGATAAAGAAATTGTTTCTGCAATCTTTCTGCCTCATTATTCTGGAAGAAGCCCTTAATAATCGTATAGACCTGTTTGCGGTGGATGGAATTCATATCTACTTCATTGCATGTATATTTCTCCAATATTCTTTGGATGATATTCCTCGGCAGATAATGTATATTTTTTTCTATCATTTCAAGACCGTTATATGCATACCCAAAATCATTTTGATCTCCGGCGTTTTTAATATGACCAATCAGTGCATCAGCAATATACTGCCGTTCGTCCGAATCAAGACGCATTTCGGTTTTGTAATATCTGCAAAGCAATTTAATAGCTGTTTCATTATCATTAAATCTGCCGTAAAAATAATAATAAAGTTCTGTCATAGACAAATACGCTGTTCTATACATTGCCCGAGGTATCGTTTTCAGAGTATCAACGTCCTGTTCTTTGTCAATAACTGCAAAAAGCGCATAGCAAAAATGTTTGTGTTCCAGTAATTTTTCCCACTTTTCTTCAATTACAGTTTGCGGAGAAATACATTCCATGCAAATACAGCAAAAAGTCATGAACTCACTTTCTGTTAATTCATTTATATAATTTTTTTCACGCTCATTCGCAATCCTTTTCTCCATTTCGTCTGCGATAAGGCATAACTGATTCTCTATATCCTCCCGAAGAATCTCCTGCCGAAGGAACATCCTCTGATCCAGTTTATTTTCTTCACAATAATATTTTATTTCATCAAACAGCCTTTTTTTATTCCGTATTAAATCCATCTTCTTCCCCTTTCGCACGCTTTTATCGTTTGCCGATTCCTTTCCTTCTATTGTACCTGTATCCCCGATCCCCCGCAACTGTTCCTCGCCAAAATGCCCCAAATTCTTCCAAGATAATTAACAAAAAATCCACGAAAAAAGCAGAGACGATATTAAAATCATCTCTGCTTCCAGCGTAAACATGGTACTACTCCTTTGTATTTTGAGCAAAAAATATGGGAAGCCTAAGCTTCCCACTCGTTAATGTTCATCTCTTTACGGATTGATTACCGAAGGTTAATGGAGACCTAAATACCCTTTTCTCTTTATCAGTTTTTCAGCCTCTTCACTGTTTTCCATCATTCCGGTTTCGATACATATCTTTCGGTCTGTCTGGATCAGAATTCTATACGCCCCTCTTCCAGCCGCCTTATAACGCACCGATCTCACGTCTTCCCATGAGTATTTTTTCTCTTTTCCCCAAATGGAACGGTAAGTAATATCATCCCGCGTCATAGTAATTCTTTTGTTGCGCCAAAACAGAAGGAAATAGCTCCCTTCCATTCCACATAATATGAAAAAGATAATGCCTGCGCCTTTCACTTCCTTTGAAGTGCTTGAAATCAATATTAAAAAAACTCCCACTCCGATGAACCAGAAAAACACTCCAAGTAGCAATGGTGTCAATGTTCTTCCGGAACACACAGCTTCTTTTTCATCCTTCACTTCTGTAATCCTCCGGTAAGATCTTTGGGTGTACACCAAAAACGGATGCCCCCATTCCTACAGGGAAGCATCCATTTCTTCCATTTTATTTTTACAGCAGTCTGTCCAGTGTCTCTCTGATGGCCTTGATGAAATCCAGGCTGTTGAGGATCACGGGATGCTCACAGGTGGAGATCA
>OGKG01004292.1_pt1 | contig 12183 bp, 12 predicted proteins | sample 1572201 | NCBI WGS metagenome assembly OGKG01 (sample SAMEA2582146, study PRJEB24529) | metagenome | biome: Human gut stool | place: China | collected 2011 | reverse complement strand
TGCCCAGCACCCAGGTGATGAGGATGCCGTACAGGATGCCGCCCTTGACCTTTTTGACCAGCAGGATGGCGGTGATGAGCACGCCCACCAGCGCGAGGATCGCACCCACGCCGATGCTGTGGAAGGTCTCGCCCTTGAAGTGCTGATAGGTGACAAGGGTGGAATCGCTGTTCACGATCAGCTTTGCGTTCTGCAGGCCGACGAAAGCAACGAACAGGCCGATGCCCACGCTGACAGCGCTCTTCAGGGTCATGGGGATGGCATTGAAGATGGCCTCACGCACATTGGTCAGGCTCAGCACGATGAAGATGATGCCCTCCACAAAAACGGCCATCAGGGCCAGCTGCCAGCTGTAACCCATGGTCAGGACGACCGTGTAGGAGAAGTAGGCGTTCAGGCCCATGCCGGGAGCCAGAGCGAACGGATAGTTGGCCAGCAGAGCCATCAGGGCAGTGCCAACGAACGATGCCAGCGAGGTGGCGATCAGGACCGCATTGGCATCCATGCCCGAAGCGGACAGGATGCTGGGGTTGACCGCAAGGATGTAGGCCATCGTCATAAAGGTGGTGACACCCGCCATGAGTTCGGTCTTGACATCGGTGTGGTTTTCTTTCAGGTGAAAGATCTTTTCTAACATGAAAGTTCCTCCTGTATTATAGCAAAAATAAAAACAGCCGCGTGGGAACCGGCGGAAAGAACAGCTCCCATTGTAGCAGAACCGTTCCCACCTGTCCATGGACGAAACACAGAAAATTTACGAAAAGTTCAAACTTTCTTGTATGGGTATGACTTATCCGAAGGCTTTTTGGCGTTTTATGGAAATTTTTACAGAGTGGACATCGAAGATTTCATCAACCTCCGAGATCTTAAAATTTTCCGTCATAATAAAAGCTGCTCACAGGCATATTGCGCGCTTCATGCTGTTCCCGCGTGCTGACCCTTATATACCCATAGTCTGTATTTGATTTGCGATAAAATTGACCTCTTATTCACAAAAAAGCGCCCCCGCTCACTGCGATCTTACTGATATGTACCCCTAATACTGTGTGTCCAGTATTAGGGGTACATATCATCCCGCCGGTGTACAAAAAGTGTGTAAAAGTGTGCAAGCATCCAGAAAAAAGAAAATCCCACGAGGAATCTTGCGATTCTTCGTGGGATTTTGGTGCGCTCGAGGGAACTCGAATCCCTGGCCCTCTGATTAAAAGTCAGATGCTCTACCGGCTGAGCTACGAGCGCATACAGTATTTGTACAATACCAGAAATATTGCCGTATAATATTACCACAACTGCGGCCAAAAAGCAAGGCTTCGCGGCAAAAAACTTTCTTTCACAAAAATGGGCCATGCCGGACGCAAACTTTCCCTTTACAAATCCGGTAAGAATCAGTACAATCAAATCAAGTATCGTTTACGATGGTCCCGGCCGTGCCGTGTGCACACAGGCCGCTGCGATAGGAGGTCTTTTTCTGATGAAAATTTCTCGACGGTCCGTACTTCGTTACACAGGTCTGACTGCGGCCTGGCTGACCCTGACCGGCTGCGCCCCCACCGGGAATGCGAGCCTTGGCGGCTGCCTGCCCGGCTGGCTGAAAAAGGTGCTGCGCGTGCCTTCGTCTGACGCCTCTTCGGCCAGCTCCTCGGCTGCATCTTCGGCAGCCTCTTCGGCGGCGTCCAGCGAGGCCGCTGCATCGTCTGAGCTGGCGGCGTCCTCGCTGCCGGGCGTCGAACAGCCGGAGGCCGCGGGCAGCGCGCTGCCCGCCTACGACGCCGACCCGCTGACCGGCGAGGCCCGCAGCACCGACGGCCGCATCGTGGGCGTCATGGTCAACAACATCTGCAATTCCGAGCGGCAGAACGCCCGCCCGCAGCGCGGCATCGGTTCGGCCGACCTGCTCATCGAGAGCAAGGTCGAGGGCGGCATCACCCGCTTCTGCGCGCTCTATTCCGATGTGAACAGCATCCCGGAGATCGGCCCCATCCGCTCCGGCCGCGACCAGTTCCTGCAGCTGCTCATGCCCTGGAATGCACTGTACTACCACGACGGCGAGAGCATCTTCTGCACCCAGTTCATCCACGTGTACAACTACTCCGGCCTGAACATCGGCGGCAAAAATTACTTCAACACGCCGGTCCATCCGCATGTGGCCCACCGCATCAAGCGGAATGAGAACGTCGCCTACGAGCACACCGAGTTCACCTCGGCCAAGGAGATCAAACAGGCGGCTGCTGACGCCGGCATCGGCCTGACCTATCCGTACGAGGGCACCTTCTTCCGCTTTGCCGACTACCGCACCGATGCCGTGAACGACCTGGCCGACGCGCCCTCGGCCCGGAGCATCCTCATCACCCATTCGGCCAGCTATAAGACGAGCCTTGCCTACAACAGCTGGAACCGGAACTATAAGATGTCCATGTACAGCAACCGCACCAAGAAATTCGAGGCTGCGGTGGACGAGCTGACCGGCAAACAGCTGACCTTCGCGAACGTTGTGGTCTGCTTTGCCAACATCGCTGCCTACGCAGGCGACTCCCACGATGTGCAGGAAGTCCAGTACGTCGAGGGCGGACAGGCCTATCTCTTCACCAGCGGCGGCGTTCAGACGGGCCGCTGGGAGAAGGATCATCCCACCCATCCCATCCGGCTTTACACCGACGCGGGCGAAGAGATGACCCTGAACCGGGGCAAGACCTACTTCGCCCTTGTGGACAACGATGAGTGGAGCAACTTCAGCTATCAGTAAGACCAGCCCTGCGCTGCGGGGCAGAAGAGGAACAAGATGAAATTTTGGAAGCGGACTGCTTTGTGCCTTGCGCTCTGCGCCGCGCTGCTGACCGGCTGCGTTCCCGCTGCGGACACCGCCTCTTCGGCGGCTCCCACCGATCCGCTCACCGGGCAGGAAGCGCTCTGGCCGGGGCAGCGCCCGGTGGCCGTCACGATCGAGAACGAGACGTCCAGCACCACCCAGTGGGGGCTTTCCTCGGCATCTCTGGTGCTGGAAGCCCTGACCGAGCCCCAGAGCGCCACCAGCCTGTGCCTGGTCTACCCGGCCGTGGATGCCGTGCCGCAGGTCGGCCCGGTGGCCGCCGGGCAGGACCTTTACTGGCGGCTGCTCGTGGGGCAGCAGGTGCTGCCCGTCCAGCGCGGCGGCGGCGCCTTTGACCAGAACTATCTGGACTACTACTCCCTGCGCGCGGTCGATGCGCTGGAAGTGGGCACCAACGCCTTCACCTGCGACACCACCTGGACCAGCCGCCCGCTGTGGCGCACCAGCGGCAATGCGCTGGCCGGGGTGCTGCGCAGCCTGAACATCTCCTCCGCTCTGTCGGAGTCCCGCCTGACCGACGCCGCTTCCAGCGCCGCCGGGGAGAGCGAGAGCGAAGCATCCCCCACCCTGTCCGTCCCGCCGCTGCTGCCCCAGCAGACGGAGGGCAAGCTGCCCGACGCCTCCGCTGCCGATGCCGCCCGCGTTCAGGTCCAGTTCGGTGCGGACAACGCCACCGGCTTTGTTTACGACGCTGACAGCGGCACCTACAAAATGCTCCATGCCGACGGCACCCCCCAGCTGGATGCCAACAACAGCCAGCAGGCCGGTTTTGACAACCTGCTCATCCTGTTCAGCGCCTCTTCCCTGCGGGACGACGGCCTCACGCTGGACTACGACCTGAGCATGGGCGGCGGCGTCTGGCTCAACGGCGGGCATCTGTGGACCCTGACCTGGACTCAAGGCAGCGACTCGACCTTCGCCTTTTACGACGCCGACGGCCGGCCCTTCAGCCTGCTGGCTGGCCGGAGCTATCTGGCCCTCGTTTCCAGCCTGACCGGTCAGGAACTCACCGTGACCAATTCCGCCGGGGAAGCCCTGACCGCCGCATCGGCCCCCTGACAGACAGCAAAAATCCCCCGTGCCATGCACGAGGGATCTTTTTTGTGTCATCTCATTACAGGTCCACGACGCTGCCGACCTCGGCAGGGGTCGTGGGCACAGCGCCCAGCTGGACTTCGTCCATGTCCCGGCGCACCACAAAGTGCATCGTCTGGCCGGAGGCAAAATCGGGCTGGTAGGTCAGCTCCAGCGTGTTCCAGTCCTCCGGCGTCTCGCAGAAGCAGTGGAGCATGGCCCCGCGCCCTGCGGCCAGATTCAGCGTAAAGGCCGAGGCATCCGCCGCGTTCTCGCCATAGAGCGGGGCTGCAAAGCTGCCGCAGCGCACAGGCTGGCCGTCGCAGACAGCCGTCAAGCCGGTGCCCAGGCGGTACAGTTCTTCGGTCGTGGTCATCTCGCGGCTCTGCAGATAGCTCGTGCCCACGGCCAGCGCCTTTGCCGAGAGGTTCTCCACCGACAGATACACCAGGGTGCTGCCCAGTTCCGGCGCGGGGGCATAGCCCAGCAGCTCCACAGCGGCCTTGCCGTCCAGCAGGGCCGGTTCGCCCTCGTAGCAGGGGGCCAGCGCCGCAGCCGAAACACCGGTGAGCAGGGCAGCCGCCAGACTGACTGCACCAGAGCCGGCACATTTCAGGAACGAGCGGCGGGACAGAGATTGTGACATCGGGGATTCCTCCTAACAGCGGAAAAATAGTTCTCTCTATACAATAGTAAATTCCGGACAGCCTGTCAAGGTCTTTGCCCGGAATTTTACCGTGTATTTACTCGTATGCCTCGTTTTCCTCGGACTCCGCCTGGCCGCGCAGGGTATCGGCGTAGCCGAAGGGCACGATGTCGATAGCCTCCACCAGACGGTCCCGCATCCAGAGCTGAACGTCCGTCTGGACGGTGTAGCCGCAGCCGGGGTCTGCCATCCACTGTTCCGGGTGGCGGGAGGGCAGGGCCCGCTGGCTGAGCATGCTCATGATGACGCCGCCGTGGGTCACGCAGGCTGCCTCGGTGACATCCATCCGGATCATATACTCAAACAGTTTGAGCAGGGTCTCCGAGCAGCGGGCATGGAACGCTTCGGTCGGCTCCGCGCCTTCGGGCACAAAGCCTGAGCCGGGGGTGATCCACTTCTTGAAGTCTTCGTCCTTGACCAGCTCCTTCACGGGGTGGTTTTCAAAGACGCCGAAGCCCGCCTCCCGCAGGTCGTGGACCGAGAACTGATGGGCCGCGTTGGGGAAGAGGATGTTCGCCGTCTCCACGGCGCGCATCAGCGGCGAGGAGAACACGGTGTCCACCTGGGGGTACTCGAACCGCTCCTTCAGGTCGGCCAGCTGGGCGCGGCCTTCGTCGCACAGGGGGATGTCCGTTCCGCTGCCGATGTACAGCCCCTGGAGGTTGCCCGCCGTGATGCCGTGGCGGATCAGATGCAGTTTGAATGTTTTCATGGGTCAAAACACCTCGATTTTCGCAAAGATCGTCTCATTGTGCCCGTTTCTTCACGCCGGGCGCAATTTTCACGACCCCGGCGCGGCACAAAATATATACCAGTTGCCCCTTAGTTTAGCATAGATATGGTAGTCAGAGCAAGAGCTTTGACAAAAATGACGAAATTCGTCAAAAAATTCCGTCATTTTGCTTGCTTTACAAGTCGTTTTCCATTGTGTATAATCAACATGCTGTAAACCAAAAATCAAAGAAGTCTCATTTTTCACTGAGGAGCCAAAGATCATGGAATTCAATCGTATCATCAAGCTGCTGCGCAAGGAGCGCGGCATCACCCAGAAACAGGCAGCGGAAGACCTCGGCGTCTCGCAGGCGCTGCTCTCCCACTATGAAAAGGGTATCCGCGAGTGCGGTCTGGATTTCGTGGTCCGTGTTGCAGATTACTATAATGTGTCCTGCGATTATCTGCTGGGCCGCTCGGCCGAGCGCAACGGCATGATGCTGACCGCCGACGAGCTGCCCAACCCCGACAAGATGAAGGACAACATCTATCACGGCAGCGTGCTGCCCACCATGAACAAAAAGCTGATCTCCAACAGCCTGAACGTGCTGTACGCCAAGATCGGCGAGTGCCATAGCAAGGCTCTGACCACCGAGGTCAGCAGCTACCTGATGATGGCCGTGGCCAAGATGTTCCGCCTGCTCTACTCTGCGGAACCGCACAACGCCCAGAGCCTGTTCAGCGTGGAGGCCCGCCGCTGGCCCGGCTACGCCGATGCCGTGATGCGGATGAACGAGGCCAATGTGGAGGCCCTGCTGGCCGGTGAGAACGTCGGCGTCGGCGAGGGCGTCAAGAACCCGGCCTGCCTCTCCATGACCACCGAGAGCCTGACGCGGGAGTTCCCGCTCTATACCCCCAGCCTCTTAAATCTGGTCAAGACCAGCGAGACCCGCGTCAAGGGACTTGGCCCGGAGCAGTAAGCCCCTGTGTGAAACTCGTGTTAATTTTTCCGCAAAAGGCTTGCACTTCCCGGCAAAAGATGTTATAAACGAACCATAGAAGAAAAAGGCTATGCCAATTAAGGAGGCAGTTTTATGTCGAACAAGATTTCCCGCCGCGCCTTTCTGAAGGTCACCGGCGTTTCTGCGCTTGCACTGGGTGCCGCATCCATGCTGGGCGGCTGCCAGTCTTCCAGCGGCTCTGTCGAGGTGAAGGTCGGCGATAAGGTCAGCAACTGGAACAACCTGGGCGTCCAGCTGTCCAGCGTCTTCACGCTGTCCGATGCACCCGATGTGGCTGGCCACCAGTATGTCGCCGTTCTGGTCACGGCCGTCAACCGCTCCAAGACCGACAGCATGACCATCGGCGCACAGAACATCGCGGAGATCGACGCCGCCTATCCCCTGACCGATGAGGCTTCCCGCGCCGCCAACACCGCCCCCTACTTCCACGCGCTGTCCGCTTCCACCACCGACTTCACCGTCACCGTGGACGGCCAGGCTGCCGAGGCCGGCGCTTACATCTCCCTGTACGACGCCGCCACGGAGAGCTTCTCCGATGCGCCCAGCCTGCCCCCGCAGGGCACCGGCTACATTGAGCTGGTCTGCATGGTGCCCACCGGCTGGCAGCAGATGACCGTGACCTACAACCCCACCTTCGCATCCGGCAAGAGCATCACCTTCGTGATGAGCGCTTCCGACCTGAAGAACAGCTGACCTTTTGGGACGGAATTTCGTCTCACCTCTGTTTTTTTCGGGTGAGATCTTCTCAAAAAATCTGTGAAAAGCATTGACATCCGCCCGGTTTTCGCCTATTGTATAGGCAAGGCCGTTTTGGCAAAATGATATGTGATCCCATACAAAGGAGGAACCATCATGTCTTTCGCATTTTCCCGCCGCTCGTTCCTGAAATACACTGCCGTCGCCGCTGTCGCTGTTGCCGGTGCCAGCCTGTTCACCGGCTGCAAAGTCGATACCAGCGACTCCTACAACGCGCTCCGCACGACGCCCGGTGAGCTCACGGTCCTGCAGGTCACTGCCGCCATGGGCAACTATGTGGAGGCCAGCAAGAGCTACACCGCACCGGATGTCACCGGTACGACCATTGCTTTCCCCTTTAAGATCACCAATGGCCGCGCCAACCCCATCTATGTGAACCCCAACAACTTCAAGGCCACCGTTCTCAACGATAAAGACGAGTTCATCACCAAGTATACGGCTTCCAACGGCCTGACCCTGGATGCCCCTCTGTGCGATACCAACCTGAAGAAGGGCGCCTCCGTGTCGGGTAATATCAACCTGAAGCTGGGTGCTGCTCTCGAACCGGGCCAGTCCATCGTGCTGACCTACTGCCCCGACCTGCAGTACAACGAGTACTCCCTGAACTGGAAGACCACCCGCCCAAAGGGCTGATCTTCCGCAAACGCTCCGCATCTTCCGCCCGGACTGGTTCCGGGCGGTTTTTGTTTGCCCGCGTTCTGGCAAGGTGTCTCAATTTTTCCTCTGATTTTCAGCAGTTTTGTATCTTGTGTACAGGGTGTTTTTCCTTTACAATAGGGTCATGGAAAAGGATGGGAGCGCAGCGGCTCAGAACATGCCGCCGCGCTGTTTGTTTTCCGCCCGGAACCGGAAGTCCGGACTTTTGATGAACAGGAGTGTTGCAGTTATGATCAACATGGTAAAGCTACCCACCAATAAGAGCAGTCTGTTCCTGCGCGTGGCAAAGGGGCATTTTGCCACCAGCCACAGCCATATCAACTATTACATCGACGTGACCACCCAGAAATCCCGTCTGTCCGAGGCCAAGGCCGTGGCAAAGGAGCTGGTGGCTGCCTATCAGCATAGCACCATCGTGGATACCGTCCTCTGCCTGGACGGCACCCAGGTCATCGGCACCTGCCTGGCCAACGAGCTCACAAAAGACGGTTTCTCCAACATGAACGCCCACCAGACCATCTATGTCATCACGCCGGAGTACACCACCGGCAGCCAGATCATCCTGCGCGACAATCTGGCCCCCATGGTCAAGGGCAAGCATGTGCTCATTCTGGCCGCTTCCATCACCACCGGCTACACCGTGCAGGCCGCTGTGGAGGCCGTGAACTACTACGGCGGCACCGTGGCAGGCCTTTCCGCTATTTTTGCCACCACCCATGAGTGCATGGGCTATGAGGTCACCTCCATCTTTGACCCCGCCAGCCTGCCGGACTACGCCAGCTTTGACAGCCGCGACTGCCCCCTGTGCAAGGCCGGCCAGCACATCGATGCGCTGGTGAACAGCTTTGGCTATTCGGCGCTGTAACCCCTTTCAGTCTGCTCACTTTGTTCGCATCCAGCTCCCCCGAAAGGGGGAGCTTTCTTTGTGCTTCCCGTAAAATGCAAAAAGCTCTCCCTTTCGGGAGAGCTGGCATCGCACAGCGATAACTGAGAGGGTTATTTTTTCGGGAACACAAAGGGCTCGTGCAGGTACACCGCCACCAGATATGCCGTCATGAAGAACCAGATGATGGGCTCGCACAGGATGACCGCATTGTACTGGAATTTCGGGATGAACACCAGCACAAAGATCACCTTGCCCACCAGCTCGATCACGCTGGAGAACAGCGGCAGCACCTTCTGGCCAAGGCTCTGCAGCGCGTAGCGGGTGCACAGCAGCACGCCCAGAACGGCATAGAAGGGTGCGTTCCAGATCAGATACCGCGCACCGTTTTCCAGCACGATGGATTCCGAAGAGCCGGAGATCAGCTGCACCATCCACTGAGCACCAAAGTTCATCAGCACTACGGCGGCGGCCATCACCACCACCGAGTACAGATACATCTGCCGCATTCCCCTGCGCACACGGTCGGGCTGGTTTGCGCCGCGGTTCTGGGAAACGAAGGTAGAACCGGCGTTCGCCATGGAGATGAGCGGCATATCCGTAAAGGCAAACAGCTTGCGGGCAGCGGTGTGCCCCGCAATGGTCAGGGTGCCAAGCCCGTTGATGCCGTACTGCAGCACCACCGAACCCGCAGACACGATGCTGCTCATCAGGCCCATGGAGATGCTCTGGCTGAACAGCTCCCAGTAGAGATGACTGCCCACGGCGAAATGCTTTTTCTCTGGGATGAGGATGCGCACCTTTGCCAGCACGTACAGAACGCACAGCCCCACCGAGATGCCCTGTGCAATGACCGTTGCCACCGCTGCGCCCCGCACGCCCATGCCAACCCCGGCAATGAACCACAGGTCCAGCCCCACGTTCAGCACCGAGCTGATGAGCAGGAACACCAGCGGCATTACGCTGTTGCCAATGGCGCGCAGCAGGCCTGCGCACAGGTTATACATAAACATGACCACAACGCCAAGGTCGATCACGATGATGTAGCTGTAGGCATCTTCCAGAATTTCCGCCGGGGTATCCAGCAGCTGCAGCAGGGCATGCAGGCCGAAAAAGCCTGCCGTTGTAATGACCAGCGACGCGATCAGACCAATGACGACCGACCCCACCACCGTGCGCTTGAGCAGGTCTTCGTCCTGCGCGCCGTAGGAGCGCGCTGCAACGATGGCAAGGCCATTGCCGATACCGATGCCAAAGCCGACTAAAAGCTCGTAGATCGAACCGCAGGAGCCAATGGCGGCAAGGGCTGTATCGCCCAGCACATTGCCCACGATCATGGTATCCACCGTGTTGTAGAGCTGCTGGAACAGGTTGGAGACGAGAATGGGCAGCATGAACAGCAGCAGGCTTTTTAAAATAGGCCCGTGCATCAGGTCTACGTTCATGTTGAAGAAGCTTTTCTTTTGGGGCTGCGCGTGGGTCATAGGGTTCCTCCAAAATTATAACTTTTAAGATATCTGTACACAAAACAAAACATCTGCAATCCCTTCCCGATTTATAAAAAACAGGAAAAGGCATTGCAGATGATCGATCTTTTGCGGGCTCGCCCTCTCAGTCTCGCATTCGCTCGACAGCTCTCCCAAAGGGAGAGCCTTTGGCAGTCCATGCAAAGTTCATCGTGATGCCAAGGCCTCTCCCTTTGACAGACTTCCCCCGGTCGGGGGAAAATGTCGCGAAAGCGACAGAAAGGGGAACGAGGTGGCACCGCAGGTGACGGAGAGGGCTAGGATGTTTCCAATAAGCTTTTACAGCTCCTGCGTCTCAAAGCCGTTGCCGGTGAGCACTTCCACGCTGGTAAAACCAACGATTACATCTGCGGCAAAATACAATGAATTTATCTTCATCCCGGTATTTCCGGATATACTCCCCGGCCGGCATAAAAACAGTATGATGTGAAATAGCATAATCCATATCACAAAAGTAATTAATTCCTGGCTGAAAACCGATGGTTCCTGCGGGTACTTTTTTATAGCCGAACAGAGGAATAAAACAGCGACTTCTGAATAGTTACCGGTAAGTAATCGTTGACAAGGCGTTCAAAAACAAAACGTTACTATAATTGGCTTTAGCGTGAAAATGAATTCAACAACATACTCAGATTGCTGATAAACAGCCGTACGGACATTGCCAGCAGGATGATGCCGAAAAATTTACGCAGGACGTAGACACCACTTTTCCCTAAAATGCGTTCCACCAGATAAGCATTGCGGAGTACCAGATAAACCAGAAGCATATTGAGTGAAATGGCCAGGATCAGGTTGGAGAGATGACATTCTGCCCGCAGAGAAAGCGTCGTTGTCAATGTCCCTGCCCCGGCAATCAGAGGAAAGACAACAGGCACAATAGTTACACTCCCGGCAGGTCCATCGTTACGGAAAATTTCTACACTGAAAATCATTTCTACAGCAAGCACCAGCAATACCAATGCTCCGGCTATGGCGAAAGAAGAAATGTCGACATTGAAAAGTTGCAACAGGGCATCCCCTGCAAAAAGGAAAGTAATCATGACTGCATAAGAGATCAGAGCAGCTTTCCCTGCCTGCACCTGTTTTCCTGTTGCATTGAGATTGATGATAATAGGCGTAGAACCTGTAATATCGATCACAGCAAACAACACCATAAAAGCGGTGAATATCTCCTTTATACTCAAATGCAAATCCATCTATATAAACTTTACGAACTATATTTTGGGGTTTGCAGGCCGCAGGTTATCCTTATAAATCATGAAACCACTCCGAAATATTTTTTAACAACTGCGGGCACTGCAAACCCGGCCACAATCCCTATTTTCAATCCGCCCAGATCTCTTCATCCGAAGGCACATGGATACGTGCCGACAGCGGAGCAATCCGGGTGATATTTAATAAATGTTTATAAGTAAAATTCTCCGAAATCGAATTATTTCCCCAGCTTCCGCATCCCAATGTATTGGTTACAGGCAGACCGTTCTGAATAGACCCACCGGCAGTGGTTGCACAAGGAGCGTTCACAATCAGACGGGAAACGGACAATTCGGTGCCGGCCTTAATCACATTGGCCTGATCGTTGGAATGAATTCCGGCTGTATGACCGTTACCTTCCATGTTCAGGTTAGTCTTGGCGATCCGTAAGGCTTCTTCAAAATTGTCATATCCGAGGCAACCCATTACCGGAAACATTTTTTCTTTGCAGATACGATCGGCATGTCCGGCTCCGGTTGCTTCAGCTACAATGACACGGATACCTTCAGGCAGATCGATACCGGCAGCACCGGCAATCTTCTTCACCGACTGCCCAACCAAAGCCCGGTTTATTTTTCCTTCCGGGAAGAGTACATTCAGCAAACGCTCTTTCTCTCCGGCAGTAACAAAATAAGCCCCATGTGCAGTAAAGGCCTTGAACACAGCTTCGCGATCGGTTACCGGATAAGTGAAAAATTGTTCTCCGGAACAGATAATACCATTATCAAAAGCACGTCCGGTAATCACCTTTTCAGCTGCTGCCTCCA
>OGKG01004278.1_pt1 | contig 12229 bp, 7 predicted proteins | sample 1572201 | NCBI WGS metagenome assembly OGKG01 (sample SAMEA2582146, study PRJEB24529) | metagenome | biome: Human gut stool | place: China | collected 2011 | reverse complement strand
TGGATGGATCATATCGATGATATGGATCAGCTGCGTCAGGGTATCGGACTTCAGGCATACGGTCAGAGAGATCCGCTTGTTGAGTACAAGATGGCTGGCTTTGATATGTTCGATGAGATGATTTCTGCAATTCAGGAAGATACAATCCGTCTTCTGTTCCACGTTCAGGTTGAGCAGAAGGTTGAGAGAGAGCAGGTTGCCAAGGTAACCGGAACCAATAAGGATGAGACTGTAGCAAATGCGCCGAAGAAGCGCGAACATGCAAAAGTTTATCCGAATGATCCGTGTCCGTGCGGAAGCGGCAAAAAGTATAAACAGTGCTGCGGACGCAAAACGGTATAGTTTGCGATTATGTAATTACATAAATAAAAAAAAGAAAGGATCGATGTGGTTCCGGACAAGAGCACACGTCGGTCCTTTTTGATGGTATATGGATAGATATGCAATTGCAATTTCCGTGCAAAAAGTGCAAAAACTACTTTTCATACATCAAATTTATGTGTATGATGAAAGAAGCGTTATGTAGTGAAACAAATGAGAGAGGATGGGTTTGAAAATGGATGCATCAATGTTTATCGGAACATGGTGGTCGCTTGTGCCACCGCTTCTTGCAATCGTGCTTGCGCTTGTAACGAAGGAAGTGTACAGTTCCCTTTTTATCGGAGTCGCAGTGGGCGCGCTTCTTTATACAGGATTTCATCCGTGGAATGCGTTTACCGCGTTGTTTGATATCATGAAAAGCAGTATGAATTTAAATATTCTTATTTTTGATGTTCTGCTTGGAATGATCATTGTGCTTATGTCAAGATCCGGCGGATCCGCAGCATATGGCAAATGGGCTGGAAACAAGATTAAGTCAAAAAAGAGTGCGATGCTTGCTACAACAGGTCTTGGAGTACTGATCTTCGTAGATGATTATTTTAACTGCCTGACAGTCGGTTCGGTTATGCGACCGGTTACGGATCGTTACAAGGTTTCCCGTGCAAAGCTGGCGTATATCATTGATGCAACCGCAGCTCCGGTATGTATCATTGCTCCAATCTCAAGCTGGGCGGCAGCAGTCAATTCCTATGTGCCGGAGGATGCGGGAATCTCGGGCTTCCAGTTGTTTTTGCGCACGATTCCGTACAATTTATATGCAATTTTAACGTTGGTCATGGTATTTTATGTGATCGTTGCAAATTTCGATTTCGGCTTGATGAAAAAGCATGAAGACAATGCGGCCAGGGGAGATCTCTTTACATCCGGTGCAGAGGAGTTCGAGCAGGTAAAAGAGGAAGAAGTTTCTACAAAGGGCAAGGTGATTGATTTGGTGCTTCCCGTTGCGGTATTGATCGTTTCTGCGATCGGCGCGATGATCTACACCGGTTATCTGGATGGTGCCGACAATCTTGTCAGCGCATTTGCAGGGTGTGATGCTGAGACGAGCCTGATTTTTGCAACGATGGTTACGGTTTTTGTTACCTTATTTTTATATCTGCCACGTAAAGTTATTACATTTAAAGATTTCATGGGCAGCTTCGTGGAAGGCTTTAAGCTGATGATCCCGGCGATCGGAATCCTGATTTTCGCATGGACATTAAAAGGTATGGGTGACGCCTTGGAAATCGGCACGTTTGTCGAGAATGCGGTTGGAGCAAGTGCTTCAGCGAGTCTGCTGCTTCCGGCAATCCTGTTCCTTGTAGCAATTTTCCTCGCATTTTCTACCGGAACAAGCTGGGGGACTTTTGCGATCCTTGTACCGATCGCAATCGCAATGTTCCCTGGAACGGATAAGCTTGAGATGATGATTATCTCAGTATCGGCAGTTCTGGCCGGTGCAGTATGTGGAGATCATGTGTCTCCGATTTCAGACACGACAGTTATGTCATCTGCCGGAGCACAGAGCAACCATATCAACCACGTAACCACGCAGATGCAGTATGCGGCAGTGGTTGCAGTCGTATGTTTTATCGGTTACATTATCGCAGGGGTATCGCAGAGCTGGTGGATTGCGCTGGGCAGCAGTCTTGTGATCTTACTTGTTGTGCTGACGGTCATGAAGCGGTTGTTTGCTTCGCGTGAGAAGAAGCGTGTGGCGGCGTAAGAGATTGATGGGAAAAAGAAGAGGCGCAACATGAAAAAGATAATAGAGGCACCATATATTGACCAGAGTGTTTCATATCCGACCGGCTGCGAGAGCGTGTCGGCAACGATGCTTTTGCAGTATCTCGGTTATGAGATTACGGTGGATGAATTTATCCAAAACTATGTTCCGTGTGTGCCGATGAAGGAGCGGGACGGACAGTTGTACGGACCGGATCCGCGCAAGGCTTTTTGCGGAAGGCCATATGATGCAGACTCGTTCGGATGCTACGCGCCGGTGATCTGCGAGGCGCTACAGAAAGCGGTCGGAGATCAGTATACGGTGGTCGATGAGACGGGCACATCGATGCAGGAATTGATCCGGCGCTATATTGACCGGGATATGCCGGTCGTGTTCTGGGCGTGTATCGATATGAAACAGGAAATTATCGGACCACAGTGGAAGCTGCTTGATAGCGGAGAGATTTTCACGTGGCGGTCGAACGAGCATTGTATGCTGCTCGTCGGATATGATGAGGAAGGATACTATTTCAATGATCCACACGAAAACCACGGATTGATCCGATATCCGAAGGCTCTGGTTGAGGAGCGGCATAAAGCACAGTATGAGATGGCTTGTAGTATGAGGGACAGCTTGTAGGCGATAAAAACAGATATCCATTTAGAAAATAAATTTGTGGGGCAGCGCAGGCTGCCCCTTATTTTAGATGGTTCCGGAAATTGTGAGGGTGGTGACTCCCGGATCGGTGCTGATCGCGCCTGTTGCAGGATCAGTAACAAAGCTTGCAGCAGGAACGGTGATGCGTCCCGCGACGGTTGCAAATTCTCCTGTAGCTTCATTATAAGTGTAATCCGTGGTTGGTGTAAGTGTTGTACCGTTGAGTGTGGCTGTCAGGTTGGACAGACGCGGATTAAACGTGTCAGTCACAACGACGCCTGTTGCGGCATCGGCAGCGGTATTACCGGAGTTCTGGATACGGAAGGTGTAGGTTAAAGTTCCGTTTTCCGTGACAGGTACCGGGCTGACTGATTTTGTGATCGCAAGGAGTGGTGCGGAGAGAACTCCTACCGTTTCTTCTGCGGTGATAGCAGTAATGCCGGCACCGTCTGCGGTCGCAGTATTTGTGATTGCTGCCTCTGTTGCAAGAGGCGCAAATTCATTGACCTGCGTCTCATATACAATGACTGCATTTCCACCCGCCGGAACACTGATTCCGGTGATGGATAGAGGCGGTCCCGCAGTGACAGCAGGCGCTGCCTGAAGAGTTCCGTTGATGTAATATTTGACGGAACCGGCAAGATAATTGAGCGGAGTCAGAGTGGTCAGACCTGATGTGTAAGCTCCGAGGTTGTCAGTAACGGTGAGTCCGTTGACGGGGAGCGTTCCCGAATTTAAAATGCTGATGACATAAGTGATATGACCGTTTGGATCATACTGGCTGCGGACCGCAGTCTTCGTCATAGACAATACTTCGAGGATTTCACCCACCGCAATGTTTGAATTTGTTACGGAATTGCCGTAACGCAATTGAGCCTGATTTGTAAATCTTGGCATAAATTTTCCCATCCTTTCATATATGCAGGTACACTATAAGATATGCATGAAAAAAGCAAAGTGATATTAAGAAATTCTTTAAAATAATTTGATAGAGTTATTGCGCGGTTTGGGTTATGATGATGATAGATAACAATAGAAAAAGGATGGTAACAGAGGAGAAGGTAACATGCTTAAGTGGAAAAAGGCATTGCGGATCAGCAGAATGTTTCTGCTGTTTTTGATCGTGGCAGTATTGATCCCGGAGGATGTATTGATTACAGCGGCAAAGGCACAGACGGTGGTGGATACGCAGCAGGGGACAGAGGATGTGATTTTGGATGACAATGAGAAGGCGGAGACCAAGCAGGAAGAATTGTCAACAGAAGAAGAGGATACACCGGAACCGGAGCCTTTATTACGTGGGCTCATCAGGGATGAAAAAGGGAATCTTTATTTCTATAAAGACGGTGAGAAGATCAGAAATTCATGGAAGACAGTAAAAGGAAATAAATATTATTTTGGCAAAAGCGGAAAAGCATATACCGGCAAAAAAAAGATTGGTAAAGCAACCTATTTTTTTGCAGACAGCGGAAAGCGTAAGACCGGCTGGAAAACGATCCATAAAAAGAAATATTATTTTTCACCGAAGAATGGCAAAATGGTGACGGGCAGGAAAACAATTTCCCACTACCTGTGTGTGTTTGATGAAAAAGGCGTTTTGACAAGAAAAATTGACAAGAACAAGAAAATGATCGCTCTGACTTATGATGACGGACCATCGATCTATACACCGCGTGTCCTGACAACCCTTAAAAAGAATGATGCGGTCGCTACATTTTTTGTTGTAGGCAATCGCGTTCCGACATATTCGGATACGGTGAAGAAGGCATATGATATGGGATGCGAGATCGGAAACCATACATACGAGCATAAATCGCTGCCGCGCCTGAGTGAAGCCGGTGTAAAGGAGCAGATGAGCAGGACGGACGAGGCGGTCAAAAAGGTAACGGGACAGACAACTGTGATCATGCGCCCGACAGGCGGTGCAACGAATGAGAATGTGAAGAGGTGGGTAGGAAAGCCTTCTATCATATGGTCGATCGATACCCTGGACTGGAAAACCCGCAACGCGGACAGTACGAAGCGGGCTGTGTTGAATCATGTGAAGGACGGTGATGTTGTGTTAATGCATGATCTCTACAGTGCCACAGCAAGCGCATCGGAAACGATTATTCCGGAGCTTGTGAAACGGGGCTATCAGCTTGTGACGGTCAGTGAGCTTGCGGAATGCAGAGGTGGAATGAAGGAGACCGGAGCTTATTTTAGTTTCAGAAAGTAGTTTCGGAAAGTAGGTTCAGAAAGTAGATGTGTGTTGTGGCTTGACAGCTGCCATCAGACCATGTAACAATAAATGAATTCCAGAGAAAAAGAAAGGTAAAAGATGCTTATGAGAAAAAAATTGATTCCTCTAGTGTTGTGTTTTTGTATGATACTGTCGGCGCTATCGATTCCGGTGACGGAGACAGCGAAAGCAGCTGAGAAGGCAACCGAAATCCATATAGGAGACTATATTCAGATGGGTACCTATGATGAGAAACCAATCTTATGGCGTTGCGTCGATGTTGATGAGATAGGATCGCTCATGCTCTCCGATCAGGTGCTGGCAACGATGGCTTATGATGCCAAAACAAGTGAAAACAGCGCTACGCGTTCACACAGCCGTAACTTAAAGCGTGGGACATATGGCTCAAATCAATGGCGTGACAGCAATATGCGTTCCTGGCTGAATTCCAAGGCGGAAGCCGGGAAGGTAGAATGGCTTTGCGGCAACCCTCCAAAGAGTGGCTTTGTAGGAGAGAATCCATATGACCAGGTAGCCGGCTTTTTAAACGGCTTTCAAGAGGACGAGATCGCAGCGATTAAAACGGTAACCCAGCGTTCGATCGTATCCCATCCGGAATATAATGCGGGAATGATCGAAGGTCAGGGGGCAGATCTGCCTTATGACACAAATATAGAAGCAGCCGCTAACGGATTTGATCAGGCCTATTATGAGAACGTTACGGATAAAGTATTCTTAATGGATGTAAAGCAGATAAACAAGGTTTATAAAAATAACAGTCAGCTCGGAGGCAGTTATCATATTGCTTATAAGGACGGTATAAGATGGCCTTACTGGCTGCGGACTCCGGTAACGGATTGTAACCACGATATGCGTTATGTGGAGACGGATGGAAGAGTAGGCAGAACCTCTCCTTATTTAGGGTTTTATGGCGTCCGTCCGGCTTTTTATCTTGATACGCAATATTATCAGGTGACTGGTGGAAACGGTACGGCTGCTTCCCCTTATGTTGGTGCAGCAGTAAACAAACCGGAGGAAAACTTTAAGGTTTCCGGAGACGGACCGACACCGGGGCAGGAGTGGGATGTTCCGCTTGACAAGAGTATACAGTTATATCTTGGACCGAATTATTCTAAAAGCAAGAAATACGAATCTACAACGATACCGATCCAGGTCATCCAGAAGACGCGCAGCGATAATGAGAATATGGTTGTCGTCATCTGCGGCGAAGGTTATACAAAAGGACAGCAGAGACAATTTGTTGCGGATGCCAAACGGTTATGGGATGGCGCGATGCAGTATGAGCCATATAAGACGTACAAGGATCGCTTCAATGTATATGCATTATGCACGGCATCGGATAAAACGTACAGAGATCAATCCGGTTACGACAGCACATTTTTTGATGTGCTGGGACAGAATATATCCGTGAACGGAAGTACATGGAAAAATCATATTTTTGAACGATGCATCGGACCGGCATTTATCGAGAAAGTGCATGATGCCCATATTCCGCAGCAGACAGATCCGAATGTAGATGGAGATTATGAAAAGTATAAATATGTACATGACTACATCAGCCAGTTCGTACTTCTGGTTAATTCTGCAAAGGATTTTGGTGGGGCATCCAACAATCTTGAATCCGGATTCCATTATATTGTCAGCCCTGCATACAGCGATCGTGCAGTCAAAACGTTTACGCATGAGCTTGGTCATGGCCTGTTATGGCTTGGAGACGAGTATAACAGCGGATCTTTTATGGGAGAAGCGGCTGAAAGGACCTCGCTAAACAGAACGGTAATCAGCAATCCTGAACAGGTAAAATGGAAGCAGCTGCTTGGTTTCCGGAAGACATACAGTGTTCCGCATACGGATTATGATACGGATAAGATTTACAATTCCAGCCGTGAATGTATGATGCGCTGGACAGATTATGATTTCTGTGAGGTATGTAAGCTGCAGGGAAATAAGCGGATGCGGCAGCTGGTCACAGAGGGTCCGGATCTGTATGTGGCAGAACCGGAAGTGACAAAGCGCACAGATGCATATACGAAGCTTTCAGATTTTAGTGATGCAACTGGCTCAGGTTATACAAAATTTGACGCAGACAAAAAGTCACGCCTTTTGACAGGGGCAGGTAAAATTACTTTTCAACCGACAGAGATGAAGGGGAAGGAGATTGAACTGCGTACGATCGTGCAGAACCTTTCCGATACAAAGCTCAGTCAGGTGACATTACAGGTATGGGTAAACCATGCTGACGGAACCATTGCGACTGCTGATAATCAGCCTGTAGTAGCGTCAAAGACGTTCGAGATTCCGCTTTGGACGGAAAAGGGCAATTTCCGACCGAAGGGAACCTTGGAATATCATGGAAGTGATTTTGATTCCGGTTTGAAAAACTGTTCCCTCTTATATACCATCCCGTCCAATGCAGATCTGCGAATCGGTGACACAGTCGGATATGCAGTGAGGGATGAGCAGGGCAATGTTCTTGCTTACGAAGGAACGCTTCTGGATAAAGGTCAGAATAGCTTGCCGGCGATTCCGAAGCCCGCAAAGAGTTATACAGTTACTTTTTGTTATAATGACGGAAGAACAAATACAACAAAAACGACCGGAATCAATGGAATGCTCGGCGATCTTCCGGCACCGGCCCGTGAAGGCTATGTGTTTGACGGATGGTATACGTCAGATGGCGCAGATGGTGAAAAAGTTGATCTAACAAGAACATACGCCAGAGATACGGAGCTGTTTGCAAGATGGAGTGAATATATCGCACCTTCACCCACAGTCAAGAAAGCGCCGGTCATTCTGCTGACAGCAAGTCCGAATACAGTGGCCGAAGGTGAACAGGTCGCGTTAAGTGTCAGCGAAACATCAGGTTTTGGCGTGGACTTAAGTGGTGTGAATTACACGGTAGATCCTTCTATGCCGATATCCGGCACAGGGGCGGCACAGACGATCCGCATTGATAAAGCTGGTACTTATACATTTACTGCTCACTATTCCGGGGATAATGAGAAATATCTTGCGGCCGACAGTAACCGTGTTACTGTAATCGTAACGAAAAAAGCGGATGCCAGCGGAGGAACATCGTCAGGAGGCGGATCCTCAACAGGAGGCGGATCGTCAGCAGGAGGCGGATCATCAGCAGGCGGATCATCAGCAGGAGGTGGATCATCAGCAGGAGGCGGATCATCGGCAGGAGGCGGATCTTCAACGGGAGGAAGTACTTCAGCAGGTGAAGGAAGTTCTTCCGGCAGTGATACCACATCAGGTGAGAATTCATCTGCGGAGACGGTGATTCAGCCGGACATCAAGGACGCAGACGGAACTACCGCTACAATAGAGAAAGACAAGAAGGGTACGATTACAGCGGAAGTGCAGATTAGCGAAAAGGCGATCGCAAATGCTGAGAAATCAGGTAAAGCAGTGAAGCTTCCGGTTGAAGTAAAGGCGGATAAAAAGACAAAATCTGCATCCACGGTAACAATTAAGCTTCCGGAGAATGTAAGGAAGGCTAAAGTGCTCATCCCGGTAAAAAATATGACAGCAGGTACGGTTGCTGTCCTTGTTAAAGCAGATGGTACCGAGGAAATTGTGAAGAAATCTGTTGCTGAAAAAAATGGTATCTGTCTGACAATTGACGAAGTCATTACCGTGAAGATTGTAGACAAAGCAAAAAAATTCACCGATACCAGAAAGCATAAAGCGAAGGATTCCATCGACTTTGTAAGTTCGCGCGGATTGATGAACGGAAAGAGCAGCACCACCTTTGCCCCTGATGCAGCAGCTACCCGCGCCCAGCTTTGGACTGCCTTGGCGAGGTGGGATGATGCCGACCTTACAGGCGGAAAGAAATGGTATAGTAAAGCGCAGGCCTGGGCGAAAGACAACGGAATTTCCGATGGAAATAAACCAAATAATACCATTACCAAAGCCCAGGTGATTACCATGTTATGGCGTATGGAAGGAAAACCAAAGGCAAAGAAAACAGAAACCTTTAAAGATGTTTCTTCTGATAAATACTACGCGCAGGCAGTGGCATGGGCTAAAAAGAAGGGGATTGTGAAGGGGAACCGCAAAGGAAAATTCAATCCAGATGCCGCTTGTACAAGAGCAGAGGCAGCAGAATTTCTGTATCGGATGTCGTTGAATGAATAAACGATTTTGTATCAAGACCAATGGATAAAATGATGCTGGAAGAATTACCTGTTAATGCAGGAATAAATACCGTGACGAACTGCATAAATAGACTGAAAATGTCATTTCACCATAAAAAAGTGGTGGAATGGCATTTTTTTGGAGAAATTTTATGTGAAAATTAAACAAATTGCCACATGAATCTTGAATAAAATGGAGGGGGGGATGGCTTCATCGAGAAGAGAAAGAAACTGATATTTGTCGTTGTTGAATTTATTTTGGCAATCTTCAAAAACTTCTGCCAAAGTGAGCTGCTTATGTGTTATCATATAGGTATATCTCCTTTAAGGTGGTTTGGTATTTAGTTTCTAGTCAACTCTATTTTACCATAAACCTTGAGGAGATATTTTATTTTAACGACAAAAAATACCGTATTTATGCAGTGTTTGGCGTTTCGCAAACGCCTAATTGCGTATGATAGGGAAAGGAGGAATGACCGTCTATGGCAGAAAACATTGAAAACAATGGCTGTTCACAAAGAGATAATGTGGAACATGAAGGGTATACAAGAAGATGCTTTATGCCAAGGGACTGAATAAGCAAGTCCGAATTTTGAAATATTGATGCACAAAGAAGGTTGGTGATATCACACCAAAGCTGGCAAATCGGGGAGAATTTATAGGGCAAACCCCATGCATCAAGAGGTTGCAGCATCATGATGTTATAGAGGCGGCAGCACCACATCTTACGAGAGTGGTGTTTGCCGTCTCTTGGAATGATGACAATTAACGCATACAACGTGTCTCATCCTTTGGGATGATTTACATTCTGAAACAGACTCGTATAATATAATTCGAGACAGGTTGCGAAAGGCTTATGGCAATCTCACTCTGTATCAAAGGGAGGGAAGAAATGACCAAAAATATTATCATAAAGACCTCCGTTCAGAAACGGTTTGACAGCTTCATGGTGCATGGTAGAGTCCTTTTTTTCAGTGCGCCCTGCGGCTTTGGAAAGACCGTACTGGCGGACGCCCTGTTGCACGGTCAGAACGTGCTGCGGCAAAGTGCAGCAGACCCAGACTGCGCGATTCCACCGTCAGCGCAGGATTGGGACATTCTGCTAATTGACGATTTTCAGCTCATGCAGGAGGAAGCCGGGCAGCAGGCTCTCTGCGAACTGATTCGCTCAAGTCCGGAGCGCCGTTTTGTGCTGCTCTCGCGCGGTGTGCCGCCCGGCTGCCTGACGGCGTTTCAGTACGCGGGGCTGATGACGGTGCTGGAGGCCGACGACCTGCTTTTTGATGCGGGCGATGTGCGGCGACTGTTTCAGCTTTCGGGAGTAAACGTAACAGATAGCGAGATCGATGGAATTTTGAAAGAAGCCGTAGGCTATCCGCTGGGAGTGGCCATCACGGCGCGGTGTATGTCCCCGAACAAGCCGTGTACGCCGGAGCTGGTGGCGCGGGTGTTCCACGAGGTGTTCCTCTACTTTGAGACCGCCATCTACCGGCGCTTTGACCTGCCGGTGCGGCGCTTCCTGTTGGAGCTGGCTCCCTTTGAAAGCTTTGACCTGGAAATGGCGCGAATGGTCAGCGGCGATCCCCGTGCCGGAGAACGGCTGGACTGGATTCTTCGATACACTACTATGCTGCGCTACGAAGACTGCCAGCGTTTCCACTTCTGGCCGGGTTTTCGAGCTTTTCTCCTCTGGGAGATGGAACGGGAGTATACCGAGGAAAAGCGCAAAGCGCTCTTCAGCCGGGGCGGGCTGTACTATGAGCTGAAGGAGGACTACGCCCACGCCCTGGAATGCTACACCAGCGGCGGTGACCATTCCAAGGTTTCCGAGCTGCTGGTGCGTAATGCAGAAATCCACCCCGGCATGGGTCACTATGCCGAGATGGAAAAATATTACCGCGGCCTGCCGGAGACGGAAATTCTCGCCTCCCCATCGCTGATGCAGGGCATGAGCATGCTCTGCGCACTGGCCATGGATTACGAAGGCTCGGAGCGCTGGTATGGTGAACTGCAAAAGTTTGCCGAACACTGCTGCAGGCAGGACGCCGCCGGAAAGCAGGCGCGCAGCCGCCTTGCATGGCTGGACATCTCCCTGCCCCAGCGGGGCGTGAACGGTCTGACGGAGACCATCCCCGCCGTGTTCCGGCTGCTGACGAACAAAGAGGTGGCGCTGCCGTCCTTTTCCGTCACGAGTGCGCTTCCGAGCATCATGAACGGAGGCAAGGACTTTTCCGAATGGAGCAAAAAGGACGACCTGCTCTACAAGACCCTCCGTCTTCCAGTGGAGGCGGTGTTGGGGCGGGACGGCGTGGGTCTTGCGGACTGCGCCATCGCTGAGAGTAAGTTTGAAAAGGGCGAGGACGTCACCGCGCGGATGCTGTCCCTTCTCCCACAGCTGAACGAGGTCCGCAACCGGGGAACGCCGGACATGGAGTTCGCCGTCAGCGGGCTTCTGGCCCGCAGCCAGCTGGCAAACGGACAGGCGATGGACGCGCGGCGCACCATCGAGGTGCTCCATGAATGCTTTGCCGAGCGCGGTTTGACTCGCTTTCTGCCCAATATGGACGCCATGCTCTGCCGTATTGACATGCACACCGGCGACCTTGATGCGGCGGACGCGTGGTATCGGGAAGAAGCCCCGCGCGAACCCACGCATTTGAACGTCATGCGGCGCTACCAGTACCTTACCCAGGCCATGGTGGAGCTGGCGGACGGCAGACCGGACGCGGCGCAGCTGACGCTTGCCCCGCTGGAGCCGTACATCCCAAACTGCGCCCGCGTCATCGACGGCATTCACCTGAATGTCCTGACTGCTATCGCACTGCACCGCAAGAAGGACGAGGGGTGGCGCGAGCGATTGACGGCGGCGTTGGACGCGGCGGCGGAGTACCACTTCATCCGCACCGTCAGCGTATACGGCACGGCGGTGCTGCCGCTGCTGGAGGCGCTGGACTGGGACGGCGACAAAGCATGGCGTAAGCGGCTGATGGCGGCGATGCGGACGCAGGCGGCGTTCTACCCGCATTTCCTCGAACCCCGCCTTGCCCCCGGTGAGGAGCTGACGCCCACGGAGCTGCAAATTCTGCATCTGCTCTGCGC
>OGKG01004273.1_pt1 | contig 12254 bp, 9 predicted proteins | sample 1572201 | NCBI WGS metagenome assembly OGKG01 (sample SAMEA2582146, study PRJEB24529) | metagenome | biome: Human gut stool | place: China | collected 2011 | reverse complement strand
CGATTTTTACGCATGTTACTAAATAAATTGTGTCAACTTATTTAGTACACTACAGTGTTTCCATCGCACGTACCGCACAGTTCTTCAAGAGTCTGGGCATGCCGATGACCCTGCGCGAGATAGGCATCGACGATTCCCGTCTGGAAGAAATGGCACACCACATTGCCGTGAATGAGGGACTGGACGCACCGGGCACGTTTGCTCCGCTGAGCGAACAGGACATCCTTTCTATTCTGAAGGCTGCGTTGTAAGATAAAGATAATTCGGAATAGCCTGCACTCAGGCTATTCCAAACAATTCAATCTCAAAAATCAGGGTAGAGCCGCCGGGGATGCCGGGCTGCGAGAACTTGCCGTATCCCATTTCCGACGGGATGTACACCTCCCATTTGTCGCCCACGCACATCTGCTGCATGGCGATAATCCATCCCTCAATCAGGTCGCTCAGGCGGAAGGCTACGGGTGCACTGCTGCGGCTGCTGTCAAACTTCTTGCCGTTGATGGTCCATCCCGTGTAGTGCGCGGTGACGATACTCCGCGGTGTGGGATGCTTGCCGTCGTTCTTGCCCGATGCCAGCACCTTGTAATAAATACCCTTCGGGAGCGGCATTACTCCCTCTTCCTTTGCCTTTTCGGCCAGCCAGTCCTTGTTGGCCTGCATGTATTCTTTCTTTCCCATGATGAATGATTTTGGCGTAAAGGTACGTATTTTCCGGGATACTTAAAACAGTCCGCTTATCCATCCCCACAGTTCGGAAGTCAGGTAGACTGCCAGTCTGGCCACCCAGTAGATAATTACGCACAGCACCAGGATGCCTGCGGCTGTCAGTACGGCCTTGCGGTTTACTTCCTGAATCACCTCCTTGTCACCTTCCACGAAACCCACAATCAACCGGTAGTTTTTCGCGTACGAACGGCTGAAAATATCCAGCAGGTCGCCAATCCAGAGCGGAATGATACCCAGCATCATGTCCACCAGCATGTTGTAGAGGATGGCCAGGGTGAGGGGAATGGACTTGATTTTGAACAGCGACACCGTGAGAAAGGGCAGTGTCATGGCCGAAGAGAAAATGTCGCCCGCCGTTGGAAAAAACAGTCCGACGAGAGGATCGAGGTAGTATCGGTCCATCACATTCTTGATGGTTCTTATCAGCCGGTAAAGCGGGTCGTTTTCCCACTGCATGCGTTTTATGTCTTGTTTCGTACTTTTCATGTAGCAGCTAGTTTGGCGCAAAGATACAAAAAGGTGAATGCAGTGTCAAACCCGAAGTCCGCTTTTGAGAAAAGACGATGCTGAACCGCATCCCGTCTTATGAAAAGATAACGATATTTGGTGGAGATTTCCGGATAATCCCTATCTTTGCTAAAAACGCCTTTGCTTTAATGACATTATATTTGATACGATGAATACATTCCGTTCTATAGATGAACTTGTGAAAATGTTTGAGCGTGAAAAAGTGTTGCTCAAGGAAATGTTTTACAAACGTAAACAGCTCTCATTCCGTTATGATTATGCCCTTGAATTAACTGAATACAAGGAAGAGCGTATTCGTTTTCTTATTGAATACGGTGTGCTGCGAGAAAGCGGTGATTTCCTGGAAATGGAAGACTTGTACTTGAAGTTTTTCGAAGAGGTTCTGCAAATAAACGAGGAAATCAATGTGTCGTTCGTGCAAGATTATCTGAATCATTTGAATGATAACATCGATTATTTCCTGAAGGAGAACAATGAACAGCGGAAGTATGCGTATCAGCGAGAGGTGAGACGTTGTTTGAAAAACATTGCACTGGCTACCGTACGTAATGTGATGGACTTGAAACGTAATTTGGATGTAACTTATAAAACGGAACCAAATTATCAGGTGAAACTGGCCAAATTGAAAAAACTGGATGAAAAACGGCGTAACATAGCTTTGCTTATAACTCGGAGTGAAGAAGTGATAGACTCACAGCAGCCTACCTTTTTCCGTGTGGCTATGGATGTACAGATGCGGGCTGTGGTGAGTGATGTAAAGCTTCAGCTGAACGATTCGTATCATAATCTGATTGAAATAGAAAAACAGATTATTCATTACTTGAACTTGATAGCCTACCAGAATCGTATTTTTGAAAAGGTAAGGCGATTGAAGTACCTGCGCGATCAGTTCCTGCTTGAAGAGAATACAGATATTCGTCGGGTCATTGGCGAAAAGAATCCGGTGTGGATGGAACCGCAGCCCAACTATCGCATCAAGTTGTCTCTGTCAAATCTGCATACTTCTGAAGTGGCATTGGAGTTGATTCGTAAGGTGATGTCGCGGCGGAAGAAGGACGTGCGTGGTCCGCGGAATGTGGCTGGAGCTATTCCGGAAAGTTATCTGTCACAGGCAGGTGAGGTAATGGACAGGGTCAATTTGCAGGAAGTATTCAATGCTTTTGCTGCCTCTGGCACACATTTGTTCCGGTTCGTAATGAACTATTCCTATGGCAAGCCGGTGGCGGAAGAAGACAAGCTGCTGTTTTTTTGCCAGCTGGCTTCACAGTATGCGGATGAGCTGGATTTTACCGACCGTTATGAGTCAACCTCTGAGGTGGAGTACCCTTTGATTTATTTACGACAAAACCCTTAATCATACTTGATAAAACGATGAAATATACGGAAGAAATATTCAATATTCTGAGCAGGGGAGGATTTATTTCCGCCAATAGTGTCTCGTCAACCGTCAAGCGGTACTATGATGCGCTTGAAGAAGATTTTACGGAGTATTACGATTATTATAAAGGCATCGGCTTCTATTTGGAAGCGGGTAACGGATATTACCTTTTTACACGTCAGGAAACCCGGGTCGATTTGGAACGAAAGCTGGAAGCTGTAGGCAAATGGATTGATTACCTGAGCTTCCTGAAAACGTATCATTCGGCTTTTGGTCCCGGATTCCTGTTCCGACGGGCAGATATTGAGGTGCAGATAGGATGTAACATGGAACTGAAGGAAAAGGCTTCCCGCTTGTTTTCCGACAAGAAGAAATTCGGAGAGGTTGTAGAGAAACTGGTGGCAGAGCTGGAAAAGGCTGGGATGATTGAACTGGAGAACGAGCACGATGAAACCTATAAAGTACTAACCGCATTCCACTATATGGAAGAAATGGTGGACTGCATCACGATATTGGAGGATACAAGCGATGAGATACCTGAATAAAGTCATATTCCTGAATAGTGCGCATATTCCTTATGCCGAAATCCGGGTGGACGGCAATGTGCATTTCATTGGTACGCAGGGAGTGGGAAAGAGTACCCTTCTGCGAGCTATCTTGTTTTTCTATAATGCCGACAAACTGCATCTGGGCATTCCGAAAGAAAAGCAGAATTTCGACGCTTTTTATTTGCCCTATGCCAACTCGTATATCGTGTACGAGGTGGTACGTGAGAATAGCGCATATTCCGTAGTGGTGTCCAAATCTATGGGACGGGCTGCTTTCCGCCTGATAGATGCTCCTTATCGGAAAGCATGGTTTGTGAACGACCGTCACGAGGTATCTGCCGATTGGAGTGAGGTGCGTACACGTATTCTTGAGTCGGATGCCCGTTGTACGATTACTCCGCTTGTTACGAGCTATGAAATGTTTCGTGACATCATCTTTGGAAACAACCGCAAGCCCGATATGGTGTCTTATCGTAAGTTTGCCATTGTAGAAAGTAGTAAGTATCAGAACATTCCTCGTACTATTCAGCATGTATTCTTGAATTCCCGTTTGGATGCCGATTTTGTGAAAGATACCATCATCCAGTCCATGAATGAGGAAGATGTGTCTATCGACCTGACTTATTACCGGAGCCAGATAGAAGCTTTTGAGCAGGAATATGATGATGTCATGCGATGGCTGCGTCCCAACAAGAATGGGGAGATTGTGGTGCGCAAGCAGGCGGAACAAGTCATTCAGCGCTACCGGAGCTTACTTTATTCTCAAAAGCAGCTGGAAGAAGGTAGAGCTGAATTGAATTATGCAGAGAAAGCAGCTCATGACATGTTGCCGGTGCTCGAGGAACAGATTCAGGAAGCAGAAGAGAAGCGGGCACGGTTGGTGCGACTTGTAGGAGAAGAAAGAGGCAAGTATTCTGCCGAACGTGACAAGCTGGTGCGCCGGGAAGGGGCGATAGCCGACGATTTGAAGCGTATCCGCGAAAAGCGCTTGTATTATGAGAAAGAAGGCATAGAAGAGGTGATGCGGCGTGTGGCAGGTGAAGCAGCCTTGCTGCATGAGCAGGATAGTTTGAAACAGACGTATGCAGAATTGACCGCTACTTATAGGGATGTGTTGCAGAAATATGATTTGCTGGTCGGAAAGATAGAGGCGGCTTTTACCGCATTTGAGAATGAACGGCGAAAGGCTGTGCTGGCCCGTGAAAATGAATTGAACGTCTGGAGAAATGAATTGTATGCCCGCTATCGGGAACAAGAGGTACACGTGCGGAATATGTATGAGGAGAGACAAAAAACGTGGAATGAAAACCGGATACGGCTCACCGAAGAAATTTCCGCACTTCGTCAGCAGAAGATTCGCATTCAGCTGACTTGCCATTTTGAGAAAGAAACCGGGGACTATCAGGAACAGTTGGATGCATTGAAAGATGAAGAAAGGCAGACAAGCTGGCAGGTAGCCGGCCTGAAACTCACGTGCGACCAGTTGCGACAGAAATGTAGCGATGAGATGAAAGAGAGTGAGTGGCAGTTCAAGCAAGAAGCTGAGGAACTGGTGCGCCGTCGTACGGCATTGGACGAAGAAATTCAAACCCTTACCAGTCTTCTTGGCCGTTGGAAAGGTTCCTTCTGTGAATGGCTGGACGCGCACAAGCCGGGGTGGCAGGAAACAATCGGGAAAGTGGCAGATGAAGAGTTGATTCTGTATGCACAGGATTTGCATCCGGTATTGGCTGGGGACAGTGACAATACGCTGTTCGGCGTACGAGTTGAACTTTCGGGAGTGGCGAAAGAATTGCGTACGCCAGCCCGTTTAAAGGAAGAACTGGCCGAAAAGGAAGCTGCCCGTGAGTCGTATGTCCGCGAGTTGGCTCAGTTGAACGGACGTCGGGAGGAAACACTCGGGCAGATAAAGAAGAAATATAACCGGCAGATTCGGGAGGTAGCCGACAAACAGCACCTTTTGGAGGCCCAGTTGCAGCAGATTCCTGCCAGACGGAAACACTTGCAGGCTGAACTTACCTCTTGGCAGCGGAAAGAGGCCGAATGGAAACGGGAGCAGACAGAGCAGGTAGAATTGCAGTTAGCTCAGAAGTCGCAGGAACAGGTGCGTTGGGAAGATGAAGACAAGCGTTTACGGGCGGAAAAGGAGAAACGTCTGAAGCAATTGGCCGAAGAACTGCGGAAAACGGAAAAGGCTGAAGAGGAGGTTGTTCGGCAGGAAACTGGCGTTATCCATGAAGAGATTACTCGTCAGCGAATTGAAATGGAAACGAAAAAGGCAGAGCTGCGGCGCTCACAGGCCAAGGAACTTGAAGGAAGCGGGGCGGATATGTCTGTCATTACCAGTTACGAGAAACGTATGGCCGACATCCGTCAGGAGCTGGAATACATTGTCCGTAAACGTTCTTTGGTATCCGATTTTGAGAAAGACAAACGCGAGTATTTCGACTGGGAGCCGCAACTGCGCAACGAGAAAAAAACAAACGATACGCAGCTGGAAGATTTGGAAAATAAGTACAAGCTTCGTATGGAGCGTCTGCTAAGCCAGCAGAGTGAGGAGGATAAGATACTGGAAGCCAGGAGAAAAGAGCATACAGACATTCATAAAGATTTGGCCAGCCTGAAAGCTTTCCGTGCAGACGAAGACCTCTGTCCGTCCGAGTCGTATACCTCGGAAATGCGTCCTACCCGGAAGTCTTGTGGAACCATTATCGGAGACTTGAAGTCGCTTATTATTTCCATTCATAGAGAGCTGGACCAGTTCAAGCGGGCGGTCAATGCATTCCATGGCAATTTTACGGCTAAGAACACCTTCCATTTCCCCGAAACGTTGGTAAGCGACTCTGATTTCTATGATTTTGCGGCAAATCTTTGTGAGTTTGTGGAAGATAACAAAATTGTGGAATATCAGACACGTATCAGTGAGCGCTACACCAACATTATCCAGCGAATCTCGAAGGAGACGGGCGATTTGACCCAGCATGAAAGTGAGATACAGAAAACCATTCGTGCCATAAACGAAGACTTTGTAAGGCGGAACTTTGCCGGAGTCATCCGTGGCATCGAGCTGCGGACTCAGGCCAGCGATGACAAGCTGATGCAGCTTCTGGTAGAAATCAAGCAGTTCAATGAAGAACATCAGTTTAACATGGGAGCCCTTGATCTTTTCTCGCAGGACTCGCGTATGGAAGTGAACGAAAAGGCGGTGAAGTATCTTTATTCATTCAGCCGGCAGCTGAGAGACAATCCGTCTCGCAAAAGCCTGGTATTGTCTGACACGTTCAATCTGCAGTTCCGTGTGAAAGAGAATGATAACGATACCGGATGGACCGAAAAGATAGCCAATGTGGGGTCGGACGGAACGGATATTCTGGTGAAAGCCATGGTTAACATCATGCTGATTAACGTGTTCAAGGAGAAAGCTTCGCGTAAGTTCGGAGATTTCCGGATTCATTGCATGATGGACGAAATCGGCAAGCTTCATCCCAACAATGTCAAAGGTATTCTGGCTTTTGCCAACTGCCGGAATATCGTACTGGTCAACAGTTCTCCTACCACCTACAATGTGGAGGATTATCGTTATACTTATCTTTTGAGTAAGGATGCTCAGAGTTTTACGCAGGTGGTACCTTTACTCACACGCAAGCAATAGTTTATGGAACAGAAAAAATTTACTCCGTCAATATGCCGTAAGGTACTTCGTCTTATACAGGGAGAGACACTTCCTTCCAGCCTTTTCCCGCGCTGGTTTGCCGATGAACTGAAAGAAGAAGGGTTGCTTTCTGTCATCACTCATGGAAGCCGTAACTCTTATCGGTTGCTGGATGTAGAGGCAAGCATCCGTTATGTGAAGAACAAGTATACGGGTGGGGCCGAATTGTCCCGGTGGATAGAACTGACCGATGGACATAACCCTGATCTGGACCGGAGTGTACTGGTAAATGAAACCGGCGACTCCAAGCTTGTTCGTGTGCGGACCTTCCGCGGCTTTCTGGTAAATTGTTGCGAGCCATTGGAGGTGACGATGGGAGAGAAATCTTTCACCCTCTCTCCGCTGGAAGGTATGGCTTTTTTTGTGCAGGAACCGGAGAAATTCCGCATACCCTCCGATGTGCTTGTGGTGGGTGTGGAGAACGGCGACAACTTTCGTCTGCTTCACCGTCAGCGACATTTGTTCAAGGCCCGGAAAGTACTCCTTGTGTCACGTTATCCTCAGTCGGATGACTTGCGCAACTGGCTCCTTTCGGTTCCCAATGATTACCTGCATTTTGGCGATTTCGACCTGGCCGGCATTCATATCTATCTCACCGAATTCTATAAATACCTGGGCAACCGGGCTTCTTTCTTTGTGCCGGACGATATTGAAATAAAGCTGAAGAATGGAAATGCCACCCTGTACGACCGCCAGTATGCACGCTTCTGCCATCTGGTGCCGGAGGATGTACGCCTCATTCCGCTGGTAGAGATGATTCACCGTTATCATCGGGTTTACGAGCAGGAAGGATATATCTCTTCAATTGTTTTTAGGTAAAATTACGCTTTATTACCGCCGCATTGTTTCGATTGTGGTGGAATGCGTCTATTTTTGTCCCTTATTGTGTACCTATGAACAAGAAACTGCTTAAATACTGGAAAAACTGCCTGCTGGATGCTGAGTGGAGTAACAGCATGTTCTATAAAGAGCCGCGTGTGACGCTGGCGTTTGAAGACCGTATGCCGGAGTCAATACCGGAAGAAGACATCGAACTGCTTTTCCCCGACGAAAGGGAAGACGGGAAGAAGTGTAAGGTGCGCATTGCCCCCTGTGTGCTGCTTCCCGAATATGAGAATGGCAAACCTATTGGTAAGATGTTTCCTGAATACCCTTTCTTCATTACGGCGACACTAGGACCCGACGGTTCCTTACAGTTGCCTGAAAACCCGATGGACCGTGTGCCGATGTTCGTCCGCAAGTTCCTTTCGCCCAATGCCAAGGACGACCGTACCCTTGCTTCCCTCGACGAGGTGGACAGCCTGCTGAGTGCGTTCAAGACCGATGTGGCTACCGAAGAGGAATACTGGGAGGCATGCGAAGCCCTCTTCCGGAAAGCCACCGGGATGACGTTTGCCGAAATGAACTACCCCGACCAGCCGGAGATGGTCATCACGAAGGCGCCCGTCACGGGGATGGCACAGAATATCCTGAGGTTGTACGACAAGCTGCTGGACTGCAAGGAAGATCTCCCGCTGCTGGAGTGCCTGACGCGCTGCGAGTGCGAACCGTTGCTTCCGTTGCCTGCCCGTCGGGAGATTTATGCCAACAAGCGGCACCTGGCCCAGATGAGCAGTGATTTCCCCTTATCCGTTTCCCAGCGTGAAACGCTCGCCATGTACACCCATCCCCGTGGCAGCCGGATTTTTGCGGTCAACGGTCCTCCGGGAACGGGAAAGACCACTTTCCTGCAGACGGTCATTGCCAACCGGCTGGTGCATTCCGTGCTGTCGGACGGAGAACCTGAGCTTATTGTGGCCAGTTCGGTCAACAACCAGGCCATTACCAACATCCTCAAGGATTTCGAGATGGAAACCGTTGAGACGGATACGGCCGAGGTAGGCCTGGCGGCACGCTGGTTGCCGGAACTGGATACGTTAGGCCTGTACCTGTCCGGAAAGGAAGAGCTGACTGAACGTTATGCCATGATGCTGAACACCCGAGGAAAGGGCTTTTCCGAAACGTACGACAATCCGGAGCGAGTGGACGAGTACCGCACGTACTACCTGGAGCTGTTCAACCGTTACTTCCATACTTCGTGCAAGGATGAAACAGAGTGTCAGCACTACCTTCGTGGACAGATGACCCTGCTGAGGGACTGGATTGAAACGGGCTTGGAGGCTGCTGCACAGAAAGAATCCGGTGGTGTAAATGGAGGAAAGAATCTGCTTGTCCGGATGATGCAACACTTCCGCAAGACTTCTTCCGCCTACGAAGAAACCATGGCCCGCTGGGAGGAGAACGACGATTTCAGGGCACGCTACACCCGGCTGACGGAAGGAGAGGAGTACAGGAACCTGCCCTGCATGGAAGACATGGCCGTGCGCCTGGACATCAGTTACCGCTACCAGATGTTCTGGTATGCCATCCACTACCGTGAGGCCGAGTTCATCCGTCGTCTGAGCCGTTGCTCCGGAAACCTGAACCGTTCGGACCGTGCCGTCTACCTCGAGCGTCTGAGACGGCTGGCCTGCGTGATGCCGGTGTTCATCTCCACCTTCCATTCTCTTCCGCGCTATATGACCTGCAGCAGCGAGGGTAATCCCTCCGTGCCCCTCTACAATACCATCGACCTGCTTATCGTCGATGAGTCTGGGCAGGTGTCGCCCGAGCTGGCCGTACCCTCGTTCAGTCTGGCCCGGCAAGCCATCCTCGTGGGCGACATCGAACAGATAGAACCCATCTGGCCCGTGACCGGACAATATTCTTTCATCAATCTCCGCCGCTCCGGGGTGGTTACCTCGTCAAAAGATCCGTTGTATGCTTTCCTGAGCGAACACGGTTTCCTGTCCTCTTCCGGAAACCTGATGAAAATGGCCCGCAAGAGTGGCAGCTATCAGGTGGACGGTGAACGCGGGGCCTTCCTGCGCGAGCACCGCCGTTGCCTGGACTCCATTATCGCCTATTGCAACGATTATGTGTACCACGGGCGACTGCTTCCCTTGAAAGGCGACCGTCCGAAATACGCGGCTCTTCCCTCCAAAGGCTATGTCCATGTGAACGGATACAGCCAGAAGGGAAAGACCGGAAGCCGATTCAATGAAGCCGAAGCTGCTGCCATCGTGAAATGGCTGTCGCGCGAGAAAAGAAAGCTGGAAGAAGCCTACGGAAAGCCTATTCCTCAGGTAGCCGCCATTGTTACCCCGTTCAAGGCGCAGGAACGCCTTTTGCGCAAGCTGCTGTCCGGACTGCCCGATGCCGCAGACTTCGTTACGATGACCGTCGGCACCGTCCACTCGCTGCAAGGAGCTCAGTACCCGCTGGTGATATTCTCGCCCGTCAATTCACCCGAAGACACTTCCTACTTTATGGAAGCAGGCGGAAAGTACAATATGCTCAATGTGGCCGTGTCGCGTGCGCAATACCACTTCCTGGTGTTCGGCCACATGAACATCTTCCATCCCGACCGAGACACCCCGTCGGGCAACCTGGCCAAGTGGCTGTTCGACAGTCAGCAGAGCGAAATCTCCTCCCACTTTCTCTACCAGGACGAGGAACCCCTCATGAGCCAGTCGCTCGACGTGCCCCGTCAGTCGGCCGCAGTCTGCCGTCTGTCCACCCTTGAGGCCCATACGGACATCTTGCGTCAGGCCCTTCAGACCGCCCGCCGGAAAGTGGTGATTGTGTCGCCCTTCCTTTCCATCCGCGCCCTTGAAAGCGACCACTTGCTGCCCCTCATTCAGGAAGCAGTGGAACGTGGGGTAGAAGTGGTGGTGTATACCGACCATTATCTGGATAAGAAAAACGGCTTGTGGAAGGACGAAAGTCTGCAAGCCCGCCGCGCACTGGTAGAACACCATGTCAGTCTGCGGGTGTTGAAAGGCATCCACAACAAGACCTTGGTGGTGGACGACCGCCTGCTGGTGGAAGGCTCGTTCAACTGGCTTTCGGCCCGACGGAACAAGGACGATGCTCGCCATGAATGCTCTATCCTGGTGCAGGCTCCGGCCGCCGCTGCATGTATCGACCAGCTGATGCAAGAACTGGAAGCCATTGACAGGGAGGCTCTTTTCTACTGTCCGCCGAAGCAGAAGATTCTCTGTGCAGACTTCTTCTGTCAGCCTCTCTATCACAACTATTGGAACAGTGTGCTGACACATCTTCGTGAACGGGCCAGCCGGCTGAACCTTCCGGAAGATTCCAATCCGGAACCTTTGCAGGAAATCCGGAAAAAATATCCGCGCCACAGAGCAGCCTGGACCGACGAAGAAATGCAACTCGTGTGGGAACTGATGAACTACACCAACGATCTGCGCGTGTTCACCGACTGCCTGCAACGCAGCGAACGCTCCATCCGTTATAAAGTGGAGGGCACAGCCCCTTAATCCCCGGGGCTGGCTGCTCCTTTCCGGCAAAAACGCTATCTTTGCACAAATTATTCAAGCAGCCTATGCAACTCACCTATATCTTCCACAGCGGCTTTTCCCTCGAAACCGACCGCTGCATCCTCGTGTTCGACTACTGGATGGACCCTGCCGGCGTGATGCCCCGTCTGTTGCAGTCGCCCAAGCCCCTGTATGTCTTCTCCAGCCATTTCCATGAAGACCATTTTAACCGCGACATCTTCTCCTGGCGGACCCGGAAAGCGAACGTGCGCTACATCCTTTCGAAAGACATCCTGAAACACCGTCGGGCGCAGAAGGAAGAAGCCGACGCCTGGCTGGGGAAAGGTGCCACGTGGGAAGACGAACTCCTCCGTGTGACGGCCACCGGAAGCAACGACAGCGGCGTGTCGTGGGTGATAGAGACCGACGGCAAGCGTATCTTCCATGCCGGCGACCTGAACAACTGGTATGCCCGTTTCCTGACCGACGATTATTACGGGGGACTGGTCTACAGCCCTGACTTCGGCATCGACATTGACCCTGCCAAGGAAGAAAAGCGTTTCCTGGGCGAGCTGAAAGACATCCGCAAACTCACTGACCGTTTCGATGTGGTGATGTTCCCCGTAGACGGGCGCATCGGCAACGGCTACACCCGCGGAGCCCGTCAGTTTCTCGACGTGTTCCGTACCGGCCTGTTCGTGCCCATGCATTTCGTGGCCAGCGGTTTCGAATCAGCCTGGCGGATGAAAGAGTTTACTGATGCCAAGTCCGTCCCGTTCTGGTGCATCCGTCGGGAAGGAGAGTGCTGCGAAGTAAAGGAGATTATCGCCCAGGCATCCCGTTAGTTGTGATCGTACCGTTGGCCACCGGCCAGCAGATAGATAACCCCTATTATGGGCACTACTATGGAGCTGATGTTGATAGCCGATGCTTCGTCCATGAACAGCCGCAGGAGCAGGTAGCTCACGAAGACTAGTACGCCGATTGCGCAGAACACA